>Ga0334901_1000989_pt1 | contig 33366 bp, 39 predicted proteins | sample GraSluR3_MG_3_FD_207216 | JGI IMG/M metagenome (GOLD analysis project Ga0334901, IMG submission 207216) | Sludge microbial communities from methane-producing bioreactor in Wageningen University, Netherlands - Granular Sludge_15_08-R3 | ecosystem: Engineered > Bioreactor > Anaerobic >... | reverse complement strand
TATATCTTAAAAATTCTTAATCCCTTTGTATGTCTGGAAAAATTTCTTATCAATAAATGATTCTCCCCTTATAAAACACTATCTATAACTGCTCTTATCTTATTAAGGTTTGTTTCATTTCTTCAACTGACTTCTCCAAAAGGTCATTATGATTTTCAATGATCTTGACAGTGGCCCCAGTGTATACGGCATAGGCCATGGCTGTGGCCCGGTTCATTTCCTGGTGCAGGTTTATCTCCTGCAATCTTTCCATGTCCCTGATCCGGGTGGTGTCACTCACCCGACGCATGAGTATTTCATCCCCATCAGCTTCGATGAGAATGAACATGTCGGGTTCCAGTTCCTCCAGGACCCATTGGGGTAGGCCGGGTAAGAATCCAGATGGGGTTTTAATGGTACAGTGGGTGTCCACAATGGTGTTGGCTTTCTCAGCCCGGGCTCTTATGGTTCCAGCTGCTTTTTTTTGAACTTTCTTCTGGGTTTCAGGGGGGAGTTTACGCATGGAATCCCGGTCTTCCACCAACTTCATTTCCTGAGCTATTTCCAGCATAACATCCCCGTAGTTCACGTGGACGTAGTCGGTTTCTTTAAGTGCGTGTTGAAGCACAGTGGTGCTTCCTGATCCGGGTATTCCTGCAACTACAACAACTTTCATTTAATCACCTAAGAACTTCCTGAGCATGGGGTGCATGTCCATGAGTTGCTCCTGAGCTATTTCTTCATAGAGTTTATACACAATACCCACAGTCAAGAGAACACCGGTACCCCCTCCCAATGCTCCGGTAAGGTCTGCGCCGAAGGCCAGGAGACCTACAAAGGCACCTCCCAGAACGGTGATTGCTGGGATGTATTTTTTCAGCAGTCTCTCAAACTGGGTACGGCTGCTCCTGAATCCGGGAATTTGCATTCCCATTCCATGTAATTGTTTGGCCACTGCTTTGGGCCCTATATTACTTAATTCAACCCATAACCAGGCGAATAACACACATGATGCAATGAATACCACACCATAAATTGCAACCTGCAATGGATTGGTTAGTAAACTGGAAAGCCCATAGGGGGTGGTTAAATAGTAGGCCACTCCACTTATGGCTCTGCCATTGGATACTGTTCCCAGAATTGGGAATCCTAACTTCTGGAATAAGGCAGCGAATAGCTGCACGTTTAAGAGTAATGCGCTGGTTAGTATAACCGGCATGTTACTGGCATAGATGAACTTTAATGGGTATTTACCCCTTGCTCCCTTTACCCCTCCAAAGGACAATGGTATTTCCACCCGCATACTTTCTGCATAAACTACCACCAGGAACACTGCTACCAATGCGATGATGGGTATCAGTAGACTGAAGTCGGGTTGGCTGGTGGTGAGTAGGTACAGGAATTGGGGTATGGCACCGGATGGTACTCCCGGTGATGTTGGTGAAGATAATGGATTTAAAGATCCAGTGACTATCTGGGATGATACACCGGCAACAATAAACAGTCCTACTCCACTTCCGAATCCCCATTTGGATATTACTTCATCCAGGAAGATGATCAGTATTCCACCAATGGTGATCTGCAGGATCATGACCCATACCAGTGATGGGGTTGATGCTGAAAGTGAACCAGTGAGGACCAGAACTCCACCCTCGAAGAGGGTGAATATCACTGCCAGGAGTTTCTGGGTTCCCTGGAAGAAAGCCTTGTCATCATGTTGTGAGAGATCCAGATTGAGGATCTTACCTCCAACCAGGAGTTGGAGTATAATGGATGCTGATACTATGGGTCCGATACCCAGGGTAATTATAGAACCAAAACTACCGGCCATTACCGCCCTTAACTGGGAGAATTGGTCCACAGCAGTGGGACTGAGGCCGAATAATGGTATCTGACTGAGTATAAAGTACAGTATCAGGATTACCCCAGTCCACTTTAATTTTTCTTTAAAGGGGACCCGGTAACTTGGTGATTTTACCTGGGGTAAATATGAGAAAATCGGCAGAAGAGCTTCCTTCAACAATGTTTTCACTCCTTATAGGAACTTCCAGTTATACAGTTATTCTACTGGAGACTTACTGCTTCTCCCCCATTTTCTTCAATCTTGGCAACTGCACTTGCAGAGAAGTGGTTAGCTTTGATTGTAAGAGATTTGGTTAGTTTTCCTTTGCCCAGTACTTTATCGTAGCCTAATTGAGTGACATCGATAATGATAGTGTCTCCTTCCTTCTGGGCTAATTCCTGTTCAACCAGTTTTTCAGCATTATCATCCAAATAATCCAGGTTCACTGTTTTGAACTTGTTTATGGTCTTTTGTGGTCTTTTGAAACCGTGCTTACCATACCTGTCCGGGTCGAATTTAACAACCCAGGTCCACATATGTTTATGGCCTCCGGCTTTTCCTCTTCCACCACGGTGACCGGCTCCTCTTCGTTTCTTAGAGCAACCGCCCCCAATAGTTCGGGAGCCACGCAGTTTCCTTATTTTGCGGGTTCTTCTTATCATAATGTTACACCTTGAATTGTGATTTTATTAAAGGAAATTATGGGTTTTAGTGTAAACTCTATACCCATGATCAACCCGGGGGGTTAGATCATTTTCTGTATGAGCTGAGAGATTTCCTCTCCACGGTAACCCAATGTTCCTCCTTCTCTAAAGCTTTTTCGAATGTGATTGTAACCTTTTCGTGGGGGGTGTAATCGGAAGACTGGTTTCATACCAACTTCTTCCAGAGTGGTTTCTTCCTTGAGTATGGCTTCGGCCAATTCCTCAGCTGAAGAGTAGTCTCCACTGAGTGCTTCAGGAGTGAACCTTTCCCTTCCCGGGAATCTTCCTCTTTTCTCTATGACTTGGGTTAGGGTTTCTTGGTCTATTTCACCCCAAGTTATATAGTCCTTTCCTTTCCGGAGCATGCCCAGGTAACTGGGGTTTTCAGGGAGGATGACAGCGTGATTTATTCGGGTAAGACTGAGCATTTCCAGGGTGTCAGCTATGTCACCCTTGATTCCAGTTCGTCCCCTGACTCTTAATGCTATAAACATGATATCACCTTACTCCACACAGACGCCCAGTTTTTTTAGGTCTTTGGCTGGGGCTTTCACCATACTTAACTTTTTAAGTGCATCGAACACAGCACCTGCGAAGTTGATGGTGGTCTGGGTTTGTCCTCTGGTCATGGACCATACATCGTCAATTCCAGCCAGTCCAAGGATGGTTTTACCAACGTTTCCTATGGCCAGACCCACACCTCCTGGTGCAGGTATGAGGGTTACCCGGACACTGCCAACTTTACCTTCCACTTTGAAAGGTACGGTGTGTTCTCGTCCACAAACACAACCCCAGTCTCCGCATCCTCGGCGGACCTTGATGACATTGTATTTTGCGTTATCCACTGCTTTTCGTATGGCTGGGCCAACCTCTTTGGCTTTGCCCTGCCCTAATCCCACGTAACCGTTCTTGTTTCCCACGGCTACAATAACCCGGAAGTTCACTTTTCGCCCGGATTTGTGCATTCTCTGCACCAGGTTAACATCCATGACCTCTTCTTCGAGATCTGGGAGTAGTGCATCCACAATTTCCAGTTCCATGATAGGCAGGCCACGATCGAAGATCTCATCAATGGATGTGATCTGGCCCTCCTTCACCATGCGACCCAAGTTGGTTTTGGGCTCCCATTCTTCGGTGTTATAATCATTCATTATGATACCTCTTTTTCGATCTTTTCCTTGATACTTTGAAAGTGATCAGGTAATTCCATGGGTTTTAATCCCCGCTGGATGTACTGGGAGAACTTTTTCTCCATTTCCGCCTTCTCTAATGATTGGGCGTACTGGGCTATGTGTTCTCCTGTGATTCTGTCTTCAGAAGGAAGGATAACATCTTTGTGAGGTACATCGAGACCAGCATCTATTGCTCCTTTAAGAACTGCGTAAATTCTTGATCCCTTGATGGATGTTGCCAGTCCCATGTCCAGGACTGCTCCCTCAATACCTTCTTTGATGGCTTTCTTACCACAAAGGTATCCTGTGAGGTAGGCGGCAGAGGTGTTTTTACCACTGGCTAACCATCCCATGTTTTTAAGTTCCTGGGAATGGGCTGATACCAGGGTTTCATCACCCTCCATCTGCACATCTACTATTTGAGCTATGGTGTGATTGCCAGTGACTCGAACTACCAGACGATGTTTGTCTAATCCGATTAGTTTTAATCTTGCACCGTAGTCGGTTTTTCCTTCTCTTCTACGTTTAAATGCTACTTTATATCTTGATCCTTTTGCCATTGTCGTTCCCCCATTATCTTAAAAGGTCGTGGTCCCTGGCGTAGGTTTTCATGTAGGATTTACTACGGAATGCTCCACCTTTAGCCATTCGATATAGCTTACGGTAGGTGGTCCGGTTGATTTCACGTTCATCCCTCATGTCCTTGAGGTCTTTTCGGAGTGCCCTGATGGTAGTCATCCAGGCTTTCTTCTTAGGGGTTCTAGCCCCTTTAGCTCCTTTTATACTTCCTCTACCTTTTCTTCTTCCTTTCTTCTTCTGTTCCGCTATCTTTTTTGATCGGTAACTGCTGATACCCTTTTTGGGTCGTGCTTTGATGTACCCGTCCTGGATGAGTTTATTAACTCCTTCCCGGGTAATTGCCCGTGAAACCTCTTCCAGGTTGTTAGGGTCTATCCACACCCTGTTCACACCTACTTTAAGTAGGTCTGCAGCTAGTCTCTTCTGAGTAGTAAGATTCATAAAGAAACCTCCATGTCGACCTTTTAGAAAAAGGTCGATCAAAACTTCTTTCAGGTTCTAAATTGAGTCAATTTTCGAACCAGGGATGCTGATACTTCCCTTGCATCCGTTTTTTCATTCATATTTTTTTCATATTGCCATCAACCAATTACTGGTGATGGTCCCTTGATTTCCTAATGATAAACCATTCCTTCCAGATTCAAGTCCAGGGGAATGATTTTAGGATATTTATACCACTTTAGGATTAAAGATAATTAAATAAGGAATTAATTTAATTTAAGATTTTAATTCCCAGCTCCTTAGCTTTCTGGAGCATAACTTCCCTTTTCCTAAGTCCAATGGTTGAACTGATTCTTCCAGCCTGGGTTGCAGGATCCAGATTTTCCAGATCTTTTATGTTGCACACCAGAATATCCTGGTATCCGGATGGATGTAGTCCTTTAGTAGCTCTAGGTGAGCAGTAACCAATGGTAGGTATTGCAGGTTTTCGGGCTTGGTACCTTCTTGCTTTACTGAGTTTACCTCTGGCTTTCCTCCAGTTTTCGCCCAGTTTTTTGTACCTGTGCCATTCCTGTCTCCTGAATTTTGGTTTCCTCATGAGGATCACTCCTTAGCCACCAGGTATATTCCATCCTGGAACACCCTGGGGTCTCTTCCCTTGATTTTTGTAGCCTGTTCAAGGTTGGCCATTGTCTGACCCACGTCTTCCTTGTTTATACCGGTAACGATCACTTCATCACCTTGAACCTTAACCTGTACACTGCCAACTATTTTAGCGGTACGAGGATGTCTTTCTCCCAGGAAGTTTTCAATGGTTACTTTGTCCTTGGAAGCTTTCACAGCCATTGGAAAGTGAGCGTAAACAATCTTCATCCGGTAGGTGAATCCTTCGGTTAATCCTTGGATCATATTGCTGATGTGAGACCTGATGGTGCCCAGCATAGCCTTATCCTTCTTTTTGGGGAAACGAGTTTCCAGGACCACCATACTATCTTCCTGTTTGATGGTGACGTTACCCTGATTAAACTTTCGTGAAAGTTCTCCTTTGGGTCCTTTAACTGTTACTTCTTGGTTAATGGTGATTTCCACGCCTTCTGGGACGGGGACTTCTTCCCTTAAAACCACTGCTAAAGCCATTTTTATCACCTTAATAAACGTATACCAATAATCTACCACCGATACCACGTTCTTTGGCTTCTTGGTGGGTCATTATCCCTTCGGGTGTTGTTACTATCATTATTCCGAAGTTCTTTGATGGTAGGTATCGTTTTTCGAATTTTTCGAATTCATCTTTTTTCACGGCGTGCCTGGGCTTTATCACACCGCACTTGTTTATATTTCCCTCTAGTTCCACGGTGAACATACCGGCCTTATCATCGTCCACGTATTCAAATTCACCAATGTAACCTTCTTTTTGCATCGTCCTCAGGACTTGCCCGATCATCTTGGATGCGGGAGATACTGTACATTTGTTGTTTCCCTGTATCTCGTTATTCCGCATGTTGGTCAGGGCGTTGGCCAGAGGATCCATAAGTGTCATCTTGTCACCTCTAATTATACTTCTTAAATCCTATTTTAGGGGCGAGTTCCCGGAAACATTGCCTGCAGAGCATGAGGCCATATCTTCTAACTAAAGCAGAGTGGTCTCCGCACCTTCTACATTTCCTGGATGCCTTTCCGTATTTTCTTGGCAAAATTATCACCTATTCATCTTTATCAGATTCTAATTGAATCTGGAAATTTTCCTTCATGTACTCCATGGTCTCATCTTCAGTGACCTGGTGTTTATGAGGAATGTGCTTTCGCTGTACTTTCCTTCTTTTTATCCTGTATCCAGGTTTTTCGAAGGTTATGTTAACGTTCATGCCGAATATTCCAATATCCGGATCGTAGCGCATTCCAGGAATATCAATATGTTCCCTTATTCCAAAGGATAAGTTTCCCTGGCTGTCAAACTGTCTTGGTTTGATTTTGTAGTCAATTCCAGAGAGAATGAGTTTCACAGCCTCATTAGCCTTTTCACCACGCAGGGTTACTTTGCAGGCTATTGGTTGTCCCTTTCGGATTCCGAATTCGGGGTTGGTTACCTTGGAAATAGTTCGCACTGGTTTCTGGCTGGTGATATTCTGAAGCAGTTTTTCTGCTCTTGCCAGTCTTTCACCGGCTTCTCCCACACCAATGTTGACAGTGGCTTTGGCTATGCGTACCTGCTGCATGGGGTTCATTCTATTCTCCTCCAGGTAGTGAAATCACTGGTTTATCTTTTCCCAGGACAAAAATATATTCCTGAAGTGTCTGGAATGTTGTTCCATCAGTTTCAATGAGTACGGTGTTGGGCATGGAACTGCGAGTGACGTTAATCTCTTTAACTGTTCCAATCTCACCAATGTGCTTACCACCAGTGATGATACCAATAGTTCCATCTTCAAATTTGATGGTGTCTTTAATTTCTTGATCAGGCACATTAAGAATTAGTACGTCACCAGTCTTGTACTCGTCATCAGTCAGGTAGTTCCTACCGTCGTGGAGGTTTAACTGTGTTTTACCTCCTTTGATGGTGACTTTATCCTCTATACGGCATAATTTGAACTCGGTATTTCCCTCTTCAATAGGGTGGAGCATCAGTCTTCCCCGTTCGTCAGGAAGCACCCGGTAGGCTTTTCCACTTTTTGGTAACTGGATTACATCCATGAATCCAACTGGGAATTTGTAGTCCTTACGGATGCGTCCGTCCACCAGGATTTCACCATTGTTGATGATGATTCTGGCTTCACGGGCATTATCTGCTATTTGGAGTATGTCACGAACTATGACTAGGAGTGGTAATGATCCTTCTATGGAGTGTGGTCCTGGACTGGGTTTCACCGTCCACGTAAACTCTTTAGGGTGGATGGGCCAGTGTTCAGGTGATTTAAACCTTTTTAAATGTTTTCTTGATCCCATTTTGGCCATTTTATCCCTTCCTCTCTAATATTTCATTTCTTTCATCATCATCCAGATCCATTTCTATAATTTGAAGGTTGGATGGATGTATTGGATGGTAAACTTGATTTCCGTCGGGTTTCTGCACACTGAGGCCTTCCACTAGGAGTCGGTAGTGTTTAAGGTCAACACCTTCCACTTTACCTTCGTCACCTTTGAAGTCACCTCGGAGAACTTTTACAGTGTCTCCTTTCCGTACTGGTAATGAACGTCGTCCGTACTCTTCCCGTAGTTCTGGGCTGAGATTGACACTCATCAGTTTGTGACGGATGTGTAATGGTGCCTGGTAACGGAATTTTCTCTGTTTTCTTGGTTGTTTGGACATTTAATCACCTACACGATAATGCTGGCAGCACTTCCCACTGATGGCCATCGGTCCGCAGCTTCCTTGGCTACTGGTCCTCTGATTTCAGAACCTTTCAGGACTCCTTCGGGACTGACAATAACTGCTGCATTGTCTTCGAATTTTACTCTAAGTCCATCGGCCCTGCGGAATTCTTTTTTCTGTCTTACGACCACTGCAGTGGTAACTTCCCGGCGCATGTCCACTGATCCTTTTTTAACGGAAATAACAACCATGTCACCCACACCAGCGGTAGCCAGTCTTCTTCGAACACCTTTGTATCCTTTGACTGATATTATTTCCACTTCACGGGCTCCAGTGTTATCTACGCATTGCAGGCGGGCGCCTATGGGTAGTGATTTACTGACGTTTGATGTGATGGCTTTCATTTTTTATCCCCTTTAACCTCCACCACCACGAAGTGCTTGGTCTTGGAAAGGGGTCTGCACTCCGCAATTTTCACTGCATCGCCAATATTTACTTGGATACAGTCTGGTTTATGGGCGTTTATTTTTGATTTTCGCTTTTCGTATCGCTCATATTTTCGTATGAACTTGTAAAAACTCCTTTCAACGGTAATTGTCCTTTCTGCTTTGTCACTAGTGACTATTCCTTCCAGGATCTGACCCCGCACTGGCAGGGTCCCGTGGAAGGGACAGTTAGGATCATCGCATTTTTCTTTGGGTTCGGTAACTTCAATACCAACCATATTATCACCAATATTTCCTAAATCTCTTTTTTATTCTATCTTCAGGGCGAGAAACAATGATCTTCCCTTCGATTTCAATTGTAACACCATCGGGAAGTGTGAATTTAAAGGTTGCACTCCCTTTGGGTATGATTTTTTCTTTTCCTTCGCCATCTTCAATGGTGAGGGTGTTTTTGGTTTCGTTCACCACTCGTCCTTTAATTCCCTTTAAATCTCCGTGCATACTGTGGGTGATTTCCACTTCCAGCCCCACCAGTTCATGTCTTATGAGGTTTTGGGGAGTTATGGTTATCATAGTGTGCGTGGTAGATGGTGAATGTTATCTCTCAAGTGAGTAATCCCAACAGAACCCATTGGAGCTAAATATAGATCCAGTGGGGGCCATTGGATATTAATCTCCCAGAAGACTTGTCCTAATTCGGTTTTAAACCGATGATTGGGAAAGCCTCTTTAAGTATGAACTTAAAACCGGTGCTAACTTACTTAAAAAAACATGATTGATTATTCCAGGTTATCTGGAGTATTCGATCCCATGTAATTTGCAGTTAGTTAACCTTAATCTAACGAACCTGGATGTCGTCTGAAGAAAAGCCCATTCCGGCTAGAACTTCTTTGACTCTCCTTTTATGGTCTCCTTGCAGTTCGATTTGGCCTTTTTTGGCCGTTCCCCCGCAGGCACATTTGTTTTTCAGTTCCTTGGTGAGTTCTTTAATGTCAATATCGTGTTCATCAATTCCCTCCACGATAGTCATCAGTTTCCCGAATCTTCTTCTCACCGTGAATACTTTAACACTCTGTATCTCTCGAGCTATTTCCTCACAGACGCAGAGTTCCTCTGGTAGACCACAAACATCGCAGACTTTCATCGATTTTAGTTCTCCTTATTTTTTTCGTTAAGTATGGTTTTGACCCGTGCAATGGTTTTTTTAAGTTCCCTGATCTTCCCCGGGTTTTCGTAAATCCCCGCGGCAGCACTCTTGGAAATGTTGTTGGCATGTTCTGCCTGAAGTTCTTCCAGTTTTTTCTGGATTTCCTCCGTTCCCATTTCACGAATCTCTTTGCTCCTTAATATAACCATATTTATACATCCTTTTATAATTTATGATGATTTCTAAGGATTAAATCCTTTTAGGATTTCTCCACTTTTTCCTTGATTTCGGAAGCTTCTTCCTTGATATCAGCCACTTTGTCAGAGGCTTTTTTCTTGGCTTCAGCAGCTTTTTCCTTAACTTCCTCAGCTTTCTCTTCTACTGCTTCTTTAGCTTCGGAAGCTTTATCTTTCACTTCTTCAGCTTTTTCCTCAACCGCTTTCTTAACCTCGGTGGCTTTGGTTTTAGCTTCAGTAGCTTTCTCTTTCACTTCTTCAGCTTTTTCCTCAACCGCTTTCTTAACCTCGGTGGCTTTGGTTTTGGCTTCAGTAGCTTTCTCTTTCACTTCTTCAGCTTTTTCCTCAACCGCTTCTTTGGCTTTGGTGGCTTTGGTTTTGAGATCCTCTTTGACAGGTTCTTCCACTGGTACTTCAGCGGCTTCTTCTGCAGCTTCTTCGGTGATCTCTTCTAGGATTTCCACAGATCCTTCGGTGATTTCTTCAGTAGGTGCTTCAACTGCTTCTGCAGTTTCAGTGGTTACTGGTTCTTCCACTTTAGGCTGGATGATATCCACCTTATCCGGTAGAACAACATCTGGTGGCATGATACGTACAGATATTCCCAGAACACCAGGTTTAAGTGGTGCAGTTGCGAATCCTTGTTTCACGTATTTAATGGATGGTTCTCCACATTTTTTGATGTATCCGTCGGTGAATTTTGCACAGGCAGATCTGGATCCTCTGATTTTACCGGAAATGGTTACTTCCACTCCCTGGGCTCCAGCTCCCATGATTCTTCGGAGGGCGGAATATGCCACTCGTCGGAAGTGCATTCCCCTCTGGAGCATGGCTGATATTTTGTGAGCCATGATCTTGGGGTTTAGTTCTGGGATGTCAACTTCTTTAACTTCTACCTGGGGGTTTTCCAGTTCGTAGTTGTTTTTGAGGTTTTGGGTTATGGCTCGTACTGTTTTACCGCCTCGGCCGATTACCATTCCTGGTCTTTCAGCGTATACCACTACCATGGTACCTAGGGGTGTTACTTGGATTTCCATTCCACCGTAGCCTGCTCTGTCAAGTTCTTTCTCCAGATATTCGTCGATTCGGGTTCTCTTTAGTCCCTCGGTTACAAAGTCTTTTTCAATCATGCGCTCTGTGCCTCCCCTAGAACTACCTGAATGTGTGTGGTTGGGGTGTTGAATGGTGTTGCCCTTCCGAATGCTCTTGGGATGTATCCTCTGATAATGAAGCCCCTGTGACTGGATATATGGACTATTTTAAGATTTTCGGTGTCCATACCTTGGTATTCGGCATTGGCCTCTGCATTTTCCAGAACATCTAGAATGTGACCGGCGGCTTTTTTAGGGTATCGGCCGGTAGGCCATCCTTTCAGTCCTCTTTTGTGGCCTACTTTTTTGTTGTGTCGTTTGAATGGTACAGCTCTTTTCATCTGGATGACATCTTCCAGGTATTCCTTGGCATCGTCAAGGTACATGCCCCGGAGTTCTCTGCAGATCTCCACCGAATGTTTGGGGGAGATCTTGAGGGATCTTCCAGCTGCCTTGGCTACTTTTCCCGATCCTTCGTAAGCGTATTTCATTTTTGCCATGGTTGATTCTCCTTATTTCAGGGGCACGAACATGGATGAACGGGTAGCACCCATACCAGGGTCTCCGTGCTGTACTCTTTGTCGGGTTACGGCGAATTCACCGAAGTAACATCCGATCATTTCAGGCTGTATCTGGACGTTCACAAATTCTTTACCATTGTAGATACCGAAGGTCATACCCACCATTTCTGGTAGTACAATCATGTCCCTACAGTGGGTTCTGATTATTGTTGGTCGTCCACCCTTGTCTCCTTCTTTTTTCAGTTTTCGTATCTTCTCTATTACTTTTTTTTGCCTGGGCAGGAATCCCTTTTTGAGGGATCTGCGCTGTCTTGATGGGAATAACTGGATGACATTATCCAGTGGCATCTGCTGCAGCTCTTCCAGGGTGTAACCGCGATACTTAAATTCTTTCCTCGCCAATTAGCCTCCTCCTTAAAACGCTTTTATTTTCCTTATTTTATTCTCGTAATCTATCCTTAAACCATTTCTGCCAAAAGGGGATAAAATGAGTTTATCTCCTTCTTCCGGTTCTTTTAGCTGCAATGGAACCCACTTTTCTTCCTGGTGGGGCGTGTCTGGAGACTGTGGTAGGTCGTCCTGGATGCTGACGGTTTCCACCACCGTGTGGGTGGTCTACTGCGTTCATTGCAACTCCACGCACTCCCATGCTCTTTTTACCCTTGGCTTTTGCAGCGTGATGTCGGTTTCCTGCTTTGAGGAATGGTTTTTCTTTCCTACCTCCCCCTGCGACCACACCGATAGTGGCTCTGCACTGGGGGTTGAAAGCCTTTAATTCCCCGGAGGGAAGTTCCACAATGGCTTTACCCACGTCATGGGTGATAAGAGAAGCGTAAGTTCCTGAAGATCGGACGAATTTTCCTCCGTCTCCAGGGTTTCTCTCCAGGTTGTACACAGGTGTTCCTTCTGGGATTTCTCCCAGAGGTAGTGAGTTTCCTGGTTTTATTGGTGCGGATATTCCGCATGCTATTTCATCGTTGATAGCTATACTTTCTGGGGCCAGTATCAGTTTTTGTTCTCCATTTTCGAACTTAACTTTGGCCACAGGGGCAGTTCTACCGGGGTCGTGGATGATGTCCACTACTTTTCCCTGGAGACTGCCATTTTTTTCAATATCATCAAATGAACGGTACTGTATTTTTCCTTTGAAACGGTGTGATGCACTTCTGTAGGTGGGGGTTCCTCTTCCCCTCCTCTGAATTATTAATCGTTTTCCCATTATTAATCCTCCCTAGAATACACCCATTTTAACGGCAATGTCTTCTGCACTTTCATCTTCTGCCAGTTTGAGATAGGCTATTTTTTCACCACGGGAGTTTACCTGAGTGTTAACACGTTCCACTTTAACATCAAAGAGTTGTTGGAAAGCCCGTTTTATCTCAGACTTTTTTGCGGTTCTTCGGACCACAAAGGTTAACTCGTTTTTGTAATCAATGGCGTTCATGCTTTTCTCAGTTAGCTGTGGTTTAATTATTATGTTGTAAGGATCCATTCATGACACCTGCCTGTTTAGAATAAATCTCCCAGTTTTTCGATTGCTGATTTGGTGTAAACAGTAAGTCGACCGGGGTGGGTTCCTGGTGCCAGGAGTTCAGCGTTGATGTTATCTACAACCACCACATCTACTCCGGGATGGTTTCTAGCTCCTAGGCTGATTCCTTTATCTTCTCCCACGACAAGTAAAGGTCCTTTGGGTGTTTTGTATTTTCTTCCCCTGATTTTACCTCTACCAGCCCTGATTTTTCGGCCGTTTTTGGCCCGAACCACATCATCCATTATTCCCAGGTTTTTGAAAATTTCCCTGGTTTCACTGGTTTTCTTGACTGCGCACAGTTCATCGTCCACCACGAATGGTATCTGAGGCACGTTTTCGGTTCGGTGACCGCGTGCTTCCACCAGTTCGAGGTTGGTGGTGGCTGCTATTGCTGAGCGTATAGCCAGTCTTCTTTCTTTTTTGTTGATCTTCTCGTGGATGATCCTAGCGGTACGTGGCGGGTGGGCTTTTCTTCCACCAGTTGTCTGGGGTACGAAAGCTCCTTTGGATCCTGCAGGGTGTCTTGAACCCTTTACACGGGGAACCATGGCCGCTCCACGACCTGCACCGAATGATTCGGCGGTAGTTCGTTTACCGGCCATAGGGTCTGTTCCCCATGGCTGTATACGGGCACTTTGAGCAGATAGAACCGCCCTTTTTATTAGGTCCGGTCTGAATTCTTCGGAGAATATCTCCGGAAGCTCCATCTCGCCAGTAACTTTACCTTTTAATGAGTAAACATTGATCTTTTTCATTCCCATCACTCTTAAAATAACTAGACTCCCTGCTTGGAGGCTGTGCTAATGTATGATATTTGCGGAGCATCATCGTGTTTTCCGTGTGGTCGGATTGCTTTTCTGAGCATGACCAGTCTTTTGGATGGTCCGGGTAATGATCCTTTAAGGAGTAAGTAATTGTTCTTAACCAACCCGTACTTCACAAATCCACCTTCAGGGTTAACTTCATCGGCCTGGTCGGCTTCTCCTATTTTCAGGATTTTCTTATTGTACTCTGTACGCTGGTGGTATCCCATCTGACCAGCCATAGGTACAGTCCACATGGTTCTGGCTGGGGTCCATGGTCCGATTGAACCAACGTGTCTTCCTTTACTACTTCGGGCTGCTTTTCCGTACTGTATACGGACACCCCATCTTTTGATTACTCCCTGGAATCCTTTACCTTTGGTGACTGCTACTGCATCGGTGTGTTCACCATCGGCAAAAACATCTGCAGGGTTGATTTCTTTTCCCAGTACACTGACAGCGTATTCCAATTTGTCTTCTGCAGTCTTTCCACCTATTCCACATTCCATTAGTTCTGGTTTTTTCTTGGGAACACTGGCCATTCGTGGTTTGGTGTGTATTAGTGCTCGAATTTCCACTACTTTATCCAGGTTTTCTTTTAAACTTGCCAGTTGCGCTTCAGAGTCATATTCCACAGGTATGGAGATTTTCCTTTTCAGGTCTTCATCCATATCTTGCGCCAGGACATCGGTCATGGCCTTGAGTCCGCGGCTGGTCTGGGTGTAAGCCCGGATACCCATTACCACTATTGGTGGGGTTTCCACTACAGTTACTGCGGTGGATATTTCCATTCCTTCAGTGGGTGAGTTTTTAGTGTTATCCGTCTGGGTCACGTGGGTCATACCCACCTTGTAACCAGGGAACCCTAAAAGTCCCGGCTCTTCCCTTTCGGGCCAGGAGCTTATACGGGGTGATTCCCTGGCTGCTCTTTTTCTAGGACTAAATGCAACTGATCCTTTTCTAGGTTGGTGATGTCTAGCCATCTAATATTTCCTCCTTAAATCCTTAAAATTTTCCACTTTTCCAAATGTGTGAACATGAATATATTTCAATTTACAATGTAGGGTCCCCTCTTTGGAACGCCCAAGACGTGTTTCTACAGTACAATGGCTAAGATTAGTATAGCGGTAGTACATTAGAATACGCACTACTTGTATCAAAATTTAAAACTGATTAGCCTGGCTAATCAGCCCCATGGTTCCCAGTTATGCCTGTCAAAAGCATAACTAATCCATTAGCATGTTAAATACTGATAAAGTAGCTAAAACTGCCTCTTCAGTTCTTACAGTCTTAGTTCCCTGGTTAGGGATGGTGTTAACCTCCAGGTCCAATACATCCCCTGGGTTGCCCATTAATTCGTGTAAGCCCGAATACGGACCACCAAACAAAATAGCTACGTGTTTGGAGCCCCTTAACCCCTCTCTTACTTCGTTTAAAACAGAAGTGATGGGTTCAGCATAGCGTGATGTTCCCACCACCAGATCAGGTTGTGGTTTCAACATATCTATGCTGTCATCTAAATTTTTATAAGTAGAAAGTACATCATAGCCCCAATAGAACTCTGGTTCATCAGGACTGATTATTATTTCCTTTCCTAACTTATCCACCTTAAAGCTTAAGACCCGATTTACACTGAGTTTTTCCTTGCACAGTGCATCCCGGTCAGCACCAATATCAACTATGGTGCCTTTTCTGGTCCTTTTCAATGTAAGTCCCTGTCTAAAATCACCTTGCTGGAGTTCTCCAGTGGGGTGATGAGGAGTTCGAAGCGGTGGTAGTATGCCTACGTTCCGCAACTCCCGGGTTATAGGAAATACCTTTTTTCTAAGGTACTGTGGGGTATTCATATAAGTGAGGATATCACTAATAAACTTTACCCCTTTACTGTCTTCTGGGTCTTCAGTATCGCTGTAAATAACGATTTTTGTAGCCCGGAATAGGGCGGCTGATCTGCCAATCAACCCTACTTTGTATGTCTTTAGTTTTAAATCTTTTGTTTCCCTGAGAAATGAAGAGGGGATGAAAATTGAAATATTCTTACTTAACATCTTTAAATTTCTGTTTTTGATCCTTATAATATATATGGGACTAAAAATTCCTGTGGAACAAAATCATTCTATTATATTTTTACTTGATTTTTGGATAAATTTTGTGAATCAAACATCTTGCAGTCTTTACTTATAACTTGAAAAAACTATTTTCAAAAAAACCTTGTAACCAACTAAAAAAATCTGTTTAGAACAAATTTATCTAACTATTGTATCTAAAACTAAAATTATCTAACTAAATATTGATTTCCTATTCCATTTTCTCCATCCGTAGAACAACTACTTCCACTTCCCTTTTCTCATCCTGGTGAAAGTGATAGATGCGGGGTAGGGGAAACTGGTAGTGGAATGTATGGGTGATGCTGGCATTTAACGCCTTCAACATTAATTCCAAAAAATCCATAGTCTTGGCCAGATGGAAGGAGTAAACAACCGGAGCTACTTCCAGTGCTTTTTCAATAAAACGACGATCAGCATCCTTCTGATGAGCTTTCTGCGCCCCGAATGGTGGGTTCTGGATCACAGTGTCCGCCTCTCCCTGAAATTCACGGACATCCTGTTTTAGGAAGGTGCACTTGTCCTGAACTTCAAGTTGGTGGGCCTCAGAATTTGCCACTTGCAGTGCATCGCCATCCACATCCACCCCAATAACTTCCACTGCACCCATTAAAGCAGCGCCCAGTGCCAGGATTCCAGTTCCACAACCAAGATCTACCACTTTAAGGTCCTGGATATCGCCGTAGGCATTGGCATTCCAGATGACATCAGCGGCTATAATGGAAGGTGTGTGGTACTGTTCCAAGTTGGGGTCAGGGTGGGGGTGGGGAGGGATGTGTTGCAGGGCCATTTCCAGCTGTCTTTTCTTGGTTATCATTGGGCTCAAAGATTTTTTTAATGAATATCGATTTTTATTTAAATTTGTAAATTGTTCTTAACCTAAAATCCAATTAACGGATAAATAAAAAATATTATCCATAATTAATATTAGTTTTCATGGGTTAATTTAGCAACATTAACAGCAATATAATTATAATCCACATAATTAGTGAGGATATGTTTTCTATTTTTCATTATTTTTTCCCAGTTTAGATGGAGGGGTGGTTAACATAAAAATCTTTAAGGAGATATTGATAATAGATATAATTAACAAAACAATGGTATATTTATATATAAATGGAATTTAGGTAATTAGTATTTGAAAAAACATTAATAAACATACCTCGATTAAGATAGAAAGGAAGATATCATGTTTGACAAGGTTCTGGTTGCTAACCGTGGAGAAATCGCCATCAGAGTGATGCGCGCCTGCAGAGAGCTGGACGTGAAGAGTGTGGCTGTGTATTCAGACGCGGATAAAAATTCACTCTTCGCCAAGTACGCCGATGAATCCTACCACATAGGAGGACCATCACCTGGAGATAGCTACCTGAATATACCCCGAATTCTGGAAGTTGCCGAAAAATCAGGGGCAGATGCAGTGCACCCTGGATATGGTTTCCTGGCTGAAAACCCCCACCTTGGAGATGAATGTTCCAAACAGGGGATGAAACTAATAGGACCATCAGGTTCAGTTATTGAAGCCATGGGAAGTAAGATTGAATCCCGTAAACTCATGGAAAAGGCAGGGGTGCCAGTGATACCAGGTAACAGTAAGGGAGTCACCGACCCGGATGAAGCCCTAAAAATAGCGGAGGCCATTGGTTACCCGGTGATAGTGAAGGCATCTGCGGGTGGTGGTGGAATAGGCATGCGAACAGTTTACGAGGAAGATGAACTTCTACGCGCCCTGGAATCCACCCAATCCGTTGCCGAATCTGCATTCGGAGATTCCACTGTTTTCATAGAAAAATATGTGGAGGAACCCCGCCATATTGAATTCCAGATCCTGGCGGATGAACACGGTAACACCATCCACGTGGCTGACCGTGAGTGCAGTATCCAGCGCCGACACCAAAAACTAATTGAAGAAGCGCCGTCCCCCATCATGACTGATGAACTCCGGGACCAGATGGGATCAACAGCTGTGAAAGCTGCATCAGCAATTGACTACACCAATGCCGGGACTGTGGAATTCTTATACTCCCATGGAGAGTTTTATTTCCTGGAAATGAACACCCGTATCCAGGTGGAGCATCCCATAACCGAAGTGGTTACCGGGGTGGACCTGGTTAAAGAACAACTGAAAATAGCCTCCGGTCGAGAATTATGCTGCTCCCAGGAGGATATCCAGGTGAGGGGCCATGCCATTGAATGCCGGATCAATGCTGAGGATCCACTGGCAGATTTCGCCCCCAATCCAGGTAAGATAACGGGTTATCGTTCCCCGGGAGGTCCGGGAGTGCGAGTGGACAGTGGGGTTTACATGAACTACACCATACCCCCCTACTATGATTCCATGATCTCCAAACTCATTGTATGGGGAAGTACCCGTAACGAAGCCATAACACGGATGAGACGGGCCCTCTCAGAATACATTATACTGGGAGTGAAAACCACCATCCCCTTCCATAAGTCCATGATGTTAAGTCCCAATTTCTGGGAAGCAAAACTACACACCCACTTTGTTGATGAATACCGGAAGGAAATAATGGATAACATGGCAAAGATCATCCAGAAAGATAAGGAAATGGAAACCCGGCTAAAATCAACCTTCCTACCATCTAAAAGGGTGGCTGCAATTTCAGCAGCAGTTAACAGTCACCTGACCAGTACCATGACCAACAACAAAAAATAAGATAGCTTGAAAATTAAATGAACAATCAATAGGATTATTTGCAGGTGGTTCCATGCATGAAAAGCAGATTTTGAAGACACTCCATGCCCAGAAGGGTGAGTATGTATCCAGTGACAATTTAGCTTCCAAGATGGGTATCTCCAATGCCCAGCTTTCTGATGAAATCCAGAAACTTCAAAATGATGGTTACCGGATCGATTCATCATCGGAACGTGGTTATCGTCTTATTAAAACAACCAACCGGCTTTTACCCTATGAGATACAGTTAAACCTGACCACCAAATACATTGGCCAGGAAATATATCATTACTCCGAGGTGGATTCCACCAACAACGTGGCCAAAGAACTGGCCGAAAAGGGAGCAGTGGAAGGAACCATTGTAATAGCTGAAAGTCAGCGTAGGGGTAAAGGTAGAAGGGGTAAAAAATGGTTATCACCATCTGGTGGGGTTTGGATGACCATTATACTACGGCCAGATATTCCAACTTCACAGGCACCCCTCTTAACCCTTTTAACTGGAGTGGCAGTTGCCGAAACACTGACCCATGAATGTGGGCTTGATGTGGGCATAAAATGGCCCAATGACATATTGATTGGGGATAAAAAGGTTTGCGGGATCTTAACTGAAGCCATTGCCCGTAAAGGTGGATTGGACTATGTGGTGGTGGGTATTGGCATTGATCTTAACGTTGATGTGGATGAATTCCCACCAGATCTGCGTAAAGGGGCCACATCCCTCAAGAATGAGCTTGAAAAGGAGATTCCAGGCGAAAAGCTGGTACAAAATTTCCTATTGAACTTCGAAAACCTTTACCAGAACTTCAAAGAAGGACAGCTCTCTGAAATCCTCAACCAGTGGCGGAGTCTCTCCACAACCATTGGTTCTACTGTGGAAGTTAAAAAGAGAGGGGGAACAATCAGGGGAGAGGCTGTGGGCATAACCAGAGATGGGATCCTCATTCTGGAAATGGATGATGGAAGTCTGCGGAAGATTATTTCAGGAGAATGCACCCATTATAAGAGATAAACACTCGTACTGACCTACTCCAACTACTTTTTTTTTAGTGAATTGTATTTTTAAGGGTTGACCACGATAAGGTTGAATCAAATTTAAATAAGTTTCTTAATGAAAACTAATTACATGGGTTAACTATTTTATTGATCGAATTAAAGGAGTTTTACATGAAGTTGAAATATAAGATAATGTTATTATCAGTTTTGATTGTTACTTTAGCTTTTATGGCTTATTCATACTCACAAATCCCTTTTTATACCCAGGAATATCCTGCAGGACCCTCCCTTAATACTGGGGACCGGCTGCTGATTGTGGCTCCCCACCCTGATGATGAGGTAATTTGCAATGGCGGAATAATAGGTTATGCAGTGGAGCACCATATACCGGTTAAAGTGGTGGTGGTGACTGATGGTAATGATACCAAAACTTCACCCATCACCCGCCATGGTGAAACTATCAACGGGACGAAAATACTGGGTTTAAATGAAGAGGATGTAATATTTCTAGGCTACAATGATGGTAGTTTAAGGAGCCTTTTGAATGACTACTGGGATAATAAGAATCCCTTCACTGCTCCGGATGGTTCTAAACAGATTAACTATCCCTATGCCCATGAAAAAAATGCCAGTTACAGTGGCAGCAGCCTTACCAATAATCTGAAAACCATAATAAACGAGTTTAATCCAACAATTATCGTTTATCCTGGTGGGGATGATGAACAGTTTGATCATCAGGCCACCAGTGGCTTTATTGAGCACGCCACAACCCAGACCGGATACAATGGCAGTAAATATACTTATCTATTGCATTTACCCCCTAACTGGCCCAGTCCACGGAGTTACTATCCAGAATATTATCTAGTTCCCCCCAAGCAACTGGTGGGGATGGAAAATGGTCCGAAATGGTCAGTGTTTAATCTCACCACCCACCAGGAGCGTTTGAAAGAGGAATCATTGCAGGCCTACAGGACCCAAATTGTCCCTTCATCCTATCTATTATCATTCCTACGTAAAAATGAGTTATTCGCGGAATATTCTACCATTAATGTATCCAGAAACAATGCGAACATCCCCGAACAGGACTATGCCCGTGGTTTGCAGGTTCCATCAATACTATTTGTTGATGCTGCAGGTGATGGGAAATATCATGGAAAAGAGGAACCATGGGATATATTATCAGCAGGAATGGACATCAACAAGGAAAAATCATGGATATCCTTAAAAACAGCGGGTAAACCCGTTTCGAGTGCAGTGTACAATGTTCGTTTGAATATTTTCAATCCAGAGGGAACTCAACGGGTGAAAATATCAGTTGATAATGGTGCTGCCCGTCTAGAGAGGGAGGGAATTGGTACCTCAACCAGTGAAGAAATCCCCCTGATAATCAAAAACAATACCATGATTATGGAAATACCTTCCAATCTCTTTAAAAATAATCCCTATTTCATTCTAAGTATTGATGCCACTAAATCTGGGGCAGTTCTTGACCAGACACCCTGGAGGGTAGTCAAAGTCCAGCCGTAGGGGGAAGTAGTTTTCCCCCACCCGTAGTTAAGTATCTTCTTTAAATGTTATTTACTCACTTTACTCTATTTATTATCATAATCATTCTACTTTACACCAATTTATCAATAAAAATCAGGATATATCTATTAAAAATCAATTTATTTCAATTTAAAATCGAGTTATTCAATTTAAAATCGAGTTATTCAATTATTGAGTAAGTTCATCAAATATCAAAAAAATCCTACCCAACTGTATATATATTGTAAGGCTTGATCTTGTTAACTTATTTCCTATTCAACAGTAAGGGTGGTTACCTCTCCCAAACCACCATCTATATGAAATTTTTTTCCAGTGAATTTCTCGGTGGCGTAGATATTGGTCAGGGTGTGCTGGGTAAGGTGGGAGGTTCGAACAGATGAGGAGCCTGCCAGGGCCAGGTAGGGAATGATCTGATCACCCATATACTGATCCAGAGCTGCCCCCCTGGATAAGCATGATAATATTCCTTGGGCTGCTTCCTTTCCCACTATTTCTGCCCTTTTACCAGGTTTACCCAGTGAACTGGCCCCTACACGAGGAATCTTCCGCCCTTTAACCTCACTCCATAGTACCAGACCAGAACCGGGACTTGAGGTATTGTTATCGGTTTTTATTTCGATATTACTTTCATAACCTGCATTGCGGATTGTTTCCTCGGCTGTCCGGGCCTGTCTAATGGAAACATGTGATGGAAGTTGGGAGGAATAGGATATCCCTTTTATGAAATCTACTTCCAGTTCATGGAGTTTTAAGGGATTCAATTTTTTCACCGGTTCTATGCAGGCTTTTAACACACCCCCACCACGGGGATAGTATCCACGCTGGAGGAGTTCCAGGCTAATGGAGATACCCATGGCTTGCAGTACTGGTAGGGTGACCTGTTCCATGTAATCCACTGGTGGCGCCCACTGAACATCTGTACCACCTTTGATCATGATTTCAACACCCTGGTCTGTGAATATGGATGGTATCATTAATGCCTGGAGTATCAACGTTATGCTACCGGCAGTTTGAATATCCACCTCCAATTTACCTCCGGTTAACTGGCCTGGAGTGAATGTAATCTGGGTTGAACCCAATTCCAATCCCTCAACGGTTGCTTTGGAGATTTTTCCCAGAATAATGGCTGCCTTCAGGTGTTGGGGCATTAAACCTGGTTTGGGCCGGTTGCTGCGGATGTCTCTGATGGTGAAGGCCTTTCCAGTGACGGATGAAAGTGCTGTTGAGACCCTTAAAAGAGCGCCCCCTCCCTCACCATATGATCCATTGATTTCTAACATTTGTGAGCATCCACGTACCGTTTTAAATTTTATAATGAAACTTTACTAATTTTAAACCAGATAATATAAAAAAAGCAGGGGAAAATGGGGGTAACCCGGAAAAATTAGTTCCTGAGATTATTTCCAAAGTAATTACCGAAAGATTATTCTCAGTTCCTGAAGATCATTTCCCCAAGTTGTTCCCAAAGATTATTCCTATTATATTGGAAATTAGGTTTTATTTACTAGAAATTAGTTTTTATTCGTATAATACACTTAGACTGGCTTCTTCATCAGGGATGATTTCCCTCACAACTTCAAGTGATTCCTTCAGGGCCTGAATTATTTGGTTATCATCCACTCTTTCTGCATCTTTACTGGAAATGTCCAGGCGAATGGTATCAGAAACTCCGGGCATTCCCACTGCAGGGATGGTAACCATGTGATGTTCCCTTAAAAGTACCATAGCCATTAAAGTCGCTAGTTCACGTTTTGTGAGATTATCATTCCCTTCAGGGGTGATTTCTTTTTCAAGGTTTGCAGCAGAGATCATGAAGCCTGTGGGTGTTTTTTCCACTCCTTTGAAAACATTCCCTGCTATTTTATGAAGTTTATCTCTTCTTTCCAGAGAATCTAAAATTCTTTGGGGTTTGAAATTCTCCAGAGCCCTTACTATGCCTGCTACAATTGGTGGTTGGGCTTCCAGTCCAAACTGATGTGCCTTGTCCTGTATCCGGTCAATTAAAGAACTATTTCCCGCCATTAATCCTGCCCGGGGACCGTCCATTAACTTATCAGTACTGGTCACCACCAGATCCGCACCCATATCCAGTGCACGGGGCTGATCATAGATTACAGTACGTATTCGTGCTCCTGAAGCATCATCAACCATCACTGGAATCTGTTTTGCGTGTGAAATCTGGATGATCCTATTAAAATCAGTTAAGGGGAGTACCTTGTGATCCATTGTTGATCCGGTTATAATCACCAGGGATGTTTCATCAGTAAGCTGGAAATCCTGTAGATTATCAAATTCCCGGTAGGATGCACCCTGCAGTTTCACACTGCGGGGGATAGAGGGGTGTGAGGGTAACTCTGGCAGGTAGTGTATTACCTCTTCGCCAGGTTTTACCAGGGCCAGCATGGTGGCCAGTATAGCTGCACTGGTGCGGTTGAAGGCAGCCACTTTTTCCCCGCCCAGGTGTTGGGTTCCTTCCTTCTGGAGGTTGGAAGAAAAAATGGCCGGACCAGAATAGGTTTCCAGGAGGTTGAGATCCGATTTTTTAACTGGGAATCCTCCGGCTAAACCCGAAAGGTCGTATAAACTGGATCTTCCCTCTTGGTTCAGCAGGGCGGCAATGAATCTTAAAGCAGCTTCTCTTCTTTTCATTTCATCCCGAGAAGAACAGATAAGCATTTCATTCGTCCTTGGAATATTTTTTATGATCTTCTGCCTTCAGAACGATAGCATCATCTGCTGAGTTCTGCAGGGCAGCGCTGAAACCAGGTTCGGCCCCAATTACTATGGTTTCTTTCCCATTCTCTTTAGCCTTATTGATTATGGGTAAAAAATCAGCATCACGAGTCATAAGCGCTACTACATCAATATTGGGATTGTAGATTAGTTCCATGGCTTCAACTGCCATGTAAACATCAGTGTCTCCAGCCACCACAATGGGGGTGAATCCCTGGTTCACGATGGCTTCAATGAGTTTGTCTGAGGCATACTGGTTCAAGAGAACCTTACCCACCCTCATATTACCGTATTCAGCCATTATCTCCCTTACCAGATCTAAGTTAAGGCTGAATTCCTTCCTTAGCATGTTAGGGCCATCTACCAGGAGTCCGATATTTTTGGATCCTGATTCTGACTTTCTAAGTGGGATGTAAGAAGTTAATTTTTCAAAACTTCGCATTTTTGTCCTCCAAGATGTGGCAAAAAATAGTCTACTGTGGTGGTGAGTTTAATTATACTTATTAATATTGACCCCAATGAAGGTATCATAAAAAACCATTTTTTTAAAGGAAATATCTGAATATTATCTAAAGTCAATAATGACCACCAGTTGACAAAGACCTAATATTAACCCTTTAGAAGGTAATTAGGCTGTATATTTTTACCATCTTATTTAGATTATTTGTATATCTATAGATTTTTATATATATTAAACTTTGCAAAAATAATTTTCCCGGTTTAAAATTCCTCCTTGAAAGTTTAGAGTAATTTAAAGGATTCACATGAAAAAAATATACTCGAAGCTATCTGACCCTAATATAATAAAATAATGGAGAGGATGGTTATGGGCTTTTTATTACTTGGGCTTTGATAGAGGATATATGTTCCCCAGCCTCTTAAAAGACCATCTGCCCAGATATACTCTAAAATACAATCTACCACATGGCTGTGAAGACCATAACCCTTAATATCCCCTAAAATACCAACTAACCATATACCTCTAGAGGACTTTCACCATTTATACTCCCTAGAATACTATTACCTTTAATAGTCTCTGGAACTATCTCCCATTTAATATATTATAACCCGATTAGTTTTACTCCACTTCCAGAGTAAATGCATCACCAAAAAGATCTTTTATAACCGGGAGATCTTCTTCAGGTATGTTTATTACTTCCACATCAGACATGTCCCGGAAGTAGTACTCTGCATTGGCGATTTGACCCTCATCATTCATGTAAAGATACAGGCCATCCACGAATTCCTCCGGATTTTGAGAGGGAAGGAATATTTCGAAACGAATAAGGACTTGTGAGCCGGGAATGTTATCTTGAAGCTCCTTTTTTTTCTGTTCATCCTGCAAAGCTGCTCTAAATTCTTTCATCCGGGAATTAAGTTCCTTCAGTATTCTTTGTTCAATGTTACTCATGAATTCACCTAATTTTTTATTTAATACAGGGCTTCTATTACTTGTTTATTTATACTATTTTATTGGTTTTTTTGCCTTAAATATAACTGGAAGTGGATTTATACACTTCAAGAATTAATAGAAAATAATTGGGCGAAGTATTAATAGTTTTTCCTTGTGGGATATAATCCCCATCCAATTAGCCACATGTATTAAATTTAATGCGCCGGAGAAAGTCTTGAAAAAAATATGATAAATGTATAAACAACTTCTTTTATTTGTATACGTACTTCTTTTCCTTAAATTCAATGGTGAATTGGGTTCCTTTATCCTGTTTAAGTTCCATCTTCCCATCGATCTGATCGGTTAGTATGTTCACCAAACGCAACCCCAGTGATTTAGTATTTCTGTAGTCCAGGTTCTCAGGAAACCCCACACCATCATCAGCCACTGTTAACTGGTAGTGTTCATTTTCCCCCTGGAAAGCAATATCTATCCTGCCACTTCGATCATTGGGAAATGCATGCTTGAGACAGTTTGATAGGAGTTCATTCACAATGAGGCCAAGAGGGATCATGGTGTTGATATCGATCATCACATCCTCCAGATCAAAGTTAAGCTCAACACGATCCTGGGCAATGGCATATATCCGGAAAAGATCACTGGCCAGAGTTAAAATGTAATCCTCAATATTAATGCGTTTAAGGTGGCTTGACTGGTAGAGCCGATCATGAATGAGTGCCATGGACCGGGCACGGTTCTGACTGTCTTTGAAAACATCAAGAACCTCTTTATCAGTTATATAACGAGATTGAAGGTTGAGTAAACTGGATATGATCATAAGGTTGTTCTTAACCCTGTGGTGAATTTCCCTTAAGAGCATCTCCTTTTCTTCAAGGGAGACCTTAATCTCTTCTTCCATTTTTTTACGTTCGGTTATGTCCCGGGCTATGGATAATGATAATTTATCCTGGTTAAGGGTGAAAATATGGGTGTTGATCTCTACTGGTATTTTACGACCATCCTTGGACATTAATGTAGTTTCAAAGGTGATTTTGTTCTCTTTAACCCGTTCGGCCATTCTTTTAGACTCATTAAATGATTTTATATCCTCAATATCACGGGGTGACATGTTAAGGAGTTCTTCATGGGTGTATCCCAGTATCTGACTGGCCACACTGTTAACTTCCACGAACTTCCCTGACACTCCATCTTCGGTGAGCTGGTGGAGGAAAATAGCATCGTTGGCATTGTTGAATAGTTTACGGAATTTCTCCTCGCTGGCCAGTAAGGCTCTTTCCGCGGTTCTGTTTTTAAGCGCCACTGAAGAAAGGTTTACCAGGGTTAAAAGGGCTTCCGGATCTTCCAACTTCTCCTGAGCATCCAGAAATATGGTGGCACTGCCATAGATCTGCTCATCCCACTTAAAACCGGTGGTGTATATTTCACCAGTACCCAGTAGTTCTTGAATGCGTTGACATTCCTCTCTAGATAGCTGACCTCCCAGTGCTGAGTAAAGACCACCTTTAACTCGGTGTAACTGGTTTTCGGAAAGTGCTATTCTAGCACTTTCAGATAGGGAGCTCCATTTAACAGCCAGATCAGCCAGGTAATCATTGGTAAAGTTTTCCTGAAGTGCCTGTACCTTCTGTGGATCACCATTCACACTTTTGATACGGAACACATTCAAATCAATTTCATAGGTGGAGATGAACACCAAACTCCCACCAACCATTTGTCCTATTTTCTCTCCAATGTAGTGGTAGATATCCTCTTCCAGGGGTAATTCCAAAAAATCAAAGGCAATTTGTGATAAAAATCCTTGACAATCAGATGAGAATTTCCAGTATTTGTTTTCCATTTTCTTTTCCCATGGTGAAGTTCTGTTGATAATTGGTTAACTCCCCCACTATCTACAACTAATTTAAAAACTGCAAACGCCTTTCAGCCTATTAGAAGGATTTCTCACCTTCAGCCTTATTGGAGAATTTTTCCCCTTCAAAGTATTAGAATATCCCCATAACATATTAGGGGATGGCAGGGTGAGAATGTTACATTATTTACCGTATTTGACTTCTTTGAAGGTGATGGTGAATTCAGTTCCCTGAGAGGTATCCAGTTCAATCTGGCCATCAATTTGTTTGGTTAAATTGTTCACCAGTTGCAGTCCCAGTGAATCCGTGTTACGGTAGTCCACATCCTCAGGGAAGGATATTCCGGTGTCCCCCACCTTTAACTGGTACTGGTCATCCCTTGAATTGAAATAAATGTTTATATCACCTTCCATCCCTTCAGGGAATCCGTGTTTAAGGGCATTGGATATGAGTTCATTAAGCATCAGCCCCAGTGGAATGGAGGTGTTGATGTCCATCATAACATCCTCCACATCGATGATGAGGTTTATACGGCCAGAACTATCAGTGTAGGTTCGGAACAGATCATTGGCCAGGGTGCGGATGTATTCACCGAAGTTGATCCTCTTAAGATCAGTGGATCGGTACAGTTTCTCATGGATCAGGGCCATGGAATTGGCCCGGTTTTGACTTTCCTTGAAGATGCCTAAAGCCTCTTTATCCTTAATGTAACGTGATTGCAGGTTCAGGAGACTGGCGATAATCATCAGATTGTTCTTAACCCGGTGGTGGATCTCTTTGAGGAGCATTTCCTTCTCCTCTAGTGATTGCTGTATTTCTTCTTCCATCTTCACCCTTTCGGTGATATCTCTACTCACCGCAAGTAAACCACTTATATTCCCCTCATCATCGGTGATCATATTTGCTACCACCTCAGTGGGAACTGTGCCGCCATCTTTACACACCTGGTCAACCCGGAATATCTGCATTTTAACTGATTCATCCCCTGAAAGGAAGGCCTGAACCTTCACTGGTAACCTTTCCACGAGGTACTGGTATGATTCTGGGGTTAGTATTTCTTCCAAGGACTGGTTTAAAACTTCTTCCACAGTGTATCCCCTTAACTTGTAGACCGAGGGGCTTACATAGGTGAATTTTTGAGAATCAAAGTCCATTAACCAGATCACATCACCAGAATTCTCAGAAAGTAAACGGTACTTCTCTTCACTTTCCTTTAACGCAATTTCTGCCTTTTTACGTTCGGTGATATCCCGTAAAATGAAAACCATAAATTCCAATTCATCATTATCGTCATATATTAAAGAAACTGTGTAACTTCCTATCCATGATTCACCAGTATCGGTCCTTCTGAGAATAACTTCATAATCATGGATAGTCTCACCATTTAATGCCCGCACTCCTGGCCAATCATCGGTTGAAAGGGGCTTTCCTTCAAGGGAACAGAGTTCAAATAATTCATAGTAATCGGAAAGCTTGTCCATGAATTCTTCCTTGGTCTTGAAGCGATGGAAATCAACTGCTGCATCATTGCTCATGAAAAATTTACCATCTTTATCCATGATAAGAATGGCATCACTCATATTGGACAGGATAGCCTCCATCTGGGCGTTTCGCTCACGTAATGTTTTCTCAGCTATTTTGGCAGCGGTAATATCTTCTAAGGTGGCGTAAACACTGGAAGGTTCTTTATCACCTGACTTGAACTCGGGAGTGGAATTAATATTTATCCAGCGATATGAATCATTAGAAGGATTGAAAACACCCATGATCACGTTTTTAATCTTTTCACCGGTTTTAAGTGAAATCATGGCAGGATGAGTATCACCCGGGAAATCAGAACCATCTTCATGTATGGATCTCCATCGGGGGTCGGTGGAAGTTCTGCCCTGCATTTGATCCATGGTTAATCCCAGTATTTCCTGTGCTGCGGGGTTGGCAGATGTTATGTAGCCGTCCTTATTTTGATAGACCACTCCCTGGGCCATGGTCTCGAAAAGGTTCCTGAATTTTTCTTCACTCTTCTTCAAGGCCAGCTCTACCTTTTTACGTTCTGTGATGTTTTCAAAAACTGCCACAAAATGTTCAGGTTTCGGGCTGAAGACTGATATATTCAACCATATCTCCAGGGGTTTAAAATAGGTTTCTATAGTCTCAGGCACCCCCGTGAGGGTGACCCTACCATAAACTTCAAATAGTTCCGGTTGTGCTTCTATAATTCCTGGAATGGCTTCTGTAACTTTTTTTCCTTCTATGTCCTCTAATCCAGTGAGTTGGTAAAAGGCCTGGTTAACATCGATGTATATCCAATCATTGGGCTGGCCATCATCATCAAATAACATCTTGCAATATGCAAAGCCTTCCATCATATTTTCAAAGAGGGTTCTGTATTTCTTCTCACTTTCCCTCAGGGCCTTTTCCGTTTTCCTGCGTTCAGTGACATCCCTGGCTACTGAGATAGTAACATCCTGGCCCTGTAGCTGGAATATATGCATGGCCACATCCACCGGTATTCTCTCACCATCCCTGGTGATGTTGGTCATTTCCAGATTAACGTAACCATCTACATGGAGCTTATTCAAATTTTCAGGCATATTTTTCCCATCTTCAGAGGATAATATGTCCAGGGGGGATAGTTCTAAAAATTCTTCACGGGTGTAGCCCATTGTGTCCAGGGCAGCCTGGTTTACTTCAATGAATTTACCAGGTCCCTCTGGGTGCATAATGTTTAGTGTAACCATATCATTGGCATTGTTGAATACTTCCCGGAATTTCTCTTCACTTTCCTTCAGAGCTGATTCCATCTTCTTACGTTGGGTAATGTCGTGGGCCACATGTACACTGCCTATTAACTGACCGCCAACAATTATGGGTGATACAGAAATTTCATATTCTCCGTGGAAATTATCCACAAAAGCATCCTTATAATGTTGCTGGCAATCCTGGAGCAGTTTCTCGTGGGGGCAGTAGGACGGTGGCTCATCAGTATTATGAACCAGTGTAAAACATTTTTTACCAACTAGTTCCTCCGGTTTCATGTCAAGGGCCTGGGCCATTGCTAAATTAACTTTCATTATATTATGGTTTGAATCAATGAGGGATATTAAATCAGGTAAAGCATCGAATGTTACTTCCCATAATTTTTCAGCCTTTTTTAAGTTTAATTCGGCCTTTTTACGTTGGTTTATGTCTTCCAGTGTTTCCAGAACACCAATAACATTTCCTTCATTATCTTTGATCTCGGCAGCAGTGAAGGCCAGCCAGGTACCTTTTTCACCCACATTGGGAAAGAATTCCTCAAAAGCAAAGGCATTTTCCACATATTCCGATTTTTCACAGCCAGGATACCATTTGTTAACACCATCCTCATCACCATCAGCGAGTAAATCAGCCATCAAGGGTTTATCTGCATGGTATAATACTGTCTGGTGTTTATCTGTTCCTAAAACTTCACTGGACTTGATTCCAGTGTATTTTTCCAGGGCCCTGTTCCAGGAAATAATCTCGTGTTCCAGGTTAATAATGAATTGAGGGATGGGAGAACTATCAATAAATGCACTAGTAAAATCATCCCATCCTATGCTCTTTTTTTCCATTAATACACCCCACTAATTAGCTAAATAAAACAGGTTAATCCCCTAAAAATGTCTGACCTTCAGAACTCTAGTTCTTAAGATGTTCCTTTTATACTGAATTATATTTTTGTTTGTCAAAAAACTTATAATTTTGCCTTGGATTGATAAAAAATGAAAAGTGGATCTACTTATTTTGATTGGTCCCTTACCCTTTCATCCCGGTAAGCATGATAAAAGACATAGGTAATTCCCACAATTAAGGACCCCATAAATAGTCCGAATCCCAAAATAACTGCAGTGATAACATTAAAGATCATAAATGACTTTAATATCGCCCAATTGAGCGTATTTCATTAAAAGTTTCATTTTTTTTTAGGTTTTCATCTCTAAGCCTCCATATTTTAAAAAGTTTAACCCTTAATCGCATTTTCATCAACTTTAAGTGCTTTTTCACCATACACACTAACCCCAAATGCACCTAAAGGTGCGGTAAATAGTATGGCAATTACAGCTATGGCCAGGATCTCCTGTCCAGATGCAACACCCATGGAAAGGGGAATAGCGCCAATTGCTGCTTGTACTGTGGCTTTAGGCATGTATGCCATTATACAAAATATTTTTTCCTGCAAATCTAGATTTGAACCTACCAATGACACATATACTCCTATACTACGTGCTATTAAGCCGACTATAATTATGGTTAAGCCAACAACTGCAAATGATGCAGCTAAGTAGATATTTACCTGGGCTCCCACCAGAACAAAGAGCAATATCTCGGCAAATACCCATATTTTATCGAATTTACTGGAAATCTGCGTACCCAGTTCGGGCATTTTCTGCAGTATTACAAAACCGATTACCATAACCCCTACCAGGGCAGCAATGGGAACAATACTACTCAAAACATCTCCTAAATTCTTTAATATGATGGCTGATGCTAATATTATCAGTGTTTTCTCGGTATTGCGTATGTTGAAGTGTTTAAAGAGGTATATCAGGATAACTGCAATGATCAGCCCAAATAATATCCCTATAATGAATTGTAGGGGAATGCTGAGGACTGTCATTAGGTAGTTTACCTGTTGGCCTCCGTATATACTAAGAAATATTGAGAATATGGTTATGGAAACCACATCATCCACCGAGGCCCCGGTTAAAATGATAAGGGGTATTCCTTTACTGGTTCCCATTCTTCTCTTGATGAATGAAAGCATCTGGGGTACGATAACTGCAGGAGATACCGCTGCAATTATGAACCCCAGCATACCCGCCTCAACAATAGGCAGACCCAAGAGGTAGTGGGATACGAACATCACAGTGAGCCCTTCCACCACATCGGGGATGAAACTCATTTTAATAGCAGACATTCCTACCTTACGCAAGCTATCCATGTGGATTCCGAATCCTGCCCTTAAAAGGATTATAATAAGAGCTATTGCCCTTAAATCTCCAGATATATTTAGTATGGCCTTATCAATTAAGTTCAATCCATAAGGACCGATTATTATACCTAAAATGAGCATTCCAAGTAATCCTGGGAGCTTAATCTGTTTGAAGAGCTTACTGAAGAGCAAACCCAGTAGTATTATAATGGCTACGCTAAAGGCAACATATTGAAATTCCATTTAGATCACTCCCAATCTTTAAATAGTTAGTTTGGGGATGTTCCCTAACAAGTGATCAACTAGAGTGGAATTCAATTCATCATAGTAGGGGTATTTAAAAATAGTATTGCATATTGGGGTTTTTTTATTTAACATTTACTTTTCCTCCGATTCTTTAAATTTTCAGGAGTCATCAGCTTGTTTTAAGCATTTTTTGGTGAACCCCATCACCGAAGTTAGTGTTATAATTTTGGCCATATTTATAGTTTGAGACTACGACACCAATTTTAAAAAAATCTGGCATGTTAAAGTAATAATCCATTTACCATAGTCCAAGACATCCCAGTTATTTTCAAAACTCTTATATGGAGAACTGAATAGTTACAAGTTTGAAAATAGATATAAAAGCAAAGAAGGGAATTTAAATGGTTTTATTTAACGGTTAAAAACAATTAAAGATGAAAATAACCAAATAACATCGTTAATGGGTGCATGGTATATCCTGAACAAATAAAATTTAATAGTAATAGACATATTCAATTGAATTCGTGTTTTTTACTAATTCTCATGAAAAAAATGAATTAATTGTGTTGAATTAAGGCTATTTTAGCCCCGTTAGGATCTTCTATGAATGCCAGGGTACCCACGGTTATGGGTATGGGTTCCATGGTGACTTTGGCACCTTTGGATTTTAGTTCTTCCAGTGTGGTGTTCATATCGTCCACATCCATCCCGATACAAAACAGGCCGGGTTCATTTTCATTGTTTTGTATAAGCTCAATCATGGTTTCCCCTTCACCCTTCAATAATACAATTTTTGCTCCAGGGTAAGGATGGTGTTCGCTATCCACTTCAAAACCCATGACTTCGGTGTAGAATTTAATGGACTCCTCCATATCCTTAACTATAAAGGTATTGTATTTATAGTTAAATACGTAACCTTTTTAACTAATAAGGTTCATATTTATTATTCATGAGTAGAAATCCTTCAATGAAAGTTGAAAAGTGGATTACTAGCGAAGAGCTCAAAAAACGAATCAGAGAAA
>Ga0334901_1000982_pt1 | contig 33503 bp, 32 predicted proteins | sample GraSluR3_MG_3_FD_207216 | JGI IMG/M metagenome (GOLD analysis project Ga0334901, IMG submission 207216) | Sludge microbial communities from methane-producing bioreactor in Wageningen University, Netherlands - Granular Sludge_15_08-R3 | ecosystem: Engineered > Bioreactor > Anaerobic >... | reverse complement strand
CTACGATCCGAAGTTCTATTTCCCCGAGAAGGTTCGAACATTCTGCACCAATAGCGGAGATGCTCACGTAGTGAAAGAGAAGTACGTCAGTGCACGGGGGGATACCTGGTACTCGGTGAATGGGCATGCCTATTCCGCGGATACACACGAGGCAAACGGACTGGTGAACTTCGCGATACTGAAGACGGTGAAATTCACAGCCCCATTGGCGAGTGGCCAGACCTATGCAGAGAATCTCGGTATGCAGGCGGCCCTTATGGGTGGAGGCAGACCCCTTATGCAGCGTGTTGGAGATTTTCGACTCGGATCCCGCAGCAAGGAAAACAGCTTCAATGCGGATCTCTACGATTTCCGACCGAGCTTGCAGGAGTGCTGTCCGGGAGATATCTCATTAGCAATACCGGCCAAGATCCTTCGGGTAATCTGGAAGGCGATGAAGAACCTCGATACGATAGTGCCCGGGGTGCTTCACCCCTCAACCATCATGTACTACCCGGAAATAAAACTCTATGCGAACAAACCGGTTTTCCAGGACCCCTTCTTCCGAGTTACCGATTCCGTGTACTTGGCCGGTGATGGGGCGGGTACGAGCAGAGGTATCACAGCAGCCTGGGCGAGTGGAATCAGATCTGCACAGGGCATGCTCGAAACGCTCTCATCCTGAATCGTATCACATGAGCGGGCTGAATAGATTGAGCACACTTCTCGCGAATCGGACAGAAAATGGTTTTCTCTCTTCATCGAGAAGCATAATCTCGGTACAGAGATCCAGTGTGTTCGCAATATCGTTTCGCACCTTGGATGCGACGGAGGATTTGAAGAATGCCACGCCACACTCGAAGTGGAGGTAGAAGCTTCGATAATCCATATTCGCGGTACCCACGATGGATACCTCATCGTCCGAGACAAACATCTTTGCATGCATGAACCCAGGAGTGTACTCGAAGATTCGGACACCTGCAGCCAGCAATGGCCGGTAGTGCGCTCTGGTCACCGGGTGGACATACCACTTATCTGGGAAATATGGCGTGATAATGCGGACATCCACACCGCTTTGTGCCGCTACGCATAATGCAGAAGTCATCTGGGTGTCGATAATGAGGTAGGGTGTCGTTATCCAGACATACTCTCTTGCATGATTGATGATTTGAATGTAGGCATTCTCCGAGATGTTCTCCCCATCGAGCGGGCTATCTCCAAATGGTTGTACAAACCCATCCGAGGAAAAACGGGTAACCGGAACGAACTCGGTCAAGTCGATATCCTCACCAGTGGTGAACATCCATTGTTGAAAGAACATGAGGGTGAGATTCCACACTGCATCGCCTCTTAACATGACGGTGGTATCCTTCCAGTGTCCAAAACGGATATTCCTGTTGATATACTCATCGGCGAAATTGATTCCTCCAGTGAAACCGACATCACCATCCACAATGAGAATCTTTCTGTGGTCGCGATAGTTGAGTTTAGCATTCAAGTGTGGTTTGATCCGATTGAATACCCCTACAAGAAAGCCCATCTCCTTGAGTGTCCGTTCATATTTCGATGGAAGTGTTTGAATACTCCCCAGATCATCGTACATGATCCGAACCACCACACCTTCGCTCAATTTTCTTTGAAGGACTGCGAGCATGGCTGACCACATTTCACCATCCTCGATAATAAAATACTCCATGAGAATGAATCGCTTGGCTCGCTCGACCTCTTCGAGAATACGGATGAATGCATCCTCACCGAGAGCGAAATAGTCGACTTCCGTATGATCCCAAGCGGGAGAGCCGGTCAGATTCGTGATATACTCGGATTGCCTTGCGAGATTCGATGAGCTTGAGACCAATGCCGCATGTACCGATTCATCAGGCTCGGGAAGTACAGCACGCATCTCCTTCTCATAGTGCTCCTGATACTTCGCCATCTGCTGTGCAACTCGCCTACTCTCTCGCTTGTTTCCAAAGAGCATGTAGAACGGGACTCCGAACACAGGAGCGACTAGGATCACCAGGATCCATGAAATCTTGAACACTGGATGGTCATCTCTGCTTACAATGAAGAAGACACTGATGAAAGCCATGGTATAGACAGCGGGTATGTAATAGGTGCTGAAACTCATGAAGTTGAGAATCAGCCAAATCAGAACGGCAATCTGAATTGCAAGCAGAGCAATAAAAGTAAACAGTCTCCCTGTTAGGAGCTTGAGAAACTTCTTCATTGCTTCCTACTTTCTGGGCTCCTCATCATCGTCATCGTCATCGTCATGATCGAACAGCAGTGACTCCACGGAGATATCATCTTCATCTACATGCACCTCTGGATCCTCTTCATCGTCATAATCCTCGGGATCAAGTTCGATGTTCGGTTCAATCTCATCATCCTCATCGACTTCGGTGTTCGGCACGCTGTCGTCGAATAGGTCTGTCTCATAGAGCGATGCGGTGATTTCCGCATCGACATCGTCATCTTCCGCTTTCGTATTCGGATTACTGCGAAGCTCCTCCATCATCTGTTCGACCATCTCACGAGTCACCGAGGCTGTTTTGAAGAACTCCTTTTCGAGTGCCTGTTCGAACAGTGCATAGGCTCTTCGATTCTTCCCTAACGCCAGCATAACCTGTCCTGCATGTACATATGCTTCAGGAAATCTCGGCCCCTCTCCAGACAGCAGTGTATCGTATACCTCTTTGGCTTCGAGCAAAGCCCCTGTCTTGAGCAGATACAATCCCTGATTATCGGTCATGCCTGGACTCTCTGCGATCAGATCAGAGCACTCCTCGAGAAAGTCTCTAGCTTCATCCAACCGTTCAGATGCGAGCAGGTATGTCCCAAGGTTTATCAACAGACTCTTGTCTCTTCTTCCCTCTTCGTAGAGCGTCTTGAGTTCTTCGATTGCCTCGTCGCCTCGATCGAGTGCCCACAAAGCCATGGTTCGAGAAATCCGTCCACTCACGATGATGTCTCCCTCTGGAATTCGCTTCTTCTGTTCCTTTGCTATGACCGAATCGTAAATCTCAAGAGCTATGGAGGGATCACCTCGTTGTACGAAGAGATTCCCCAACATGACCGTATAGTGGGCTGGCAAGCCGGCTTTCCATGCCTGCCTATAGTATCTCCAAGCACGATCCTCCTGCGGAGGCTTTGCATTCAATGCTCGAGAACCAAGGGCCACCAATATGTAGCCGCGACGGATATAGAGAACGACTGCGACAGCAATCAACACAAGCAGAACTTTAACAGACTGTGTGAAAGGTAGCAGTAGTATCCCAAAAATTGCGACGATCAACGCCAACAATGTAGGATTTTTCATGATAAGCCTCCAAGGTGATCTGCCTCCATCATGCCACATTTCATGGGCTATTGCCACCCATCCTACTCTTGCCACGATCGCAAGCCAGCGGTACAGTACGGATATGGAGAGAAAAAGACTTTTACTGCACTGCTGCTGTGGTCCCTGTTCAACGAGCTCGATCGAACGGCTTCGAGAGCTGGGCTTTGAGCCGGTGCTCTTCTTCGGAAACAGCAATATATTCCCCGAGGCCGAGGCTGAGACCCGTTTTCGCGCGCTCAAACAGGTAGCCGACCACTTCTCTCTCGATGTGGTTCGTCGTGAGTACCATCATGAATCGTGGCTGGAAGAGATTGCCGGACATGAAGAAGATCCAGAGCGCGGACCTCGTTGCGCCATCTGCTTCGCCTACAACCTCCGTGAAGCCGCAGAGGAGGCTCGTCGGTTGAAAATCAGTTATTTCACCACTACGCTTACTGTCAGTCCCCATAAAAGTGCTCCCACACTATTTTCCATAGGCGAAGAGTTAGCAGGTTTCGTTGCAGTCGATTTCAAGAAGAAGGATGGGTTCAAACGGAGTATCGAGCTCTCGAAGGAGTTGGATCTGTATCGACAGGACTATTGCGGTTGCGAATTCTCTCTCCGCTAACCGAGTAGCAGGAGACTCCCCGCCATGACAGCCATACCTCCGATAACACCGTAGATCGCCAAGTGGTGCTCTCCATAGCGCTCAGCTGTAGGAAGCAGTTCATCGAACGAGATGTAGACCATGATGCCAGCTGTGGAAGCGAGAACGAGACCAAGCATAAGATCGGTATTCGAAACGGAGAAGAGCAGCAGACCAAGAAACGCACCGAGCATCTCTGAAAGACCGGACAGGAGCGCGATCAAGAGACTTTTGGCACGACTGCCTGTGGCAAAATAGATAGGGACCGCGACAGCGATTCCCTCGGGTATATTGTGAATTGCGATAGCGATGGCTATGCTGACACCAATCTGGGGATCTGCCATATAACTGGTGAATGTCGCAAGCCCTTCGGGCAAGTTGTGAATGGCAATGGCAAGAGCAGAGAGGATTCCAGTTCTCATGAGATGTGGGTCCGCGCAGGCAGTGCTGCTGTTGTTCACTAACGACACGACATCGGGTATCTCATGCGGGTTGTCGCGAGAGGGAACGAATTTGTCGATCAGCCCGATGAGCAACACTCCAGCAAAGAACGCCAACACACCATAGAATTGAGCTTGCCCCTCGGGAAAGAACGAGCCCATGTAGTGAAACGCCTCTGGAAGAATCTCCATAAATGAGAGATACACCATGACTCCTGCCGAAAAACCGAGTGAGGCACACAGGAAGTGGGAACTTGATCGTTTCTGAAACAAACTCAGCAGGCCACCGATTCCTGTGGACAGACCAGCGACGAGTGTAAGTAACAGAGCGGTGAGTACGGTGACCGAATCCATAACCCAGACGATACCCAAAACACGATGTACATGTCAATCTTTACAGTTCGGCTACACTAACTCTTTGGCACTCCTCGTGAGGCTCGTTCAACGATGAGATCGTATATGGCTTCAAGCTCCATCTCATCATCGATGATATCCTCGGTCTTGCAAGCGATTCGATCCACTACCGTATCTGCAATATAGGGGACTCGGTACCGTTGATAGACCGATTCAGCGAGTCTACTCATCATCGAAGCTCGGACCGCACCAAAACCGATATGGACAGCAAGCGCTGCAGCAGCCCTCCCGGAAATTCGATCATGCAAGACCATAGCCTCTGGCTCGATCGACTCTTGGTAAATGAAGCGCTGTGCTTCGAGTAGCGGATGCAGCCATTTGCCCTTACTGGAGAATACTATGTTCTGGTTCAGGTCGATAATCTGCAATGAGATCGATTCAGGGAGTTCTCTTGTGTATAACCAATCGGGTAGTGTCAGTATGTTTCTCATAAGCTCCTGCCGAAGAATAGCCCCCAAACCGGTCCGTTTGCAGGCCCGTCGTAGCCTACATACAATGAACTGGGCAGAGAGTTCAATCCCAGCAGAGAGATTGTGGTAGAAATCCTGGTTCCGAACGAGACTTTTGGGAGCCACTCGGATTCCTCGTTCCAGAGAACATCGCCATATACCCCTATCGAGGAGTTCTGGAAGATCAAAAGTTCGCCTGCCGTCGGCTTGAAATTCTGTGGTTGCCAATCGACGCCGAATCTACCTGTCACCAGAAAGTTTGCAGGCGCAGCAGTGGTCGAATTCGAGCCCCGGTTCAAGAGCGTTGGATCGCGCGTGAGAAATCCATCCTCAAGGTAGAAGGGGACATCCCCTCTCCCATCGAGAGCATAGCGACCGGTATAACCCACGGAGACCCTGAAGTTGCTGGAGACCGGGATCGACATCGTAGCCTTCGTATGCAGAAAACTCCGCTCCCATCTCTCTGTGAGCTGAAAGGCTCCTTCAGCCCCGAGGACGAACCCCCTGATATCGGGGCGTTTCCAAGTCAATGATATTCCGGCATGCATGAGCTGAGAATCGAGCGTGATCGATGGAGAGAGTCGATACTCGAGTTGAGCAAGGAACTCTGCATGCAAGGAATCGGAGAGATAATTCTGTTTGAATCTCAACGCTCCTCTCTGATACCAGGAAGGAGCAAGATTCTCATCCGATGCTGCAACGGTGTCCAATTCCAGTACGAGCGGAGCAATCGGCTGATAGGAGAGGGTGGCACTCATCGCGGGGTACAACCGAGTAGGTGATACAGATTCCCAAGCAGCCCCACCATGGAGGGAGACCCACAAGTGCTTCCACTTGAGTTGATACATGAACCCGAACAGTGAATCGTCGCGAAGGTACCAGTGGTCATCCAGATAGCTGAATGAGCGGATTCCCATAAAGAGTTGTTGTGAGAACGTGTGTTGCGGAACTCGTGCATAGAGCCGGTAGTTGCTCAACACCCGTGTCTCTCTTGCCGAGAAATCGGATCGGAATGTTCGTATCTCCTGGGTGGTGCCTCGTGCATCGAGTTCATTGAGCTTATCCGCCTGCATTCGCGCCGATTCATATCCACGTTGTGTCAGATCCTCGATCGCGGCGAAATCCATGAAGGAGAAATCCTCGACATCGCACCTGATCCAGACGGCATCGGGGTGTTTCTGTAACTCGGCAACCCCCTCTCTCCGTTTTCCAAGATCGATCGAGATGTTGAGAACACTCAGGGCATTTCTCAGATTAATGTGCTTCCCCTCGTAGAACGTGGTCGAGACGATAGTCGTATCGGTGTATTCGTAGGCAATGTCGAGTGGAACGAGATTCGTCATACCACCGTCAACGAGAAGGTGTCCACGATAGACGACTGGAGGGAAATAGACAGGAAGCGCGAATGCGGCATCGAAGATAGTGAGCACATCGCCTTCCATGATTCTGACCTGCCGTTTCGTCACGATATCCTCAGTGACGATCATGATCGGAATAGGGAGTTCTTCCAGATTCACCGAGTCACCGAGATAGGCTGCAACGAGAGAACTGAATCGAGACGTATCAAGGAACCCTCCCGAGAGCGGCCATGAGAGATCGAACAATTGGGTCGTATCCAATTGAGAGCAGACGGTGAATATCTGTTCGGGCGAGAGACCGGCAGCATAGAGAAGTCCCACAATCGAGCCCATGGAGTTCGAGACAATGAAGTCTGGGACAATGCCCTGCTCCTCAAGATACTGGAGCACTCCGATATGGGCAAAGGCACGAGCCGACCCTCCCGAGAGGACCAGTCCTATCGGCTCTCGCTTCCCCTCGGTTCTCTCCAGTATTCTCTCGCGAAACGACACTTCTCCGTAGTTCACCGGTATAGTCGCTGCAAGCAGATCGTTCGAATTGTTCAACACTGGTGTTTCGGGATGGCGGTTTGCATTGAGCAGACTTATCGAAACGAGGCAGAGTAGAATTATGAGTAATGGCTTGCGATATCGAATACCGGTCATCGTGCCCTCCAGAGACTTCGAACTATTCTGGCGCTAATAGTAGCTCAAAATGGGGAAGCTGACAATGAATTGTATCGTTACCCCAATTGTCGCTCGAGAACGGAGGTAAGAATCGCTACCGCTTCGTCGACCTCTTCATGGGTTATAGTCAATGGTGGAACGAATCTAAGAATCTGTGATCCAGCATTGGCCAGGATAAGAGACGAACTCATGCACTGTTCCAGAGTCTCGCGTACGGGAATGGACATCTGCACGCCGATCATAAGCCCGGAACCCCGCACTTCTTCAATCTGTGAAAACCGTTCTTTCAGCTGCTCCAGAGAAGTTCGCAGATGCTTTGAGACCTCCTGAACCTGAAGCAGGAGCTTCCCATCCTGAAGCCGCTTTAGCACAGTACATGCTGCCGCCGCTGCCAGATGGTTTCCACCGAACGTAGCGGCATGATCTCCCGGTTGAAGCACGTTAGCTGCCTTCCCGGTTGCCACCAGTGCTCCGATCGGCACTCCCCCTCCGAGAGCTTTTGCCAATGTCATGATATCGGGCATGACCTGAGACTTCTGCCAGGCAAAGGCATATCCAGTCCTTCCCATGCCACACTGCACCTCGTCGAATACCAAGAGTATGTCGTGTTCGTCACACAGTGCACGAACCTTCTCTAGATACCCGTCTTCGGCAGGGATGATTCCTCCCTCCCCCTGAACTGGCTCAATGAACACAGCACAGGTCGACTCGGTGATTGCCTCTTTCAGTGCTTCGAAGTCGTTGAAAGGCACATGTGAGATTCCGGGAACAAGGGGTTTGAATGCTTGCTGGTACTTTGGCTGACCGGTTGCCGTCATTGAACCGTAGGTTCGCCCATGGAACGACTGGTGCATGGTGATTATGTCTGTCTTGCCCTGTTTCTTGGCACTTCCATACTTTCTTACCAGCTTGAGAGCAGCTTCGTTGGCCTCGGTACCACTATTGCAGAAGAAGACACGTTCCATACCACTCAGTTCGACCAGTCTCTGGGCAGCTTCGACCGCGTAGGGATTCCAGTAAAGATTCGAGCAGTGGAGCATACCGTCTTCGACGACCTGCTTCAGCTGAGCACTCAACTCCGGATCGCCATATCCGAGTATGTTTACCGCTATACCTGCCACCATATCCAAATACCGATTCCCTTCAGTATCGTAGACGTATCGCCCTTCACCTTTCACCAGCACTAGGGGAAACTGGGCATAGGTCTGCATGGTCACGTTCCGGCCGGTTTCAATAATCGTTCTTGTATCGTCTGTCTGTTTCATCATATCTATCCTCGTTATCTGGTCATCATGGTTCCGATGCCTTCATTGGTGAAAATCTCCAACAGGAGCGCGTGGGGGATTCTTCCGTCGAGAATATGCACACTCTGCACACCCTGTCGTATACCATCCATGCAGCACTGAGCTTTCGGTATCATCCCGCCACTGATGGTTCCATCTTCGATATATCGTGCAGTCTCATTCAGAGTGAGCTGACGCAGTATGGAATCCGGATCATCTTTGTCTCGGAGAATCCCTTCGACATCGGTGAGGAAGACCAATTTTTGGGCATGTAGTGCTCCAGCGACCGCACTCGCCGCATAATCTGCATTGATGTTGTACGTATTTCCCGAAAAATCGGTTCCTACAGGAGCCACTACAGGAACAAAATCGTTTCCCATGAGCGAATCCAGCAGAGACGTATTCACCTTCACAACCTCTCCGACAAAGCCAAGATCCTTTCCATGCATCAGCTTCTTCCTGGCAATCAGGGTATCTCCATCTTTCCCATTGATACCCACAGCCTGAATCCCCTGGCCCTGGAGGCTCTGCACCAGCTCCTTGGAGATCGTTCCCGAGAGCACCATCTCAGCGATCTGCGCTGTCTCGGCATCGGTGACTCGAAGACCATCGAGAAACTCACTCTCTTTACCGAGACGATGCAACACCTCGGTGATCGAGTTCCCACCTCCATGCACGACGACCGGACGCATACCGATCATCTTCATCATGGCTATGTCCTGAATGACCGACTTCTTGATCGATTCGTCGATCATGGCGCTTCCACCATACTTCACGACTACGATGCTTCCGGCAAATCTCCGGATATACGGCAACGCCTCTACGAGTACATTCGCTTTTTCAATTTCCCGTTTCATGGTCAACTTCTGTAATCTCCATTTATCCGCACATATTCATAGGAGAGGTCACATCCCCAAGCTGTAGCCTCCCCAGCTCCATCGCCGACTTGAACCGCGACATGGATGATCTTCTCAAGCAGTATCTTCTTCGCCAGCTCCTCATTGAATGCGATGGGAACCCCATCTTTTATGAGAACGATCATACCACTGTCACTCGCATAGGAAATCGATACCGACGAGGGGTCGAATTGTGCCTTTGCATACCCCATAGCACAGAGGACTCGTCCCCAGTTCGCGTCTGCACCGAAAAAGGCCGTCTTCACCAGGCTGCTTGAGATAATCGAACGTGCCATGAGTCTCGCATCGTGCTTACTCGTAGCACCACTGACCGCCACTTCGATGAATTTACCGGCACCCTCTCCATCCAACACGATCTGTTTGGCTAACTCTGTGTGCACAAACTGGAAGGCTTCGGTGAAGACAGCATCTGCTGCCGTTCCCGCCTCGATCGCTGGAGCGTCTGCCGCTCCATTCGCAAAGACTAGCACCGTATCGTTGGTACTGGTATCTCCGTCTACCGAAATCATGTTGTAGGAGTCCTGCACGCTTTTTCCGAGGAGTCTCTGCAGATGGTCGGCACCGATAGTCGCATCGGTTGTGATGAATGAGAGCATGGTAGCCATATCGGGATGTATCATGCCACTACCTTTCGCCATGCCTCCGATTCGAACTGTCTTGCCACCTACCTCGATTTCGACTGCCACTGTCTTGGTGAACGTATCGGTCGTGAGAATGGCTTCTGCTGCGGACTGTGCAGATTCAGCGCTGCTGTCCATCTGCGAAACACAGGTATCGATACCCGAAAGCACCGTATCCATGGGAAGCGGAACACCAATGACTCCAGTGGAACAGACGAGCACCTGGGATGAAGAGACAGCCAGATGTTTCGCCACCCGTTCAGCCATGGCCTGGACATCCGCTTCACCTTGCTTTCCGGTACATGCGTTCGCATTCCCACTGTTCACCACGAGGGCGTGGACAGGGAGTCTCTCCTCTACAATTTGCTGATCCCATACTACTGGGGCTGCTTTCACAACATTCGTCGTAAAGGCTCCTGCTACCGTCGCCGGCGTTGCGGAGGCCAGTACAGTCATGTCTTTCTTCCGTTTCTTGATACCTGCGGCACACGAGCCGACAGTGAACCCTTTTGGTGCGGTTATGCCACCATCGATTTGTTTCATCTTCTCTTCTCCTTCTCTGGTTTTCCGTGTAAGCGGCTCACAGAGGGAATGCGGGAAGCTCTTCCAACCCTGTCCATTCATCCAATCCGAACACGATGTTCATGTTCTGTACTGCTTGTCCGGCAGCACCTTTCATCAGATTATCCAGTGCTCCACAGGCAACGATTCGCCCGGTTCGCTGATCTATGGTATATCCGATGTCACAGAAGTTCGACCCTTTCACCCAACGAGTCTCCGGGAACGTTCCATAGGGTAACAATCGGACAAATCGTTCATCTCGGTAACGTTTCTGGTACGCCTCGTCGATATCACTTTGGGTGACACCCTGTTTCAGCTTTGCATAGAGCGTTGCCAGTATGCCCCGATTCATGGGCACCAGATGTGGCGTGAACGAGACGGTGACTCCCGTGTCGTGCATGTGCTTAGAATGTGCCAACGAGAGTTCCTGCTCGATCTCCGGAGTGTGACGGTGTGTCGCTACACCGTAGGCTTTAATTGATTCATCGATTTCGCAGAACAGTGATCCGAGCTTTTCTGATCGACCGGCTCCCGAGACTCCCGATTTTGCATCGATGATGATCGTATCAGGCTCTATGAGACCTTCGGCCAGCAGCGGCTGGGCCGTGAGGATGGAACAAGTCGTGTAGCATCCGGGGTTCGCGATAAGACGAGAGTTCCCAACCTCTCCTCTGTACAACTCGCTGAGGCCGTATACAGCCCGCTTCAGTAGCTCAGGATTACCATGGGAGGTCTTGTACCAAGATTCATATACAGAGCTATCACGTATTCTGAAGTCTGCTCCAAGATCGATGATGACACTCTGATCGAGTATCGCCTCGGTCACTTGTTGAGATGCAATTCCATGAGGAAGCGATAAAAACACTACATCGCACTTTCTTGCCATAGTGGCTAAATCCGAATCTTGACACGAGTAGTCGAACAGCTCTCTGAAGTTTGGATAGACCGAGGAGTAAGAATTCCCTACATAGCTATGCGAGCCTGCCATAATCTTCTCCACTGCAGGGTGTCGACAGAGCAGGCGCATAAGTTCGGAACCGGCATATCCTGTTGCTCCGATGACTCCAACTGTTACCATAGATGTATCCTCCTCACTTCTGTGAAAACTTCCGATTATATTGTATATATATTCATTTTGATTTTTTGTATAGGGTATTTATTGCATATTTATACATTTTATTCAATTCTTCCCTACCCACATCCACCAGGTGCTCTCAAGTCAGCGGCAAGAGAATAGCCAACGCGAGAATCTGAGACAAGAAATCGAAAATGGTGCAAATGCAACAGAAATATACTAGCACGTATGCTATAATTCCTCCATAATCGAGGGATGATGAGAAGAACAGATCGACAACAATCGGAAACATTCGCAAGAGACCTCATGGACACAGCTCCATATGGTGTGCTATCACTTTCCAGTGACGAAGGGCTACCCTATGCAATTCCCATCTCATTCGCACTCGTGGACAATACCATCTATATGCATGGAGCTTCCGAAGGAACCAAGTTGAACCTGATCGCTCAGAATCCGAAGGCGGTGTTCGTCTGTGTAGGGAGAACTCGACTCCTTCCACAGCAATTCACCACCGAATATGAGTCGGCAGTCGCCACGGGAGACATCCGAATACTGACCACTCGGAGAGAGAAGCGTGTCGGGCTTCGTGCCTTGGCCCGCAAGTATTCACCCGATTTCTCTTCAGAGGCTGAAGCCTATATTGACCGGGCAATCGATACTACCACAGTCATAGCCATCGCTATCGACTGTATCACAGCAAAAGCGAAACTACCTACCAAGGAGCAGGAGAAACCATGATTGAAAAAGTCTTTACATACAGCACTGCAGATACGACAGCAGTAGAAAGGATCATCGGAGGACCGGATGTCCGGATCAATCACCTGAGTCTTGCCACTGGAGAGGCTGTAGATGCCCATGAGACAGCAGAGTCGGCACACATGATCATCACCCGAGGCACGCTCGGACTCTCTCTGAACGAACAGGAAGAGCATGTCTACAAGGAGGGCGATATCGTAGCAATTCCTGAAAGAACGCTTTTAGGAATCCGCAATGCTGGAGATGTGACCATGCACCTGTTCGTCATAAAGTCGGTATAGGTCAGGCAAACAACCCCTCGCAATACTTATCCATGAACACACTGAACTCCTCGAACGGTACCGGCTGGGAAAAATAGTTCCCCTGCAGATAGTCGACACCTTGCTGTTTAGCATGTTCCATTTGCATGCGGTGCTCGATCCCTTTGGCGAGTGTCTCAATGGAGAGACTATCGGCCATGGAGATGAGCGCATCGTAGACCTTCTTCCCCTGCCAACGGTCGTCCCGTGCCGTACCTGCCATCGAGTAGTTCAACTTGATAATATCGAAACTGTTATTGAACAGTGCCTTCAGATCGAAGGCCTCCTCATTGAACATATCCAAGGCGATCCGGAACCCCTTCTCTCTGAGATTGGCAATCAACGAGGTGACATGTGAGTCGGTGAGTGCCGAATCCTGCAAGTCGATCTCGATATGCTCAGGGTGGAAACCATGTTCGGCTGCCAGATTGGACAACCACCGAGGGGTCTCCTCCACCAAGCTCATGACACTCATGTTGATGACAACCCTGAACCCATACGGGATCATCCCGGTATCCTTCAACTCCTGTATTCTGGAAAAGGTTTTTGTGATGATGATGGTGTCGATCTTTCTGATACGTTGCATCTCGGCAGCCAAATCCTTGAACACGGCAGCGGGCATGATACGAAAACCACCGAGCTGCCATCTAGCGACACTCTCAACACCCACAACGGTGAACGATACTGGATGGATGATTGGCTGAAAGAACGGATTGAACTCATGTTCCCATCCGCTTTGCGAGAACCCGATTCTGCACTCGTCTACATCACACTTTCTCGCTCGCTCATGCTCATCGGCAACACGGTATGGCTCCCGATCATTTCTTGCCTGATTCATGGTGAAATAGGCAAGTTCAACCAGTTCTTCGATTCTCTTGACACGGTAGCGTATACCACTGGATGCGCAACCGAGTGTGATTGTTATTGAATGTCCAGTTTCGCTGTCGCTACTCTCGATGAGCGCTTCAATGATCTCATGTATCTGTTTGGTCACTGTCTCCTGAAATAGATTCCGCTGGACAAAGTCGAGTGAGTCAGACGAAGGATACTCTTTGATCACCACAAACTGCTCACGACTGAGCCGTTTGACATGGGCCGTGCCGAAATAGGTGGTCAACTCCTTCATCAGAAGCACATACAGTTCATCTAGTAGCCGATGGTTCAGAACAGCGTGAAACAACCCTTTAGGGGTACACTCGACGAACAGACAGAAATAGTCCTCGAGACTCTGCTGCTCCGGATTACTCTCATGTGCATATAACCATTTCACGAAGGTTGGATTGTGATTGAATAGTTCGTCTTCACTCTTTGTTGAGAAAAACAACTCGAGCAACAGAAACAATGAAAGCATGAGCGTTACTACGAGTGCAATCGAGACATATCCTTGCCATGTGACGTACAACAACAACACCAGACTAGCAAGCCCTAGCTTCAACCACACCTTCTCACACCCTTTCATGTAGACACCTCTCAATCTGGAAAAAACGTCAGACCCTCCACTCCTCCTCCGAAGATGCTCAACTATGCAAGTGTGGGAGTGAAGGATCTGCACTATGTATTTGGGGCGCTAGGAGATCAATCTGTAGGCTTCACAAAATAGCTACCCCTATTCTTCAACAATAACTTGGTTCCATCCACCACAGCCGTAAGCGGTCTGCGGGAGATATGGAAATCCATCCCGATTCTCTTGTGCATGAATTCATCGATCCCATCGAGCAGAGCTCCACCACCGCTGATATAGATACCATTCACGATAATGTCGGCAGACAACTCTGCTGGTGTGCTCTGCAGAACCTTGAGTACCATGGTTGCAACGGATTCAAAAGGTCTAACCAGTACATCCCGGATCTCCTCTTCGTCTACGAAGATCTTTCTGGGAAGACCTGTCACGACATCGCGTCCGTTTGCGAAGGTCTTTCGTGGTTCTTTAATCTCTTCTCGCAAGGAGCCGATTTCGATCTTGATCCGTTCTGCAGTCTTCTTTCCAATAAGTAGTCCATGCTGGTACTGCATATAGTTGATGATCTCATTGTCGAGGTAGTTTCCAGCGATTCTGTTCGATTCACTCACCACGATATCTCCAAGTGATAGAACGCCAACGTCTGTGGAACCACCGCCGATGTCGATTACCATACTACCGTTGCTGCTGAAGATATCGAGTCCTGAACCGATCGCGCAAGCCTTAACCTCTTGCTCGATGAAGATATCTCGCACGCCGAGTTTGGCTCCAAGGTCCATGAACGAATCACGTTCCAGTTGGGTTACCTCAGAGGGACAGCAGAGCAGCAGTGTCGATTCTGAGAGCTCAATGTTGATGTTCTCAACTCGGTGCAGCGATATCTCTATGAGCTTTTTCGTTGCATCGATATCGGAGATCACCCCCTGATTCAACGGACTCACGATCTTGATACCATGGTGTCCCTTGCCGATCATCTCTGCTGCCATCTGTCCGGTTGCCAGAACCTCGTTTGTTTCGTAGTCAAACGCGATGACAGAAGGTTCGTTGGTGACGATTCCATCTCCCTCTACGTAGACCAGGATGTTCGCGGTACCGAGATCAATACCAATATTCTTTCCGGTAGCAGTCTTTGCCTTGTCCTGTTTGCCAATCATAAAAGCCATGATGCGAACCTCCTACAACTGAAGCGGATTGACCAGGTAGTCACCGCGATTCTTCAGCAGATATTTCGTTCCTTCCGCTACGCAGGTGAGCGGATTGGAGACCACGTGCACAGGCACCTGAATGTGGTTGCTGATGAACTCTTCCACACCGCGAACCTTTGCACATCCACCGGTCAACAGAATTCCATGTCTATAGATATCAGCAGAGAGCTCTGGAGGTGTATCCTTCAGCACTGCAGCGATAAGCTTCACGATATCATCGAAAGCTGGAGTCAACACGTTTCGAACTTCTTCTGTTGAGAGTGTCACCCATTTCGGAATCCCCTTCACCATATCTCTTCCTGCATATTTCAAGGAGAGCGGTTTCGACTCCTGATGCATATCTGCCAACTCCCGTTTCGCTCGTTCGCTGGTCAGCTCGCCGATTTCCACGTTCATAGTCTTCTTCACATACTTCGCGATCTCATCGTCCATGAAGCTTCCAGCTTTTCGGATGGTTCTCGAAAGGACGATATCACCGAAGGAGATAACTCCCACATCGGTCGTACCACCGCCAATATCGACTACCATGACTCCTTTGGACTTGAAGATATCGACTCCAGCACCCAGAGCACCCGACTTGATCTCCTCTTCGATAAAGACATCGGAAATATTCATATTCGCTGCAAGGTCGATCATGACGTCGCGCTCGATCTTCGTTACTTCGGAGGGACAGCAGATTACACAAGTGATCTTGCTCATGCTCTTCTCGGTGAAGTTCTCCACTTTCCCAAGGACGTATGTGAGAAGTGCTTTCGCCGCACGCATGTCGGATATCACACCATTACGGAGCGGTTTGATGACCGATATCTTATGGTGTACTTTTCCGAGCATCTTGTGTGCATCTTCACCAGCTGCCACAATTCTTCCCGATTCACGGTCGAATGCGATGACCGATGGTTCGTCGAAGATGATCCCCTTCTTCTCCAGATACACCAGCAGATTCGCCGTACCCAAGTCTATTCCAAGACCCAATTTCTGATTCATTCCAGCTGCGCTCATGCTCACCACCTTCCCTATAGTTCCGAATAGAAATGCCGATTTGTCATCTTGAGCATTTTCTTACATCCATCGATAACAGCCGTGATTGGCACCTCTGACAGATAGACCGGAACTTTTGCGGTATCTGCGATGAATTCGCGGATCCCTGGGATCTGAGATCCCCCTCCGGTGATGAGAATGCCGTTATCCACCAAGTCTCCTGCCAACTCGGGAGGAGTCTCCTCAAGTGTAGTCAGCAATACCGACTTGACCGCATCGAAACAGTTGAGCAATACCTCACGGATCTCCTCTGTTCCCAGAACTGTCCGTCTCGGTAGGCCGGAGACCAGGTCTCTTCCCATTGCCTCGAATATGAGCGGTTCACCATCTTCGTCGACCGGATACGGACCGGTAAGCGATGAGAGTTTTACCTTGATCTGCTCTGCAGTCTGACTTCCGATCTCCAACTTATGTGCAGTCTTCACGTAATCGATGATCTGTCTGTCGAAGAAGTCTCCAGCGATCTTAATCGATTTGGAGAGGACGACATCGCCAAGTGAGAGTATGCCGAAGTCTGTCGTACCTCCTCCGGTATCGATGATCATGTGCCCCTGGGGAGCAAAGATATCTACTCCTGAACCGAGAGCTGCGGCCTTGATCTCTTCCTGGATCTCTGTCTGCTGAATGCCAAGACTATGTCCAAGTTCAATGATCGCTTCCTTCTCTGTGTTGGTAATCTCCGATGGAATACAGATCAGCAAACGACTAATGGCTTGCAGATCGGAGAGAAAGATCTTCTCCATGGTGAACAGAAGGATCTCTCGAATCAGTTGAATATCCGAGATGACTCCTCCTTGGAGCGGCCGGACGACTTCGACCTTGTCGTGCGTCTTCCCCACCAGTTTCGCAGCTTCATGCCCAACGGACACTACCTTCTGTGTTGCTTTGTCGATGGCGATGATAGAGGGCTCATTGAAGAGCGTCCCTTGTCCTTCGACATAGATGAGCAGGTTTGAGGTTCCCAGATCAATACCTACGGACAAATTTTTCTTATCCTTCATGTCAAACTCCTTTCGCGTGTAGAGGCAGATATGTTTCCCCAGTAGCAATCCTACTGTTATGAACTGGATGATTTCCTGATTGTCGCATGGTAAAACCTCCACGCATGTGCCGAATCTTGTCCGACACCTGCCCAATCACATATTTCTGTATCTGATCTGATTATCATTCAAGCACGACCAAACGGAGGTGTCAAGCATAAAGTGTAATTTTTTGTTTATCTATCTATCTTATGACATGCTTTTTGTATAAAATTTATTGCATACATGACATATCGCCTTTATAGTCGAAGCCCATCATGCACGACAGAACAGACGGCATGACATATGATTATCCAATAATACATATGTATAACTACGAGACTTTACTGCTGTTAATTATTTATCAAGAGTGATAGTAAATTTATACTAATTATAAATAGAAAAGACAGATGACACGAAATTAAAAGTTCACAACTTGTCTCATGTCAATCAAATTTTCACCTGCTCTACTATGAAGACAAGTGAAATCATTTTCAGTTACATGACTTTTCAGTAGGAGGTATCAAAATTTTTCATTAGAAAGATCGAAATAAGGATTCTTCCATCATCGAGTATGTACAGAGTGGCCTTGGTTTGCATCATCGCCTGATCAATTTCAATCGTCTATTGAAGGCAGTGGAAGTCCATGCAGACTCTCTCCTATTGCTGCCGGCATGACAATCTCCTCCATAGGAGACCTGATGAGCCGTGTCGATGACCTGTGGCAGGAACCTGCAATTCGTAGTATATTCGCCCCATGTACGACATGGTATTCAGGAAACTGTCAGAGACTCGTGCTGAGATGCATCTGAGTTGGATCAGAAAGGGAATCATCATACTCATGGCATTGTTTCTGTTCGGTGTCGCATTCAGCAGCCTGCCGCGCATACTGTGGATCGCGCTAGCCCTCGCCATCATCTCCCTCGCCGCAGGACTGTATCGGGAGAGCTGGATCTTCATACGATCGGAAGAGAATCGGGACGAGCTGACACTCACCCGTCTTGTCGGTATCTGGCCATTGCACAAAAAGCGTATCTACTCGATCGGCAAGGTAACCGCCATCAAGGTGTATACCCCACGAAGCACTATACAGAAGCATCTGGCGACCGAAGCGCGCTCCTGGGGATACCACCGACTGGCACACTCCTTCGACAAGAGCATCACAAAAGTCGAAATGTATACACGCGATGACGGTAAGATCGTCCTGTATGCCGATACGACCAAGAAAGTGCAGCTACTGATCTCCCTGGCAGATCAGCTATCTGCATTCCTCAATGTGCAGAGAGAGATATTGGAACAGTGAGACTCCGGTGCCGGAGGAAGAACTTCAGACACCGATTCCCCTGGATCAGAGCTTATCGCTGACTAGGAAGCAGGAGACTGTGTGATCCTTCTCGGACCCTACTTCCGGTGGCACCTGCGTCTTGCATTTTTCCATGACATAGGGACACCTGGCACTGAATATGCATCCGGAGGGGGGATTGATGGGGCTGGGAACATCTCCTTCCAGGAGCACTCGCTTTCGCTTCTGCCCATATTTAGGAATGGGAATGGCTGACAGAAGAGCCTGCGTGTAGGGATGCTGGGGATTCTTGAAGATTGCCGCACTGGTGGTGGTCTCCACGATCTTGCCGAGATACATCACCGCTATACGATCACTGATGTGCTTGACCACACTCAGATCATGACTGATGAACATATAGGTGAGACCGAGCCGTACCTGAAGGTCCTGCAGAAGATTGAGAATCTGCGCCTGGATCGAGACGTCGAGTGCACTGACCGGCTCATCACAGACCACAAACTTCGGATCGAGCGCAAGCGCTCTCGCTACCCCGACACGCTGTCTCCTTCCGCCATCGAGTTCATGGGGGAATGCATTGACCAGACGTTTGCTCAATCCAACAAGATCCATCAGTTCTGCCACGCGTCTCTCACCACCGGAGGAATTGAATGTCTTGAAGACTCTGAGAGGCTCGGCAATGATCTCGCTGATGCTGATACGCGGATCAAGTGAAGCGAATGGATCCTAGAAGATGATCTGCATATCCTTGCGCAGCTGTCTCATCTCCTGCGGTTTTCTATGCGTGATATCCTCTCCCTCGAAGAAGATCTGACCAGAGGTCGGTTCCACCAATCTGAGGACAGCCCGTCCGGTGGTCGATTTCCCACAACCGCTCTCTCCTACGATTCCAAGCGTCTCACCCCGCTTGATACCGAAGCTGATATCATTCACCGCCTTGAGCAGCCCTTTCTTCGTATGGAAATCCTTACAGAGATTTCTCGCTTCCAATACATATTCCATGCTGTTACTCCTGTTCGTATCCGGGAACAAGTCCTTCATACATGAGACAATTCACTGTATGTCCTTCACTGACCTCTGTCGATTTCGGTATCTGCTGAGCACAGATATCCTTCGCCATGGGGCATCGGGGATGAAAACGGCACCCTGGGGGCAGATCCGAGGGATCAGGCATCAAGCCCTTGATCGGATTGAGCCGTTGAACATCCTCGTCAAGGCTGGGAATCGAGCCAAACAGACCCCTCGTATAGGGGTGTCTTGGGTTGGTGAACAGGTCCTTGACCGACGCATACTCGATGACGGACCCCGCATACATGATGGCTACGTAGTCGCAGGCTTCGGCGACTATACCAAGATCATGGGTGATCAGCATCATCGCTGTACCGAACTCCTTCCTGAGTGTCTGCATTAGACCCAGCACCTGTGCCTGAATCGTCACATCCAGCGCAGTGGTAGGTTCATCTGCGATAAGCAGTTCAGGGTTGCAGGAGAGCGCCATGGCGATACCCACACGCTGTCTCATCCCGCCAGAGAATTCATGCGGGTAGTCGTCGATACGATTCTTTGGGATTCCCACCAGCTCCAACATTCTTTCAGCCTGGGCCCGGGCCTCTTTCTTCCCCACGCGTTGATGTAGTATCACGGCCTCTTCTATCTGAAAACCGACACTCATGACCGGATTTAGCGATGTCATGGGATCCTGAAAGATCATGGAGATCTTGTTCCCTCGAATTCTTCGCATCTGCTCCGGCTTCTTCTTCAGTAGATCATTGTTCTTGAAGAGGACTTCACCCTTCACGATCTTTCCTGGAGGATTCGGGACCAGTTGCATGATGGAGAGGGCTGTGGTTGTCTTGCCTGCACCCGTCTCTCCGACCAGACCTACCGTCTCACCCTTCTTGATGATCAATCTCAGATCGGAGACCGCCTGTACCACTCCCTCGTCCGTACGATATTCCACAAAGAGATCCTTGATCTCCAATAAATATTCAGACATCTACTCTCTCCTATTACTGTTTCAGCCGCGGATCCAGTGCGTCCCGCATACCATCACCCAAAAGGTTCAGGGCGAATATGGTGATCATGATTGCCACTCCCGGGAACGTGGCGATGTGAGGCGCGGTCCTGATGAACATTCTCCCTCCGGAGAGCATCGCTCCCCATTCAGGGGTGGGCGGCTGTATACCCAGACCGATGAAGCTCAAACCTGCTGCCGATAGAATCGCATTGGCTACACCGATTGTTCCCTGGACGATGATAGGCGCCATGGAGTTCGGTAGCACATGCTTGAAGATGATTCTGAGATCCTTCGCACCGACGGCACGAGCAGCTTCAATGAACTCCTGTTCCTTGATGGAGATGACTGAAGCCTTTACGATTCTCGCATAGACGGGAATGGAACTGATCCCCACAGCGATCATCACGTTCACCAGCCCTCCCCCGAATGCACTCACTATGGCTATAGCCAACAGTATCGACGGAATCGCGAGGAGTATATCCATGATACGCATGATGACGTTATCCAGCCTTCCTCCATAGTATCCGGCGATCGATCCGAGGAACCCTCCCACGATGATGGAGATGCTCACTGCAACGAAACCGACCTGCAGGGAGACTCTCGTACCATAGATGATTCTACTCAGAATATCCCTTCCCAACTCGTCGGTTCCTAGCAGATGATCCCTGCTTGGAGCCTCGGCGACACGTCTCAGATTCTGAGTCCTATAACTATAGGGTGCAACGAAATCGGCGAAGATCGCCGTGAGGATGATGATTATGATGACAGTCAAGCCGAACATGGCCATCCTGTTCTTCTTGAGCCGTCTCCATACTTCGGCCAGCTGACTCCGCTGCTTGGGCTCCTTGTCTGGTTTCGTCTCCACGACGGATGCCGACTCACTGGCTCCCTCGAGTGCGCTCCCCGACTCAGGGTGTGTGCGATTCATTCCATTCTGGTCTATTGTATCAACATCTTTGTTCATCAGAGTCTCCACCTATTTGTACTGCGCTTTGATACGAGGGTCGATATATGCGTAGAGTATATCCACGAACAGGTTTACTAGACTGAACGCCAACGCGAGCATCAGCACTCCGGCCTGTACCACCGGGAAATCCTTCTGTCGGATCGCATCGACCATCATCCGCCCTACTCCAGGCCAGGAAAAGACCGTCTCAGTGAGCACTGCCCCGCCGAGCAGATAACCGAACTGCAGACCAATCACGGTAACAACCGGTATCAATGCATTCTTCAATGCATGCTTGTTGATCACGACCTTCTCATCCAACCCTTTTGCCCTAGCTGTCCGGATATAATCCTGTCTCACCACCTCCAGCATACTGGAGCGGGTCATACGGGTTATCAATGCAGCCGAACTGGTACCCAACGTCGCAGCCGGCATGATCAGATGGCTGAACGTTCCATAACCACTCGAAGGTAACCACCTCAGGTACACCGAGAACAACAGAATCATCATGAGTCCTTGCCAAAAGTTCGGCATGGAGACTCCTACCAGAGCCAGTGTCATGGTGGCACCGTCGAAGAATGAATACTGCTTGATGGCTGAGATGATACCGACAGGGATGCCGATCGCCACTGCGATCAGAACTGCAGAACCAGCCAACTGGATCGTAGCAGGAAACCGTGCGAACAGCTCCTCGGCAACCGGTCTCTTCGTCACCAACGATCTACCGAAATCACCCTGTACCGCATTTTTAATGAAATTGAAGAACTGTACGAGAAACGGATCGTCAAGACCCATCTGTGTCCGCAATGCAGCCACTTCAGCCGCTGGAGCTCGCTCACCCAATAGGATCTTCGCAGGATCTCCAGGAGTGAAATACATAATGGTAAACACGATAAATGAAACTCCCAGCATCACGGGAATCAAGAGGAGCAATCTTCTGACTATGTATCTGTACATAACTATCCTTCACCATCAAAGATCATGCCGTCCACCCCCGAAGGGACGGACGGACATGTAATGTGTTTCTGCTAACCTTTATGCAGCAGTACAGGTAACAGCATAATGCTATTTATTGTACACTGCATGAAGTACGTGGTGTCCGGCAGCATGGGGCTTGAATCCCTCAACCCACTTCCGTGTTGCGTTCAGATCATCTCTGAAAGCGAGGAAAACCCATGGAGCCTCTTCGAACACGATCTCCTGTGCTCTGGCGTATGCACGCTCGCGCTCAGCGAAATCGGGACTCTGCTTGGCAAGATCGAGCAGTCTATCGACTTCTGCATTTGCCCAGAACGTTCTGTTTCCAGCATCACCGAACTGCGTGCTGTGGAACAGAGAATAGAGACCATAGTCGGCATCACCGGTTACCGCGACCCAACCAAGCATGAACATATCGTGTTCACCCTGTGCGGTGCGGTCAAGATAGGGAGCGAACTCCATGATTTCAATGGTAGTTCTGATTCCAACCTCAGCCAGTTGCTCCTGGAAGATCTCTGCATAGCGGACTCTGATCGGATTGTCATTGGTCCAGATCGTGGTGCTGAACCCATTCGGGTATCCAGCCTCAGCCAGCAACTGCTTCGCTCGAGTGGGATCGTAACCATATCCGGGAAGATCCTGGTTGGCGAACAGCACGGTCGGAGCCAATGGGCCCTTCGCTGCGGTTGCGTATCCCTGGAATGCAACTTCTGTTGCCAAATCCACATCGAGAGCAAGGTTGATAGCCTGTCTTACCTTGAGATCGTCAAACGGTGCCTTGGCAACGTTGAAACCAAGATAGAAGGTGGTCAGACCTGTGGTCTGGAACGTAGTCAGATCGGGCAACTGCGTAAGACCACCAAAATCGTTCGGGTTCACATCGTAGATGATGTCCACTTCACCGGTCTCCAATGCGATCGCTCGGTTGGTATCCTCGGAAATGATTCTGAATCTTACCTGCTCGGCTGCCGCATTCTGCCCATGATAATCATTGAAACGCTCAACGGTGATCGAATCCCCACTTCTCCACTCAACGAACTTGAAGGGTCCGGTTCCGACAGGATTCCTACCGTAGTCTTCGCCCATCGCCTCGACTGCCTTTCTGTTCACGATGGCTGTCGCTGGGTGTGCAAGGTGTGTGATGAATGGGCCGAAGGGGAACTTCAAGACCATCTTGGCAGTGTAATTGTCCACAACCTCAACTCTATCTAGAGCATCGACAAGGAACCCACCTGGTGCATTCACCTGGCGCATTCTCTCAAAGGTATACTTCACATCATGCGCAGTCAGCTCCTCACCGTTGTGGAACTTGACACCCTGCTTGAGAGTGAAGACATACTCTGTGGGGCTCACCACCTCATACCCGGTTGCAAGACCGAGAGAAATGTCGAGCTCCTCACTCTGATGCATCAGAGTCTCATAGATCTGCTTCATGACCCGCGCAGAAGGCTGGTCGTTCGTCGCATGTGGATCAAGGGACCGAGCATCGGCCTGCATTGCCACCACAAGTGTTCCTTTATTGGTGGTCTTCACGTCACTGGACTGTTCCGCTGCTCCACGAGCGAACACGGGAAGAGCCAAAGCTACCACCAGAATAAGCAATAAAAGTCTTTTCATGCATACACCTCCGTATATGTGTAGATTGCATAATGGAATACTGATGATTCCGCCTATGGTCAATCCTATTTTTTTAGTATGATATAGTATTATGTCTCGGATATGAGTTCTTCCACTCCTTTGACACATGATTTTGGCTCTCTTCAGAAATCTGTGGGAGAGAGGAGGATTGGCTGAACCTGAGGGGAAGAAAGATCATGAGCCCAAAAAAATCCACCCGACATTACTCAGGTGGATTTACATGTGCAATCAATTGCTTGTATCTACCGGCGATCGGACTCGAACCGATACAGGATTGCTCCCAATAGATTTTGAGTCTATCGTGTCTACCAATTTCACCACGCCGGCAAAAAATGTATCTCGTGCGAACGAGAGACACCTTACACCATTGCCGGAAAAAACGCAATATCAAGAGATTGCCAGTCATACATGCTAGTACAGATAACGTTGGATATTCCTAGTATGTTCCTCGTATGTCTGGGCGAAATGGATCTCTCCACTCGATTCGTGTATATAGTAGAACCAGGAGTGTCTAGCCGGATGCAGAGCTGCATCGATTGCCGCAATGCTGGGACTCCCTACTCCGCTTGGGGGAAATCCCTTCGTACGGCGAGTGTTGTAGGGGTGGTCAGATTGTGTCTCCGACTGCAGGAGCGGACGGTCCCATGCCCCCAGCCCATACCGGAGCGAGGCATCTATTCCCAAGGGCATATCTGCCTCTATGCGATTGTAGATGACTCCTGCAATATCGGCCATCTGAAGTACACTGTTGGTCTCTCGCTGAATGAGCGATGCAATGATCACTGCCTCGGAGAGGGTGACCGGCAAGTCATCCAATGCAGAAAAATAGGGACGTACTGCCTCGTTCAGCTCATCTTGCATGGTGTTAGCCAAAGCGAGCGATACTGAACCTTCCATGTCCAGCTCATACGTACCGCTGAGAAACCACCCCTCGGAGAAGGGAAGTCCCCGCTCCTCTGTAATCAATGCTACGGCATCTGAAAATGCTCCCGGTGGGGCAAGACGAAGCGAGACCAACTGATCGTCGATCTCCTCTATGGTCGATCCGGCAAAGATTGTGATCTTCTTCACCGATTGAGCAACAGACGATGTAATGAGCATCTCTGCAACAAGAGCATGGGTCAGATCGGTATCGAAGACATAGGAGTCAGGTTGAATTTTCGTTGCATTCCCGTTTATTTCAAGATACCGCTCGAATGTCCGTGCATCGGTTATCACTCCCGCCTGTTCCAAAAGGCGTGAAACTGTTCGAGCAGACATCCCTGGCTCGACAACCACTGTAACGGGTTCCTCAGATACCGGACGCTCGAAAACCATGCCAAAAGGCCTGAAGCCCACAATCTGCCAGGCAACCAGAGAACCGATTATGAGCGCGAGAAGAAGTACCACGCTGAGAAAGACAGAGATGGGAATCTGAATCGACGCAGATCTCTTTCTCTTCTTTCGCTTACCCCCACTGCCCTTTGTTACAGGTTTCTTTGCAGCAGGTTTCTTTGTAGCAGGTTTCTTTGCAGCAGGTTTCTTTGCCGGAGGTTTCTTTGTTGCAGGCCTCTTCTTCTGTGCGTCTTTCTTCTCCTGCTCCTTCTTCCTGGTCGAAGAACCTGTTGGTCGTGCATGAGGAGTCGACTTCTGCTCACTGCTCTTCTTTCCCTCTGGAGTCTCGGTGGCGGTATTCGATTTCGGCTTCCGTTTCACCTGGGTGGACCCTGCACGAGAGCGCTCCTTCTTCCGCTCATCGACCATGTGTCGTGCATCATCTCGCGAAGGGGGCGAAGCATCGAAAACGAAATCGAGCTGACTCTTCGACGATTTCGTAGTCTTTTTCTGCAACTCTTCGTATTTTCGCTCACGCGAACGAGCTTCGGCGAGACTCTTCTCAGTGTGAGGTCGTTGTCCCGACATGATCAGAGGCCCTCCCGCTCAAGACTCGAAGTGAGCCGTTGTTTCAGCTTCCCGATCTCTTCTCTGTTTTCCACGATGGTTCGCTGGATATCCTCAATCTGGAGGTTGTACTGGTCGATCAGTTTCTGCAGATGGAGTATCCGCTCTTCATCCTGCTCAACAAGGGAGATGAGGACACCTATCTCCTGTTCGAGTTTCAGTTCAGCTATCCGTTGTACCAGTTGAGCTCGGATTCTCTCATGACGACGAATCTGGTCGTAGCACCGAAGGATTTCCGCATTCACCTCCTGCGACTTCCAGGGATTCTCCAAGGTGCACACAGCACGACCACAATCGACAGCAAGGCGACGGACCTGTTCAGCCTGACCTTTTCGCTGATTCTGTAACTCCTGGATTTTTCGTTCAATCGATCCGGCGACCCCAACCTCCTCGAGTTTCCCCTTGTCAGAGGAGATCCGCTGTTGTAGAAGTGACAACTCCTCCTCCCAGACCGAAATGTCTCGAGCCAGATCTCTGAACTCTTTTTCCAATTCCATGGCAGCTCTACTCTGCAGATGTTTTATCGAAGCTGCAGAGGCTATCGACTGGCCAATCTGGATAAAGAACTCCTCGTGCCCTTTCGAATATCTTTCCAATCTTCTGGTTGCGACGAACTCGTGCAACTTGAACGGAAGACGGAGCATCCTGAAGCTTTCCTGACTACGCAGGGTGGCCGTATCCTTGGTCTGTTTCAGAGCTGCGACCTTTGCCTGCATCTCATCGATAAGAGGAAGCTGTTTCCGAATAATGTCGGACAGCACACCTGAGGTTGCCTCCTCCCAGGCGATCACACCGACTCGGCCATACACCGTTTTGAGACGACTCTCATGATCCGTTATCGATTGTTTCAGCTTTGCGATTCGGGCATGAGCATCCAATAGCCTCTGCCCGATATGTCGGAGGTTGTCGATACGAGCGTCGATATCATCGAGGATCGTCTTATCCTGTGCAAGCTGATGGTAGGTGGCTACAGCATCGTCTGGCAAGACAGGTTGCCTCAGTTCGAGGATATGCATCCCCAACTCAGCCAACAAGACCTCCATATCGTGATCGACGACGGAAATCTGCCTCTCGACCACTTCAATTTGGTTCCGTTGCCGCCCCATGCAAGCTCCTTACCTACCAGTTTTCCACATAGTACCATATTGATACTTCCTTGACAAAGCAAGCTTCACTCTATATCCTATTTTGCAGATGATAGAAAAGAGCATCGCATGAATGAATTCTCCGTGGAGGTGGAATGAACAGGCAATCAATCCCCTCCCTGCTTCAAGGCAAACTACAGGAACGATCACAAGAGGCCACTGCCACCCCGCTCGTTATCGAGGTGGGAGAGCATGTTGTACCCTACGCTGTAGAACGATCACAGAATATTGCCATCAACACTGGAACATTGTCAAAATCACGCAAAGAGATGCTTGCAAGCAACCCGACGGTTTTGCTGCTGCTCCCTCAGGAGAATCTGGATTCATTCGTTTCTGATACGAAACGATCCGACTTCACGGTTCTCTCGGAAGAGCAGACGCCACGTGACGATCTTTCTGTTCTCGATGACAGGACGCTCGTATTGGCCACCACGCCAATGCGAGCCATCGATCATATTAGACGTGACAATATTCTCCTTTCTCGCACTCTGTCGGTCGTTGTGGCGTACCATTTTCTGCAAGGATCCGAGGAGACGGAAGAACAACTGCACGTACGAGAACAAGCCTTTCTCGATGATTGTCGGTTCGTCTTCACCAAATTGAATCGGAACACCCGAATAGAACTGTTCATCGATGAACTCTCTCATCTAGCCAGAGCCCCCGAGGAGCTGGTCGAGCAGCACACGTTGATATCCCGGGCTGATTGGGAGCAGTCCGATATCCACGTTTCATGCTATCCCAGCTCTCTCGACGCAACAGAATCCATCCTCGACATATTGTATGTAATGCAGGCGCATACCTATACTGTCGTACACAAGGGCGACGCCGCGTGGCGACGTCTGGAGCGGAAGTTGCGAACCAGTATCCCTAGCATCGGTGTGACCAAAATTGACTACAACAAACTCACCTCTGCCTCGAAACGAGTGAAGGAAGAGGTTGGTACTGTCGTCGCTTTCGGTCTTACCAGCGGGGAAACAACTACCTTGATACGGGAGATGCTCGAGTGGAAGGACCACCCGCAGAGCATCGTATGTATCACAGAACCGCATAACGCGGAAGAAATCATCACATCTAAGGAGACCCTGCTTATGAACACAGAAAAACGATCGATTCCCGAACCAGACGAAGTGGTAGCTGGAAAAATAGAGATGTTGGTGGCGAAGCTCGCCATCGATTCACATCCCGAAGAACTGGAGAATTTGAGAAAGTTATTCAAAAAACATGTACCATTCCATAGAAGAGGCTATTTCACCGCCTACCTCCTTCGCGAGGTGCTTGGTGCAGAGAAACGCAGCGGTTCCACCGCTAAACAGCAGACCGCTGCTCCCAAGGCAAAGGAGTCCGCTACGGTGAAGAGCAAGGACGCAAATAGTTCGAACGATTCCGACCGACAGCCTAATCGGGCAAAGCGACAAAGTCCCAAGGCGAAGAGCCGAGATATCCCCGAAGGGGCTCGAACACTCTACCTGAATATCGGGAAGATGAGACGATTGTATGCAAAAGAGCTCTCTCAGATTCTACAGGATCAATTAGGGGTGACTCGAGACGACATCTTTGCAATACGCGTACATGACAAGTATTCGTTCATCACCCTCTCCCAAGAGCACGCTGATCTCGCAATCGAGAAATTGAATGGCATGGATATTCGAGGAAGGACTGCAGCAGTCAGTTACAGCAACAAGGAGTAGAGATGTCAGTCTCTACGCTCCGACTCGGTCCGTATCAGACAAACTGCTATATACTCCAAGAGCGTCAGAATGCCTGGATCATCGATCCGGGCTTCGATGGACACCTCATAGCAAAGCAGATCATGGATCAGAATCTCACTCCCAAGGCAGTGGTCCTTACACACTCCCACTGGGATCATGTGCTTGGAATACCTGGCCTTATCGAGGCGTTCGGCACACTTCCAGTCATGATACATAAGGACGAGGCTCAGTTTCTCGGTGCCGATGGCGGAAGGACTCTCAGAGCTTTCGCCCTTTCGATCGATCCCGGTATGGCGAAAATCCCACGCTCTGTGTGGGAGTCTCTGCCAGAGCCGACCAGACTCCTCTCCGATGGAGATCTGATCGAAGCGTGTTCCCTTGCTGTGCTACACACACCAGGTCACTCTCCGGGATCCATATCGCTCTATCAGGAGTCCACGCATACGCTCTTCTCGGGCGACACCCTCTTTGCTCAGAGTATCGGGAGGACAGATCTCCCGAACAGCCTCCCCGAAGCCATAATCGGTGCAATTCGAACACGATTACTCACACTTCCAGAGCAGACAATCGTATATCCTGGTCATGGTCCTAGCACCACGATCGGAGGAGAAAGGGAAAACCCCTGGCTACGGTAAACCAGGGGTCTTCTCTCACTACCGAAACAGTTCCTACCAGGTACGTCGTTTCGGACCCTCTTCACCCGTCTTGCAAGCTACACAGAGCACTGCATAGGGTATGGCTCGCAGTCGCTCTTCAGGAATCTTCGCTCCGCATTGGAGGCATACCCCGTACCGACCATTCTTCAATCGCGTGAGTGCAGCTTCTACACTTTTCAAACGATTGGCGGCATGCTGATTCAAAGCTTCCATCTTCTTACTCGCAATGTCGTCGGCTGCAATGTCGCCAAGATCCTTGATCCCCATGGAATGAATCATCCCACGAAAATCCTCGTCCTCTGCAGCTATACTCTCCAGAATCTCCTTGCGCAGATTCAGAAGGAGCTGTTCCATTTCAGTATAAAATTCTTCACTCATATCCGATACCTCAGCATATGTACTTCAAACAGTATCAATAAAGATGGGGGGCTTTTCCCGATACGTCAAGTAAAATCTTCTCCCACCCCATGAAATTTCATGAAATTTGAAGGAACTCGTCTATGATAGCGAGAAACTCCTCATACGTCTCCGCATGGGGAAGCTGTGGCTCCTCATCTCTGATCCGTTTTGGCGCACGAAACAGCGCACCTTTGTCCGCTGTCTTTATCATAGTCAGATCGTTGTAGGAGTCTCCGGCAGCGAATACCGTGAACCCGATGCTCTGAAGAGCCTGCACCGCCTTACGCTTTCCATCGTCCTGCCTCAGCTGGTAACCGGTGATCATGCCCCTTGCATCGACTTCAAGACTGTTGCAGAAGATCGACGGCCAGCCCAACTGTTTCATGAGAGGTTTTGCGAACTCGGTGAATGTATCACTGAGAATGATCACCTGTGTTCTACTTCTCAAGGCTTCCAGAAACTCTTTTGCCCCTTCAAGGGGAGAGAGGGTACCGATGACCTCCTGGATATCGGTGAGCGAGAGGCCCTGTTCCTGCAGAATATCGAGACGACCCTGCATGAGCTGATCGTAGTCGGGAACCTCCCGTGTGGTGAGGCGAAGCTCTTCGATACCGGTCCTTTCGGCAAAATTGACCCAGATCTCAGGAATGAGCACTCCCTCTAAATCTAAACATACCATATGCATAGGCTATACTCTCACCAGGCAGTTCTTCTCGGCTGCTTCGAAAAGGGCAAGCAAAACCTTCGTGTTCGCAAGGGTCTGCTCCAATGATCCAGCAAACGGCGTCCCTTCGCGTGTAGCCTTCGTGAAATTGTCACACTCGAGCATGTAGTGATCTACCGGAGGGAAGCTGTATGTCTTCGCATGAGGCGGACGCTCACCATCGAAGACTTCGAATATCATCTGGTTCCGCTCATCGCTATGGAACGGATTCGAAATCTCGAATCGATGTGTCTCAGTGAAGAAAGTCATAGCGGTGTGAAATGGGTGTCGCATACCGCAAGCAAAGCTCATCTGACCTCCCGAGGGAAACTGTAGTACCCCAGTCGTGTGGTGGTCGACTCCAAAATCCTCTCTGACATCCATGACACAGGTAACCGCGACAGGCTCTTCGCCGAACATCCATCGACCAACGGTGATCGGATATACTCCGATATCCCAGAGAGCCCCACCGCCTTCTCGGTACCCATAGGCATTCCGAATATTGTGCGGATCCTCGTTCGTCAGATAGAAACAACCATGAGCACTCTCGAGTGTTCCGAATTTCTTCGAATCGAATTGCTGCTTCATGGAGATCAATCGCGGCTGATGCAGCATGGCGTATGCCTCACCGATGAGCTTTCCGGTTCGGTCACGGAGAGCAATGAGCTCTTCTACATCTTCCACCGAAAGCGCGAGCGGTTTCTCGCAAAGGACATGCTTTCCTGCCTCCACAGCCCTCTTCGTCCACGCTACATGGAGATGGTTCGGCAGTGGATTATATATGATATCTATGGTGGGATCGGCAAGCAGCTCCTCGTAGGAGCCATACGATACTGGTATACCGTTCTCCTGTGCATACTTCCTTGCCTTATCTGCATTACGTGATGCTACAGCATACGGTTCGGCATGTTCACTCGCATGAAGTGATGGAATCAGTTGTTTCCTGGCAATCCCGGCAGCTCCGAGAATTCCCCATCGACTCATTTTCATAGGTTCCCTCCTGCATATCGTGTAGCACTATATCATAGAGAAACTGCAAGGAGAACAGCTGTGGAGCAAAACATGACCAGTTCACTCAGCTCAACCGTCGCTCCTAGCACATCACCGGTGACCCCACCGATCTTCCGTCTCGCCACAAGAGCGACTCCCAGGGTGGTGAGCACTCCGGACCCGAGGATTGCACCGAGCAGAGTCCATCCGACCATTGGCGAGCATGCTATCGCACCGACAACCCATGCTGTCGAGACTAACACATGGCGCAACCGAGACTCCCTTACCAAACGAGCTGCGGTTCCATCTCCGCTACGTGCATACGTGTTCCACACCGTCTGGCCAACCACAAGGAACCTGCTGAAGAGCGGAACATAGAACAGGATCGACAGCACCCCGTGTGAGAGAATCCAAGAGACTGCGACCACCTTTCCTACGAGAACCAGCACAAGAGCAATCACGCCGAAAGCTCCCGTAGTGGAGTCCCGCATGATCTCGAGACGCCGCTCCTTGGTCCACCCTCCGCCGAAACCATCGAAGGTATCCGCCAGTCCATCGAGATGGAACGCGCGCGTTATCACAGCAAGGGCGATCACGATGAACACTGCCGTCAGCTGGAACAGCTCGTAATGAACTCCCAGCTTACCGATACCCACCAGCAGGAGACCTATGACCACACCTACGGGAACGAACCAGTAGAGCGTGGTCGCAGGACTCTCACACTCGTTTCCCGGTACCCTGAGTATGGTGAGCGTTCTAAAGGCACTTGCCAGTCCCCACCCCTTCATTCGGCTCGCCCCGCATCTTTGATGGAAACGGCAATACCAGAGACCATCCACACCACGGTATGGGCAGCGCTGGCCAAGGCCTGATTCAACCAGCCAGCCTGATCGCGAAAGAACCTGCTCATGGGATCGCCGGGGACGATTCCTTGTCCAACCTCGTTCGTTACGATGATCGTAGGTGCCAACGGTCGCTCCAGATATGAAAGTAGTCGATCGACCTCATCGTACCGATCCAGCATGCCTCGGTGGTGAATGAGGTTCCCTAACCAGACGGTCACGCAATCCACGAGCACAACCGATGCTTGCCTCCCGATCTCCTGCAAAGCATGATCGAGGTTGATAGGCTCCTCTACCGTTCTACTGAAACGACCCTCGCGGCTCTTCTGGTGGAGAGCTATACGCTGCTGCATCTCCTCGTCGAACGGTTCGGCTGTGGCTACATATATTCGCTTCCCTCCGTATTTGAGGGCAAGCTCTTCTGCATATCGGCTCTTTCCACTTCTCGCACCACCGGTGACGAGAACCACCCTGTTTCGATCATCTCCGCTCATGACAATAATCTCCCTTTGCCCGGAGTAGTGAGACCGAATCGGTCACCTGAGCTGCGGTAAAACTGTTCATATCCACATAGAGTTGCAACGCATTGCGAATCACTGGCCAGGTGACGGCTGCTCCGGAACCTTCTCCGAGACACATGCCAAGAGACAACAACGGCGTCACCGAAAGGTGAGACAGGAGCAGAGCATGTCCCGATTCTGCCGATTCATGGCAGAATATCAGATAATCCATG
>Ga0334901_1000977_pt1 | contig 33590 bp, 32 predicted proteins | sample GraSluR3_MG_3_FD_207216 | JGI IMG/M metagenome (GOLD analysis project Ga0334901, IMG submission 207216) | Sludge microbial communities from methane-producing bioreactor in Wageningen University, Netherlands - Granular Sludge_15_08-R3 | ecosystem: Engineered > Bioreactor > Anaerobic >... | reverse complement strand
GGACGAAAGTCCTGATGGAGGTCCTGACGAGGAGATTCAAGGGCATCATAGTGTGTGATGGCTGGAAGCCATATGCCAAATTCACAAAGCGGTTACAACGATGCTGGGCACATCTACTCCGAGAATCAAGAGATCTTGCTGATAAGATCGGGGAGGCAGTTCCTTTCATTGGTCATCGGTTAAGGATATAAAACGCATTTATCTCAAGTTCCGTATTACGATTTATGCGCTGCAAGAATGAGGTCAGAATTTGAGAAAGGATTACTGCAACCATTTCGATCCCTCAAGACTCGAAGGACTTGCTACTCGGAATGTTGCTACCTCGCGATTTTTCTCTTAACCGATGACCGATGCAGTTCCTTTACATGAAGCCCTAAAGGATCTCTATGAAGAACTGACTGGAGCTCTTGAAAACGATCCTCCTCCCGAAGTTCGGATGGAATTATGGGATATGGCACGAGCAAAGCTCAAGCGATGGATCACGAAAGAATACATTAGCCTGAAAGTGAAAAAGCTTGTTGGCAAGATTAGCAACGGCTTCGAGTACTGGTTCACGTTTGTCATCCATCCTGCTGTTGAGCCGACTAACAACAGAGCAGAAAGGGCACTGCGCGAGCATGTCGTATTTAGGAAAATCGTTGGCACGTTGCGCAATAAAAAAGGGACGTCTATTCATGAACGTATTATGACCGTCCTGTCGACATGGAAGCAACAGGGACTCAATACCCTACAGATACTGAGATCAAGCCTGGCCAGCTAAACACGTACAGGAAATTAAATGCCTTTTTCCTGAATTTCATAATACGATTTATGCAATGCTAGAATCAAAGCAGAATTTGAGAAGGGATTGCTGCACTCATTTTGGTCCTGCCAATCTCAGAGGACTTACTACCGGGACTGCTACTACATCGCGATTTTTCCCTTAACCGATGACCGATGGAGAGACGCCAGGGTATCCCAGGTTCAAGGGGAAAGGATGGTACGATTCGTTCACCTATCCACAGCTGGGATTCAAACTGTCTTTTGGCAAGCTGCGCCTCTCCAAGATCGGAGATATCAAGATCAAGCTCCACCGACCCATCGAAGGCAAGATCAAGAGGTTAACCGTTCGGAGATCTTCGACCGGAAAATGGTTTGCCTGCTTCTCAGTGGAGATCGACGATCATCCGAAGCCTCCCTGGAAAGATGGGTTGATGGTAGGCATCGATGTGGGGCTGGAAAGTTTTGCTACGTTGTCCAACGGAGAGAAGATCGATAACCCCCGGTTCTTTAGATCTGAGGAGAAGGCGTTGGCCAAAGCTAATAGACGACTATCCAAATATGAGAAGGGAACTTTTGAGAGGAGGAAAGCTCTCAAAGTCGTCCAGCGGACCCATGAGCGGATAGCCAACCGCAGATACGATTTTGCTCATCAGGTCAGTCACAACCTGGTCGAAAGGTTCGGGCTGATTGCTTTCGAGGATCTGAGTATCACGAACATGCTTAAGAACCACTGCCTGGCTAAGAGCATATCAGACGCTGCCTGGAGGATGCTAGTCACAACCACATCATACAAGGCTGAGAGCGCCGGTTCGATAGTGGTTCTAGTCGATCCCAGGAACACAAGTCAGCTATGTTCCAGGTGCGGTCTTAAAGTGCCGAAGTCGCTATCGGATCGGGTCCATGGATGTCCTCAATGCGGGCTGGTCATGGACCGTGACGAGAACGCGGCGATAAACATTTTGAGACTGGGGCTACAGTCTCTGCCAACAGCTAGAAGCCCCGCCCTTTAGGGCGGGGAGTAGTCACATGGACGGCTCCGGAAAAGTGCTGCAGCTCTCGTCAGACGGATTGCCACAGCCTCGGGCGGCGGCGTCAGGCGCCCTCGGGCCAAACCTATAAATCTCATTCCCCCATAATTTGTTGGGTGATGGCCGGAGGTGAGATTCTGATATTCGGGATGACCGGAGATCAGGTCATGATCTTCGGCGTTCTTCTATTGGCGCTCATCTTCTTCGTCTGGGGTCGATGGCGCTACGACATAGTATCTCTCCTTGTCCTCCTCACCGCCGCCATCGTCGGCCTCATCCCCTGGGACCAGGCCTTCCTCGGCTTCGGCCACCCCGCAGTCATCACCGTCGCCGCCGTCCTCGTCGCCAGCCGGGGCCTTTTGAACTCGGGGGTCGTCGACGTAATGGCGGGGTGGCTCTCCCGGGCGGGGGACTCCCCGACCCGCCAGGTAGCCTCCCTCACCGGCCTCATAACCCTCCTATCCGGTTTCATGAACAACGTCGGCGCCATGGCCCTCCTCCTCCCCGTCGGCGTCAGGATGGCGATCAAAAGCGGCAACTCCCCATCGATCCTTCTGATGCCCCTCGCCTTCGGATCCCTTCTTGGAGGACTGTTGACCCTGATCGGAACCCCCCCCAATATCATAATAGCCACCTTCAGGGCCGAGAGCGTCGGCGAGCCCTTCAGCATGTTCGACTTCACCCCCGTCGGACTGGGGGTGGCTGTTGCAGGGTGGCTGTTCATATCTATGATAGGCTGGAGGCTCGTTCCAGCCCGCAAGTCTCCTTCATCCAAGGAGAGGCTCTTCGAGATAGAGAACTACCTCACCGAGGTCCTGGTCCCCGAGAGAGCGAAGCTCGCGGGTAAGACCCTCCAGGAGGTGAGGGAGGTCTCCAAGGCCGAATTTCAGGTTCTCGGTCTTCTGAGCGGCGAGATGAAAATTGCGTCGCCCTCTATCTTCCATCCTCTGATGCCTGGGGATATCCTCCTGGTGGAGTCGGACGCCGATGAGCTGAAGATCTTCCTCGATGATACCGGTTTCAAGCTCGGCGAGGAGAAGAAGCTCGGCGAGGAGGCCCTCAGCTCAGAGGATATGGGGATAGTTGAGGCGGTCGTCAAGACCGATTCGAGACTGATAGGCAGGACGGCGAGGTCTGTTAATATGAGGTGGCGGTACGGGGTCAATCTCGTAGGGGTCGCCCGCCACGGCGCCCAGCTCCATAAGCGGCTGGGACGGGTCCGGTTTCAGGCAGGCGACGTCCTCCTCATCCAGGGACCGAGGGAGGTCCTGCCGGAGGTGTTGAGCACCATGGGGTGTCTCCCCCTGGCGGAGCGGGGGCTCCGCCTCGCCCATACGAGGCGGATAGTCCTATCCGTCGGGATCTTTGGATCGGCGATATTGGCGGTGGCCGCAGGCCTCCTCCCCGTCCAGATCGCCGTGGTTTTGGCGGCGGTGGCTATGGTGATGGGGGGGATCCTCAACCTGAGGGAGGTGTATACCTCCATAGACTGGCCCGTGATAATCCTTCTGGGGGCCATGATCCCCGTGGGCCGGGCTCTTGAGACGACGGGTGGCGCAGGCCTCATCGCCGAGAGCATCCTTGCCGTATCCGGAAACTATACCCCTGTCGTATCCCTGGCGATGCTCCTTGTCATCACCATGTTCCTATCGGATATAGTGAACAACGCCGCAGCAGCGGTATTGATGGCGCCTATCGGCCTTGGGGTCGCCCAGTTCATGAACCTCTCCCCGGATCCCTTCCTGATGGCCGTCGCCATAGGAGCGTCCTGCGCCTTTCTTACGCCGATCGGACATCAGTCCAATACCCTGGTGATGGGCCCAGGTGGATACCAGTTCGGAGATTACTGGAGGATGGGGCTGCCCATGGAGATGGTCATAGCCGTCGTCTCTATCCCCCTCATCGTATTGGTCTGGCCCTTCAGCGGGTGAACTGGATGGACCGGACCGGGGGAACGACTGGAATGGGTGAGGATCGATCTCCTCTCCAGCCATAAAAAAAATATAAATTCTAAAAGAATTATATAATCACGAATTGTTGGGGGACGATCTGGTGGCGATGGGGACAGAACAGCTCCTGATATTCGGCATTCTGGGACTCACCCTCCTCCTCTTCATCTGGGGGCGGTGGCGGTACGACATCGTCGCGATGATGGCCCTCCTCGCCGCGGCGATATCGGGGGTCGTACCCTTGAACGAGGCCTTCTCGGGCTTCGCCCATCCGGCGGTGGTGACGGTAGCCGCGATCCTCATCGTCAGCAGGGCCCTCCTCAACTCCGGGATCGTCGATCAGATCCAGAGGTCGATCACCAGCCCCAAAGATTCGACGAAGCGACAGGTGCGGTCGCTGACGGGTCTCGTGGCGGTCCTATCCGGGTTCATGAACAACGTTGGTGCGCTCGCGATCCTCCTCCCCGTGAGCCTCCGCGTCTCCCGGAGGACCGGCAATCCTCCCTCCGCCCTACTGATGCCCCTGGCCTTCGGCTCCCTCCTCGGCGGCCTCTTGACCCTCATAGGCACTCCGCCCAACATCATAGTCGCCTCCTACAGGGCCGAGGTGGTGGGCGAACCGTTCAGGATGTTCGACTTCACCCCCGTCGGAGCAGGGGTCCTTCTGGCAGGCCTCCTCTTCATATGGATCTTCGGCTGGAAGCTGACCCCCCCAGAGGAAGGGGCGATACTCGAAGGAGGACCTCTTCAAGATCGAGAACTACATCACCGAGATATGGGTATCCAGCAGGTCGAAGGTCGCCGGAAAGAGGCTCCGGCTTCTGAAGCAGGCCCCAGTATCGGATATGCAGATATTGGGCCTCGTTCGGGGAGATATCCGGATCCCCATGCCCGCCGGAGACGAGGTCCTGGAGCCGGGGGACATCCAGGCGGCGGAAACTTCCGCTGAAAATATAAAATCGCTCCTGAAGTGGGGCCGGTTTGAGCTCCTGGGAGGTATGAGGGTCGGGAAGAAGGCGCTCATCTCCAAGGAGATCGGGCTTATCGAGGCGGTCGTCGCCACCGACTCCCCGATGTTGGGGGAGACGGCGAGGAGCCTATCTCTCGCCCAGCGGTATGATATGAACCTCATAGCCGTCGCCCGGCGGGGGGAGGTCTTGGCGGAGCGGCTCAGCGAGATCGCCTTCACATCGGCGGCGTTGGGGATGGTCCTCGCCGGGGTCCTCACGATCCACGAGGCGTACGAGAGCATCGACTGGCCGATCATATTCCTCCTGGGCGCCCTCATCCCCGTCGGAGCGGCCCTGGAGAGCACTGGAGGGGCGGAGAGACGATCTCAGCCGCCCTCCTTCAGGCTATGAGCCCCTTCCCGGCTGCGGTGATACTGGCGGCTCTCCTCGCCTGGACTATGATCCTGACGAACATCGTCAACAACGCCGCAGCGGCGGTGATAATGGCCCCCATCGCCGTCAATGCCGCTCGGGTCTTGGAGCTCTCGCCCGACGCCTTCCTGATGGCCGTAGCCGTCGGCGCATCCTGCGCCTTTCTTACTCCGATAGGCCACCAGTCCAATACCCTGGTGATGGGTCCGGGAGGCTACCAGTTCGGGGACTACTGGCGGCTCGGCCTCCCCCTGAGCGTCGTCGCCGCCCTCGCCGCCGTCCCCCTGATCCTCCTCTTCTGGCCTCTTTGAGGGGTGGCGGCTCGGAGATCCGGGCGGGATCGGTACGACATCCAGCTCCTCATCTCCCCTCTCCCTCTATCTGTTCCTTCAGGTCAAGATCGAGAGGGCCGCATCGTACTCCATGGAATAGAGGGGGTACCACACCATCGAGGCCACCCCTCCCTTGCTGGAGTAGACGACCACCTGCTGGTCTTTGTCCAGGCCCCCGAACGCCTGGGCCAAGGCCTGGGAGCTCGCAAGGCCGTTTGAGCCCATTACCCTGGAATACTCGATGTGTATCGCCCCGTCCAGGTGGCCGGCGTTGTACTCGGCAGCGGTCCTTGGGTCTACCAACTGGCGGCCCGCCAGCTCGTCGGCGGAGGCGAAGAGGTCGAGGTTGGGGTTCGGGCTGTAGGTCTCAGGGGCTCGAGGGGTGGAGGTTTCGACGAACTGTAGCCCCGCAGCCTTGCGGCCTCCCTTGGTCCCCTCCAGGAGGCGGACGTCCTGGTGGCCCAGGTACTTCATCACCCAGAAGGCGAAGGTGTCGTATCCGTTGACGAAAGAGTCGCCGTAAATCACAAGAGGATCGTCCTCGGAGATCCCGGCCGCCCCGAAGATGGCGGCGATCTCCGCCGGCGACTTGAGGCTGTCGTCGGCGTGGAATACCTGGTCGAGGGGCAGTTGGATCGATCCCTCGATGTAAGATTCATCGCCGGGAACGCCGGCGTAAGCCATCACCAGCCTCTTCTCCCCCATCCTGTCTTCGTAGAGGGCTCTCGCGGTGATCGCCGATGAAGGCAGGTTCTGTACCGCACCCCCGGCGGTTGATGAGGCTGACTCCATAGAGCTTGCGCCTTCCATGCTCGCGCCTATGAACGATAGACCTGACGACCACGTTCCACCGCTTCCACCGCCTCCACAGCTTGCACAGCCGGCGAAAGCTCCCCCTGAAAGGGCTACAGCGGTCGACAGGACTGCTGCGAGAATCCGTATTGAACTTCTATAGTTTCCCATGAGATGCATCCTCCTTGATGGTTTGCTATTAATGACTCCGTCCGCCTCTTCGATCTCGATAGATCGTCCGCCCTTTATTTCGCGGACATGGCGAATCAGAGTCGGCCATGAGGTCGGGAAGGCGGGAAAGAAGATAAATCTGATGATGGTGATGTATCCGGCGGGAGATGTTACAGCCTTGTCGCCGACAAAACCCGAGAATATGGCGGATCTGGGATTGTGGGCCTTCTTGGTCGCCTCCGTCCTGGTCTTCGCCGTCCCTGGAGCTTGGGCGGATGGCGGGGCGGGATGGGGCCCTGAAGGTTGGTGGATCGGCTATCCTGATCGACATCCTATGGCCGGATCTGCCGTCGAACACCCCTCCTGGGCCCTCGAGCCCCTGAATGAGACGCCTGTGATCATCCTCGTCCATCTGACCAACTGTCCCGCCTGCAAAAGACAGGAGGCGGATGTAAAAAAAGTCCTCGCGGATCTCGGCGATGAAGTGGCCTACGTGGATCTGCTCTACGAACGCGATCCAGAAAAGTCCTGGGCCGGACTTGCCTTATACGATCCTGCCGGAAGTCCCAGGACAGTCCCTCTGACTGTATTTCTGACCCGAGTCTTCGGGGTGGATGGCTCGGAGGTCGTATGGCAGAGCGCCATCGGATATCAGGGCGAGAGGTGGATCAGATCCCACCTGGAGGAGACGATCCGCCTTTACGCCGGCAACTCAGCCTCTTCTGGAGCCTTTCATCAAAAGGAATAAATGGTAATAATTCAAAGACCCGGATCGTAGTAACAGGGAGGTTAGGTTATCCATGAAAATAATTCTGATGGCTATATTGGCCACCATGCTCCTGGTGGGCATGGTCTCAGCCGCTGGAACTCCGATCGATCTGAGCACTCTGGGCAAAAAGGCGGAGATTAAGTCCACCATGACCCCCGTGGTCATAAAGTACACAAGGGACGCTCCCAGGGCCACCACCGACGCCGTGGACGTGAGGACCCTGGGGAGGTCCTTCGGCACCTTTGCCGGAGCCTCCGGGATGCAGCCCGTGGAGCTGGGCGCCTCCAGGCCCGTCACCGTCACCCCCAGCTTCTCGATCTCCGTCAGCAACAGGACCTCTTCTCAGGTCACCCGGTATACCATGCCCTTCGCCATAGGGCAGCCGGCGATATACACGCCGCAACAGATGATCTTTGGAGGAGCTTGAACCCTCCTCCGAAGCGGGCGGAATGGCGAGGGGTGGATATAATCGTCTTATATGGAGGCGGTGAATCTTGAAGGTCACGCTGGTGGTGGACGGGAAGACGATCCCCATGAACCACTTCACCCAGGAGGTGATGGAGAAGGTCGTCTCGGGGGTGGCCGGATCCCTCCGGGGGGTGGACCCACAATGGAAGAAGATGGTCGTCGAGGTGGAGCGGGACGATCCGGACGAGTGACCTGTTTCACTCTTTTTTGGACTTTTTAAAGGCTGAGGAGAGGTCTATCAGGTAAGTCCCCTCTTTTACGGCCATCACCAGCTCCTCCCTCTCGAAGAGGGATGGAAGGTTGAGCTCGTAGCTGCCGGGCTCCGACATCCTGATGCTCTCCAGGGTCTTATCTTCATCGTGCCGGCCCTTATCAGATCTCCCGGCGGCGGTCTCAGATCGGTCCCTGCTGGTATCCAGGTCTACAAATCCGAGCTTGCCTTTGGCCCTCTGATCCTGCCCATCTCTCCGGACCGGTCTGCTCTTCTTAGCCTTATGTATGCCCTTGCCGTCCCTCCTCTCATCTTTGGGCCGATCGCCCTCCCGATCTCGTCGGGGTCCTGCCTTCAGGATCTTTCGGAGCGAATCGTCCCCTTCAGGCCAAGGCTCGTAGGGACCTCCGATCTCGGAAGCCTTCAGGGCACACCTTACCTCTTTTATCTTATCTTTGGACTTCACGAAGAGGAACTTCTTCCAGCCGCAGACAGGGCAGCCCTCAAGGACGTCCATCCCGTCTTCAAAGACCCGTTTGCAACGGGTACACATGTGGGGCATGCTGATCAGTCACCGACCGAGACCTTGGTGCTGATCTGGTACTTGTCCTTCTCGATGGTCCGGAGCTGGTTTGCAGGTCCGATGACGGTCATCCTCGTCTTGACCCCGGACTTTCCCAGGATCTTGTTGAAAAAGGTCGACTCGTTCTTGACCGGATAGCTCTCGATCTCTATCCCCGAGAACTCGTCGAGGCGTATCTCGGTCATCGTCATCTCGATGAGCTTGACCTCCTCCTCCGGGGTCAGGCCCAGCTCCAGCACCACGATGTTTCCTCTCTTGACCTTGCTCAGTATGAGCCGGATCTTCTCCATGGAGGACATGGACTCAAGCCTCTCGGCAGAGATCAGATCCATCTGTACTTCCCTCATCATCTCACCCGAAGTGCCTCGCTATGGCCGTATACAGCTCATCTATATTCGAGCCTTCCAGGGCGGAGATGGTGACCAAGGGGTGTTGTGGGAAGGCCGACTTTATCCTGGAAGGAGAGGCTCTGGGCAGATCCATCTTGTTGGCCACGATCAGAAGGGGGAGCTTTCTAGCCTCCATGTTCCCCACCACTGTGACGTTGACCTGGGTGTAGGGGTCCTCTGTGGAGTCCATCACCAGAAGGACGCCGTCAAGGTCTTCGAGCCATTTTATCGCCTCGATGACCCCTTCCGTCGCCTCCTTCGCCCTCCTCTTCGCCTCCTCCTCCTCGAGACCGTAAGCCATGAACTCTCTGAAATCGATCTTGGTAGCCATCCCCGGCGTGTCGACTATGTCCAGCTCGACGCTGGATCCGTTGGTGTTTATCATGACGCCGTCGGTCCGCATCGCTCGTCTCGTCTCGTGGGGTATGTGAGATATGCCGCCGGTCTCGATCCCGCTCCAGTCCCTCACTATCCTGTTGGCGAGGGTTGTCTTTCCGGCGTTGGGAGGCCCATATATGCCTATTCTGGCCCTTTTTTTACCAAAGATCCATTTTATCCAAACGGCAAAGTTCATCTTTAGACTTCTGATGACTCTCATGCCCAATCCTCTCGGGAGAGATGATCATGTATGTACTAATAATTTTCCACCGCTTTTTTTATAGCCATCGATGGAAAGTAAATTTCTCCGATTTATCGGAATTTCGATGCCTTCCGATATTGGGGATGGGCCTTCTCAGCAGGAGAATAGGCTTAAAAGTCGATGGTCTGGACTTTTGATATGAGAGGAGACGATGACCGTAAATCTCCATCTATCGGAAAGAAGCGGGCGAGGATGGCTCTGCAAGATCGGTGCCGTAAGATGAGATCCGGCCGAAAGAGAGGCGGCCGATTCTTCGGCGGGGAAGGGCCACCACGACGATCCGGTTTCCCCCTCCGCCGAACTCTATGCCCGCACCTCATGGGCCGAGGTGGAGACTCTGGGCAGGGCAGTCGGACCTGAAAGCGTCAAACTCCCCCGACCTTCGAATATCCTTCCATATATCTTTCAGGGGACGATCCCGGACGTTTCCCACGACTTCGCCGATGTAGGGACATGGCCTGACGCCGCCGTCGACACCGACGTGGATCCAGCGGCGTCCAGCCATGCACCCCAGCATCTCCCCCTCGAAGTAGGTGTTGGCAAAGACCCGGGGGCCGCCGGGGGTGGAGTTGGCCTTCCTGTAGAACCGGAGGATCGACTCCCGCTCTATCTGTGTGAGCCCTTCGTCGGGAGATCTAGGCATCCCCTCCCATATCGAAAGCTCGTGGACCCCCAGATCCGTCGCCAGGTCGTAGAGGTCGAAGATCTCCGAGACCCCGTCGCCCTTGACGTGGACTGAGATGGTGACCAGGAGTCCGGCGTCCAGAGCCATCTTTATCGCCTCTATCGCCTTCTCGTGAGCGCCGGGGACGCCCCTGATCCCGTCGTGGACGGTGGGATCGGTGCTGTAGACCCCTATCAGCAGGTTGTAGAGCCCCGCATCCTTCAGCTTCTTCGCCTTATCAGGGGTCATCTCGAGCCCCGGGGTGAAGAGGTTCACCACCGCCCTCTCCGGGTCGACGTAGCGGATCAGCTCGAAGATATCGTCCCGAAGGAGGGGGTCGCCCTCTGTGAAGGTGATGATGCTCGCCCCCAGGTCGAGGGCCTCGTCGACGACCTTCTGGATCTCCTCCGCCTCCAGCTCCCCCTCGCCTTCTTTGATCAGGCAGTGATGGCAGCTGCAGCCGCACTCTCTCGTCACCTCGATGCTGACGGTCTGGGGAACGAACCTGCCGATGGCGATCTTCGCCTCGCTGAGGACGAGCCTCTTGAAGGGGCCGCTCGGTATGGGTGGAAGCCAGGTGGAAGCTACTATGTCTCCTTCCCTCACCAGGGCTGGCTTCTCCTCTGCCAGCCGCCGGTTTATCTTGTTGAGGGCTGGCTGGACCAGCATCGAGATAGCTCCTCGGGCCTGGAGGATCCTCTTATCCTGGTCGTATTCCACCGTCAGGGCGGTGGTCTTCAGTAGAGGGGTCATCGGGGGAAAATTCGATCGGAGAGTTATAGAGTTATCGATCGCAGAACGCAAGGGTTAAAATAACTGATCGCCGAGTAGGCCCCTGGTGATATTGGATTGTCTGAAGTTATAGTCCTCGCTTATTCTGGAGGCCTCGACACCTCCGTCTGCGTCCCTCTCCTCCGGGAGCGTTACGGCTTCGACGAGGTGATAACCGTCCTGACGGACGTCGGGCAGCCGAAGGAGGATATCGAGAGGGGAAATGAGAGGGCAGAAAAGCTGAGCGACGGCCATTACGTCATCGATGCTCGGGATGAGTTCGTGAGGGACTACATATTCCCCGCCATCAAGGCCAACGGCTCCTACGAGGGCTACGTCCTGGGCACCGCCATCGCAAGGCCTCTGATCGCGAGAAAGACGGTGGAGATCGCAGAAGAGCTGGGGGCGGACGCCCTGGGGCACGGCTGCACCGGCAGGGGCAACGACCAGCTGAGGTTTGAGGCGATCTTCAGGGCGACGGACCTGCGGGTGGTGGCGCCGATGCGCGAGCTGGACCTCAGCCGGGAGTGGGAGATCGATTATGCGAGAGATCACGGGATCGACGTCCCCGTAACCCGGGAGAAGCCCTGGTCGATAGACGAGAACCTCTGGTCCCGGTCCATCGAGGGCGGCCGTCTCGAGGACCCGTTCTTCGAGCCGCCCGAGGAGATCTACGCCTGGACTAAGCCCCCGGAGAGGGGGGTCCCCCCCGAGAAGGTGGAGATCGAGTTCTCGAAGGGGGTTCCCGTCGCCCTCGACGGCGAGAGGATCGGCGGCGTCGAGCTGATCGAGAGGCTCAACAGAATCGCGGGAGAGCACGGCGTCGGCAGGACCGACATGATCGAAGATAGGGTCCTGGGCCTGAAGGCGAGGGAGAACTACGAGCATCCGGCGGCGACGGTCCTCCTCAACGCCCACCGGGACCTGGAGCGGCTCGTCCTCTCTCGGGCTGAGCTGCGGTTCAAGGCCGCCGTCGACGAGGCCTGGTCGGAGCTGGCGTACATGGGGCTTGTCAACGACCCCCTCTACGCCGACCTCTCCGCCTTCGTCGACGAGAGCTCGAAGAGGGTCAACGGCGTCGTAAAGATGAAGCTATATTGCGGGAGGGCCTATCCCGTGGGGAGGAGGTCTCCGGACGCCATATACGACCAGGAGATGGTCTCCTTCGACAGCCAGACCCTGAGCCAGAGGGACTCGGAGGGATTTTCTAAGTACCATGGGTTCCAGGCGCGTTTCCTGGCGAAACGTTGATGGTCAGACTGAGGTTCAGACTGAGGTTCAGACTAAGGTTCAGACTAAGGGCAGACTATATCAACAATTAGAGCCCGAGAGCCACCCATGGCAGAGCTTATAATATCTGAGAAGTCGGGCCCCGCCGACCTCGCCCCCATCGCCCTGGCCGCGAACCAGATCCTGGGGCTTCCGGTGACCCTGAGGTCCCTTCAGTTCCCTGGGGTGAGGGTGGAGGGGGGAGAGGTCCTCGACGACGGGTACTCGGGACCGGTCCTCGAAGAGGCGATGGCATCGGGAAAGGCGTTGAGGACCGTCCCCAAAAGCGGCGCCTATCAGGGCGTTCCCGTCTCCGTCGCCCCCATAAGGGATAAGGGGGGCGAGGTGATCGCGGCGATGGGGGTCGTAGACGTCGTCGGCACCATCGACATACCTTCCGTCTTCGGCGCCTACACCGAGGTCGTCAAAGAGGTTTCAGCGAAGAGATGAGGATCCGGAGGGGGTTGGCGGGGGATCTCCCCTCGATCCTCGCCGCAGAAAGGGCCTGCTTCTCAGAAGAAGCGGCCTTCTCCGCAGAGGTCCTCACCTTCTTCCTGGAGTTTGGAGTAACCTTCGTCGCCGAAGCCGGTGGACTCGCCGGCTTCGTCATGGGGTTTGTGGCTGGCGATCTTGGGAAGGTGGCGACCCTGGACGTCATCCCAGGACGGCGCGGGGAGGGGCTGGCCCAAAGGCTGATGGAGGCGCTGGAGATGGAGCTGGCATCCCGGGGGTTCGAGGCCGTCACCCTGGAGGTGGCGGTGGATAACCGGGGGGCCATCGCCCTCTATGAGAAGCTCGGCTACCGGGAGGCCGCCCTCCTGGAGGGGTACTACGGGACCGGAAATGACGCCATTCTCATGGCCAAGCTCCTGGAACCGGAAGGACGCCTCCTCCAAACCACAAGATATATCGATATCCAGAACGATTTACCTTGACATGAAGTCCTGGGCCCTCCCGATCCTCATCGTCTTCCTCGTCTTCTCTCCTCCCGTCGCCGGAGACGATGAGCCGGGGGGGTGGCTCGGCAAGGCGATAACCTTCTACTCCAGCGGTTCTTACGATCTCGCTCTCCTTTATGTCAACAAATCTCTGGACATCGATCCCGCCTATCCTGACGCCTGGAATCTGAAGGGGTACATCGAGAGCGACCTGGGAAGGTTTGACGCCGCCGCCGAATCTTTCAACAGATCTCTCTCCATCGAACCCTCAGACCCCCGGATCTGGTACGGCCGGGGGTTCGCCCTCCACAGCCTCGGGAGGTATGAGGAGGCTGTAGGTTGCTACGATCGAGCCCTGGAGTTCAACTCATCCGGCCCCGACCTCTGGCGGGCGAGGGGTTTTGCTCTCTACAGCCTCGGGAGGTACGGGGAGGCGGTGGCATCTTACGATGAGGCTCTCGTCATCGACCCGGCCCAGACCGAAGTCTGGTACAGCAAAGGGCTCGCCCTCTCCGGCATGGGACGGTATGACCAGGCGATTGAATGTTACGACTTAGCCATCAATATCGACGAATCGGACGTCGCCTCATGGCACGGCAAGGGCTTCGCCCTCTTCAGCCTAGGAAGGAGCGATGAGGCCCTCCAGTGTTACGATCGGGCGATAGAGATCGACCCCTCCCGCGCCGACATATGGTACAACAAGGGGATCGTCCTGGCGAGCCTGGGTGAGTACGACGAGGCGTTCAAAAGCTACGATTTCGCCTCGGATATCGATCCCCACCACCACGCCGCATGGTACAACAAGGGGCTCGTCCTCTACAGCCTGGGAAGGTTTGAGGAGGCGATGGCGTCTTACGACCGGGCACTAGAGATCGATCCATCCCTCGCGGCCGTCTGGAACAGCAAGGGAAACGCCCTCTTCAGCCTCGGCAGGTTGGATGAGGCGCTCAGCTGTTACTCCAGGGCCGTGACCATCGATCCAGGTTATCCGAACGGCTGGTATAACCAGGCCGTCGTCCTCCATCGGCTCGCCCGCCCGGATGAGGCGGTGGAGGCGTACGACCGGGTGATAGAGATCGATCCCGCCTATGATGGCGTCTGGTTCAATAAGGGTCTCGCCCTCTATACCATGGCCAGGTTCCAGGAGGCGATAGACTGTTTCGAGATGGTTTTGGAGAGCGACCCGGCGAACGGTGACGCCTGGTACAACAAGGGGCTCGCCCTGGGACGGCTGGAGAGGTACCAGGAGGCTCTGGACTGTTATGACGAGGCCCTCTCGATCTATCCGGGACGGACGGACTTTTTGAACAACAGGTGCAGCACCCTCTACAGCCTCGAAAGGTACAACGATTCGGTCGGCTGTTACGACGAGCTGATAGGGGCAGACCCAGGCTACGAGAACGGCTGGTTCAACAAGGCGGTTGCCCTCACCAGGCTGGAACGGTACCGGGAGGCTGCGGACGCTTACAGTGAGGCGATCTCCATAAACGTCTCTCGGATCGACGCCTGGCGCGGGAGGGGCGACTCCTTCGCCAGCATCGGGGAATACGAGGAAGCCGTCAAATCTTACGACGGGGCGATCGCCGTCAACCCCGGCGATCCCGAAGTCTGGTACCAGAGGGGCTTTCTCCTCTACAACGCCAGCAGGCTGGAGGAGGCCGTCGATAGCTACGACCGGGCCCTGGAGATCGACCCTTCTTATGAGGGGGCGTGGGGGCCCCGGGGGCTCGCCCTCTACCAGCTGGGAAGGTTTGAAGAGTCGATGGATTCCTACGATGAAGCCCTGAAGACGAGACCGACGGACGTATCCCTCTGGTACAATAGGGGGGTCGTCCTCAGCAGCCTGGAGAGGTACGAGGAGGCGATAGACTCCTACGACCGGGTGATCGAGATCGATCGGTACGAGAAAGGAGACGCCCTCTACCAGCTGGGCAGGTTCACGGAAGCGGCGGAATGTTACGATAAGGTTCTGGAGGTCAACCCCCTGGAGGCGAAGGCCAGGTACCAGAAGGGTTCGGCCCTCCAGAAGCTCGGAGATTACGAGAGAGCTGCCGAGTGCTATGATGTGGTCATCGAGATCGACCCCACTTACAGCGGGGTCTGGCGCGAGAGGGGCTCCGCCCTCATGGGCTTTGGGGGCTACGACGGCGCCGTCGCCTCCTTCGAGAGGGCCCTCCAGGAAGATCCTTCGGACCTCGTCGCCCTCCTGGGCAAGGGGTCTTCCCTTCACCGGCTCGGGCGATACGACGAAGCCCTCGATAGCTTCGAAGAGGTCCTGAGGGCCGATCCTCGAAATAAGGACGCTTGGCGGGGCAAGGGGCTCGCCCTCCAGGGGCTTGGAAGGGACCTGGAGGCGGTAGATAGCTACGACGAGGCGATCGCCGTCGACCCGTCGGATGAAGGGTCCTGGATCGGGAGGGGCTCGGCGCTCGCCGGGGTGGGGCGGCTGGAGGAGGCGGTCGGGTCTTACGACCGCGCCATCGCCCTCGATCCCCTGGATGCGGGAAGGTGGTCGGATAAGGGGCTTGCCCTCCAGAAGCTGGGGCGGCTTGAGGATGCCATCGCGTCTTACGATGAGGCGATCGACCTCGATCCGGCCAGCTCCGAGGCATGGCGGGGCAGGGGGGCCGCCCTGGAGGCGTTGGGGAGGCCCGAGGAGGCCATTCGATCTTACGACGGCGCCATCGAGGCCGACCCCCACGATGCTAGATCCTGGTTTGAGAAGGGGTCCCTCCTGGAGGAGATGGGCAGGAGGGAGGAGGCCCTCGATGCTTATGGGAGGGCAGTGGAGGTCGATGCGTCCTTCTTCGATCCCTGGAGGAGGAAGGGGCAGCTCCTCGGCGATATGAAGAGGTACGCCGAGGCGCTCGAGAGTTACGACCGGGCGTCGGAGATCGACCCTGCCGATGGTCCCGTCTGGTTTGAGAGGGGTCTTCTCCTCCAGAGCCTGGGGAGGCTGGAGGATGCTGTCGAGTCCTACGACCGGGCGTCGGAGATCGATCCCAACTCCGTCGATATCTGGTATTTCAGGGGGACTGCCCTCGACGGCCTCGGCCGTTACTCTGAGGCGGTGACGAGCTACGATCGGGCTATCGCCATCGATCCCAGGGACCTGAGGAGCTGGAACAGGAAGGGGGATACCTTCTACAAGCTGGGGCAGTACAGGAAGGCGGTCGAGTGCTACGACAAGTTCATAGAGCTCAGCTCGTAGCGGCCTCGAGGCCGTCGACGGTATCCGCCCCCATCCCCTCCGACGGACGGCGCCCCCTGAATGACGGACCCCACCGTAAGGTATATCGGAGGCGAGGAGGATCCCAACCCCCATGAGACGTGGGGGTCTTATTCTGCTGGCCCTGGTCCTCGCCCTCGCATCCCCTGCTGTGGGGGTGGGGGGGTCGGCGCTGGAGCTCTTTGAAGAGGCTGACCGGCATTATCGATGTGGGGAGGTCGACCTCGCCCTCGATCATCTAAACCGATCCCTCGAGGCCGATCCAAACCTCTCTTGCGCCTGGGCCCTGCGGGGCGAGATCGCCCTCTACAACCTGACCGATCGGAAGCTTGCCGCCGAGTCCTTCGAAAGGGCCCTGGATATCGACCCCGGTGATGCCAGGGTCTGGTATCTTATGGGTAACTCCCTCGCCTTTCTCGGGAGGGCACAAGAGGCTCTGGAGGCCTACGAACGGTCCCTGGAGATCGACCCAGGAAGCGAGAAGGCCTGGAACAACCGGGGGCTGATCCTGGGGGCTCTGGGGAGGTATGAAGAGGCCGAAGCCTCTTTTGGCCGTGCCCTCGATATCAACCCCAACCTCGCCGAGGCGTGGCAGAACCGGGGGAACGCCCTGCGGGCCCTGGGGAGGGGCGAGGAGGCTCTTTCTTGCTACGATTCGGCCCTGGATATCGATCCGGACCTCGTGGGATCCTGGAAGGGGGCGTCGGAGATCCTCCGGACCCTGGGGAGGAACGAGGAGGCTCTGGAGCGGCTGGAGGGGGCTCTTCTGGCCGATCCCCATGATAAGGCCGGCTGGAACGAGAGGGGACTTCTCCTGGGGGTGATGGAAAGGTACGAGGAGGCGGCTGAGAGCTTCGACGCCGCCCTGGAGGTCGACCCCGGATACCTCCTCGCCTGGAACAACCGGGGGCTCGCCCTCTCCAACCTCGGCCGCCTCGAGGAGGCGGTGGCCTCCTACGACTCCGCCCTGGAGGTCGACCCGGCCTTCGCCCTCGCCTGGTACAATCGGGGGAGGGCTCTAGGGGAGATGGGGAGGGGCGAGGAGGCGGTGGAGTCCTACGACTCCGCCCTGGAGATCGAGCCGGCCTTCGCTCTCGCCTGGAACAACCGGGGAGCGGCCCTGGCAGACCTGGGGAGGAACGGGGAGGCTCTGGACTCCTACGACCGGGCGATATCCATCGACCCTTCTTATGGGATCGCCTGGTACAACCGGGGCTCAGTCCTGTACCTGGAAGGGCGGTACTTCGACGCCATGAAGGCCTTCGACGAGGTGATCAGGTTCGACCCCGACTCCGCCGACGCCTGGCACAGCAAGGGCCACGCCCTCTACCGGCTGAACCGGCCGAGCGAGGCGATATTCTGCTACGACAAGGCCCTGGATATCGACCCCGGAAGGGCCGAGGCCTGGCACCATCGGGGGGTCGCCCTCGTCGATATGAAGAGGGATAGGGAGGCGGCGGAGGCCTTCGACCGCGCCATAGATATCGACCCGGAGTACGAGCCGGCGGTCTACAGGAAGGGGGTCGTAGCCTACGGGACCGGCGAGATGGAGGAGGCGCTCCGGCTCTTCACCCGGGCCTCCGAGCTCGACCCATCCCACGCCGAGGCCTGGAACAACCGGGGGTGGGTCCTCTACACCCTGGGGAGGAGCGAGGAGGCGATGGAGGCGATCGACCGGGGCCTTGAGGCGAACCCCGAGCTGGTCAGCGGCTGGAACAACCGGGGGGTAGTTATGACGGCCCTGGGGAGGAACGAGGAGGCTCTGGACTCTTTCAACAGGACCCTCGAGATCGACCCTGGCCACGCCGGAGGCTGGAACAACAAGGGGGCGGTCTTATACCATCTTGGCCGCTACCGGGAGGCCGCCGACTGCTACGAGAGGGCGCTAGCGATAAACCCGTCCTTAGCCGACGCGAGGGCGAACAGGGCGGCGGCGCTGCGGATGATGCAGGTGTCCTGAAGAGGAGGCTGCTCTGCCATCGATCGACGCAAAGTATATGGGGTATAAGCCTGTACTCTCCCGTTACTATGATGAACGGAATCAGGACTACCCTTCTATTGGCCAGCCTCACGGGGCTGATGCTTCTGATTGGGGGAGCCCTGGGTGGGAGGGGCGGCATGATGATAGCCCTCCTCTTCTCCCTGGTGATGAACATGGGGACGTACTGGTACAGCGACAAAATTGTATTGAAGATGTACAAGGCAAAAGAGGTGACAGCTGCCGAGGCGCCGGCCCTCTACGGGATCGTCAGAGGGCTCGTCGACCGGGCGAATATGCCGATGCCGAAGGTCTACATCGTCGATACCCCCATGCCCAACGCCTTTGCTACCGGAAGAGACCCGCAGCACGCCGCCGTGGCGGCGACCACCGGGATCATGAAGATCCTGGATAAGGACGAGCTGGAGGCGGTGATGGCCCACGAGCTCGCCCACGTAAAGAACCGGGACACCCTCATAAGCTCTGTAGCCGCCACCATCGCCGGGGTCATAACCTTCGTCGCCAGCATGGCCCAGTGGTCCCTCATCTTCGGGGGCCGGGATGACGATGCGGGAAATATCGTCGGGGTCATCGCCATGGCGATCCTGGCGCCGATAGCTGCCATGATCATACAGATGGCGATATCGAGGAGCCGGGAGTTTGGGGCCGACGCCAGCGGGGCCCAGCTCTGCGGAAGGCCCATGGCCCTGGCGAGCGCCCTGGCAAAGCTCGAAGGGGGTGCCGCAAGAGCCCAGGCCGACGTCAACCCGTCGACGGCCCACATGTTCATCGTCAACCCCCTCAAGGGCAAGAAGCTCGCCTCCCTATTCTCGACCCATCCGGCGACCGAGGAGAGGATCGCGCGCCTCTCTGCGATGCGTTAGGCCCGGGGCCGAAATCTGCCGTCCTTGGCGACCTGGGCGGCAGAACTGTCTTCATTTTATTCGCTTTTTTTTATTTTCGTCTAATCTTCGCCAGAACGCAAGATATAAGGTGATGAACGGTTAAACTTCGGGCAAAGAGTGTCCTTCCATGAACTTTGAAATAGTTGTCATAATTCTGCTGATAATAATCAACGGCCTATTCGCCGGATCGGAGATCGCCGTCGTATCCTCCAGGAAGTCCCGGCTGCAGGAGCTGGCGGAGGGGGACCATTCCGGGGCGAAGCTCGCCCTCGACCTCGCCAACGAGCCGACCAACTTCCTCTCGACGATCCAGATCGGGATAACCCTCGTCGGGACCCTTGCCGGCGCCTTCGGCGGGGCGACGGTGGCAAGAGACCTGGCGGTCTGGCTGGAGGCGGTTCCAGCCCTTGCAGCTCACAGCAATTTCATAAGCATCGGCATCGTCGTCGTCGTCATCGCCTATTCGATGCTCATCTTCGGGGAGCTGGTCCCGAAGAGGGTGGCGCTGAACGATCCGGAGCGGATCGCGTCCGTCGTCGCCTCGCCCCTCAGCCTGCTTTCACGAGTCGCAAGCCCCTTCGTCTTCATCCTCAGCGCCTCGACGGAGGTGGCCATCAGGGCCCTGGGAATAAAGCCCAACAACGGCCCCCCCGTCACGGAGGAGGAGATAAAGATCCTGATAGACCTCGGCGCTGGGGCAGGGGTCTTCGAGGAGGCGGAGAAGGAGATGGTTGACAGGGTATTCCGGCTGGGAGACCGGAAAGCTGCAACCCTCATGACCTCGAGGTCTGAGATCGTCTGGCTCGACGCCGGCGACACACCTGATATGATCAAGGAGAAGATATCCGGAAGGGCTTATACGTTATTTCCCGTCTGCAACGGCAACCTGGACAACGTCATGGGGGTCGTCCACGCCAAAGATCTCCTCTTCCGGACGGAAGGGGTCGATAGGGTCGAGTTCGAAGGGGTGCTATTCCCGGCGCTCTTCGTCCCCGAGAGCATGAGGGGGCTGAAGGTCCTGGAGAGGTTCAAGGAGACCGGCATCCACCTCGCCATCGTCGTGGACGAGTACGGCAAGGTGGAGGGGGTCGTAACCCTCACAGACCTTCTGGAAGCGATAGTCGGGGATATCCCCAACATAGAAGAGCTGACCGAACCCCCAATAATTCTGAGGGAAGACGGCTCATGGCTCGTGGACGGGATGATCTCGATAGACGACTTCAAAGAGAACTTCGATATAGAGAAGATGCCCGATGAGGACGCGGGGGTCTACCAGACCCTCGGCGGCTTTGCCATGACGCAGTTTGAGAGGATACCCCATTCCGGCGACCACTTCGACTGGGGAAATCTCCGCTTTGAAGTGGTGGACATGGACTACAACCGCGTCGATAAGCTATTGATCACGCCCCTGAGGCCCGATGGAGAATATGGCCAATAGATCATGTTTCAGGTCCGGATCCCCAGAACAGGCCCCGATGCTGCCTCCAAACCCCGCCATCAGATCTGGGGGGCCAGAGGACCGTCGACCATCGACCATCGACGAAAGACTTATATTCACCAGAGGTTACTATCTCGTAATTACCTTTTGAGTGATGGTTTTGGATCCCGTAGAGATTCTGGACATACTGGGCAACGAGAACCGGAGGCGCATACTCCAGCTCCTTTCCTTTCGACCCTTCTACTTCAACGAGATGGCCAAGAGGCTGGACCTGGGGCCCAAGGCGGTTATAGACCACCTGGGGATGCTGGAGCGGGCGGGGCTCATCGAGTGTTACCGGGACGACCGCAGGCGGAAGTACTTCAGGATAGCCGAGAACGTCGTCCTGGAGGTCGCCTTCTCCCCCCACTCCTACGGCGTCAGGACCTACCGCCCTGAGACCTCTCAGAAGAGAGGCACCCTCCCTTCCCCTGAAGCTCCTCGAAGCTCGTCGGCCGGGCTGGGGGGCCCGTCCGGCGAGCTGGAGGCGATCTCCTCCCATCTGCGGGATCTGGAGGCGGAGCGGCTCCGGCTGAGGCGGCTCCTCGAAGAGATCGACTCCCAGGAGATGATGGCGAGGAGGCTCGCCACGGGGCTGATCGAGAGCTTTGCCTCCGACCAGCTGGAGGCGGAGATCCTCGCCGCCCTCATCTCCGGGGAGTCGGCGACGGACTCCCTCGCCCGAAGGCTGGGAATACCGCGAGCGGTGGCGGAGGAGCGGCTCCTGCGGCTGGCTTGTGAGGGGAAGGTTCAAAAGAGGGACGGGACTTGGACGATATGAGGGATCTGGGATCTCGATGAGCATGGAAAGTATCATCACTCTCAAGGTGGCTGAGGCCTACCACAGGGACGTCGGCCGGGGGATCGCAAGGCTCAGCCAGGATCATATCCTGCAGATGGGGGTTGAGGGTGGGGGGATCGTGGAGATCCAGGGCAAGAGGAACGTCTACGCCGTAGCATGGCAGGCTTCGCCCAAGGACCCTTCCGACCAGATCAGGATAGACGGAAACCTCAGGAGTAACCTCGGGGTCGGGGTAGACGAGAGGGTCTCCGTCAGGAAGAGCGAGGCGAGGCCTGCCAAAAGGGTCGTCGTCGCCCCCACCACCAGGACGAGGCTCGTAGGAGGTGCCCAGTATCTCCTCCGGATCCTCCTGGGAAGGCCCATAGTCAAAGGCGAGCAGTTGAAGGTGGAGATGATCTCTTCGTCCCTGGGATTTGTCGTGGTGAGCACCGCGCCGAAGGGGCCGGTCGTCGTCACCTCCGAGACGGATATCAAGATCTTGAAGGATACCCTGGAAGAGATGGCGGTGAGGGACGTCTCCTACGAAGATATCGGGGGGCTAGCCAAGGAGATCAGGATGGTGAGGGAGATGATCGAGCTGCCGCTGCGCCATCCCGAGATCTTCTCGAAGCTGGGGATCCAGCCGCCCCAGGGGCTCCTCCTTCACGGCCCGCCGGGTACGGGAAAGACCCTCATCGCCCGGGCGGTGGCGAGTGAGACGGAGGCGAACTTCGTCAGCCTCAGCGGCCCCGAGGTGACGTCGAAGTTTTACGGGGAGTCCGAGAAGAGGCTCCGGGAGATCTTCGATGAGGCGGAGACGAATGCCCCTTCCATCATATTCATCGACGAGATCGACTCGATAGCACCCAAGAGGGAGGAGGTGGCCGGGGACCTGGAGAGGCGGGTGGTGGCCCAGCTCCTCTCCCTCATGGACGGTCTCGCCGCCAGGCATGAGGTGATCGTCATCGCCGCCACCAACAGGCCCAACTCCCTGGACCCGGCGATCCGGAGGGGCGGCAGGTTCGATCGGGAGATCGAGATACGAATCCCGGATAAGAACGGGAGGCTCGAGATCCTCTACGTCCATACACGAGGGATGCCCCTAGCCGAGGACGTCGACCTGGAGGTGATCGCCGAGATGACCCACGGCTTTGTAGGGGCGGACCTGGCATCGCTGTGTAAGGAGGCGGCGATGCACACCTTGAAGAGGCTGATCCCAGACCTCGACATCGAAGAGGCGGTACCCGGCGGGGTCCTGGAAGGGCTTAAGGTGACGGGGGAGGACTTCAGGTCCGCCCTGAAGATGATCGAGCCCTCGGCCATGAGGGAGGTCTTCGTGGAGGTGGCAGAGGTCCACTGGGACGAGGTGGGGGGGCTTGAAGGGGCGAAGCAGGAGCTTGTGGAGGCGGTGGAGTGGCCCATCAGGTATCCGGAAGCCTTCAGCTCCATGGGGATCAGGCCTCCCCGGGGAGTCCTCCTCTTCGGCCCCCCGGGTACGGGAAAGACCCTCCTCGCCAAGGCGGTGGCCACCGAGAGCCGGGTGAACTTCATCTCGGTGAAGGGCCCCGAGCTCCTCTCCAAGTGGGTCGGCGAGTCGGAGCGGGCGGTCAGAGAGGTCTTCAGAAAGGCGAAACAGGCCGCTCCTTCCCTCATATTCTTTGACGAGGTCGACTCCATCGTCCCGGCCAGAGGCTCTGGCCTCGACTCTCACGCCACCGAGAGGGTGGTGAGTCAGTTTCTGACGGAGCTGGACGGGATCGTCACCCTGGAGGAGGTCGTCGTCCTTGCCGCCACCAACAGGCCGGACCTCTTGGACCCCTCCCTCCTCCGGCCGGGGAGGTTCGATAGGATGATAGGGATCCCGATGCCCGACGAGGCCGCCCGAAAGAGGATATTCGAGATACACCTCTCGGGGATGCCCCTTGCAGCAGACGTCTCCGTCTCCGACCTCTCGGGGATGACGGCGGGCTGGACGGGGGCGGATATCGAGACCCTCTGCCGGGAGGCGGGGATGATCGCCCTCCGGGAGAGGATATCTCCGGGGATGAAGAGGGAAGATCTGGTGCTGGAAGGGGTCCTGGTGGAAGGGCGCCACTTCCGGGAGGCTTTCGGGCGGGCAAAACCCCACCTAACCCCGGAGATGGTCGCCGATTACCAGAGGGTGATGAAGGAGTTTGAAGTGTGATGAAGGAATTTGAGGTGTGATGGGAAATTGGCCAAAGAAGACCAGTCATATCAGAATCGGTTATTGCAGAATCGATCATCTCAGCATCGATCATCTCAGCATCAGTTATATAGGTTAGAAGGTCTCACTATGAGCGAGAGGGCCGATATTTTGTTGGAAGACGAGAAGAAGGATCTCCTCGGCAAGACCGAGTTCGACGACACCAGCACCGTCGAGGTGCCTGAGAGCCTGATAGACCAGGTCATAGGCCAGGACGAGGCGGTGGAGGTCATAAAGAAGGCGGCCCATCAGCGCCGCCATGTTATGCTCATCGGCTCCCCCGGAACGGGCAAATCGATGCTGGGAAGAGCCATGAGCGAGCTCCTCCCCATCGAGGAGCTCCAGGACGTTCTGGTTTATAACAACCCCGAGGAGAACAACAACCCCAAGATCAGGGTGGTGCCGGCGGGGAGGGGCAGACAGATAGTCGACGCCCACAAGATGGAGGCGCGCAAGAAGACCCAGACGAGGAATATGTTCTTCATGCTGATCGTTATGGGCCTCCTCGTCTACGCCTACTACATGGGCCAGCTCCTCTTCGGGATCATAGCCGCGGCCCTGATATTCCTATCGATGAGGTATCTCATCCCCAAGGATGACTCCCTCGTCCCCAAGCTTTTGGTGGACAACAGCAAACAGAAGAAGGCCCCTTACGTCGACGCCACGGGAGCCCACGCCGGCGCCCTCCTGGGGGATGTCCGCCACGACCCCTTCCAATCTGGGGGCCTGGAGACCCCGAGCCACGATAGGGTCGAGTGCGGCGCCATCCACAGGGCCCACAAGGGGGTCCTCTTCATCGACGAGGTGAATACCCTCCGGCCTGAGTCCCAGCAGAGCCTCCTCACATCCCTCCAGGAGGGGGAGTACCCCATCACGGGCCAGTCGGAGCGGTCCTCCGGGGCCCTCGTAAGGACCGAGCCCGTCCCATGCGACTTCGTCATGATCGCCGCCGGAAACCTCGACGCCATGGGGGGGATGCACCCCGCCTTGCGGTCCAGGATCAAGGGGTACGGCTACGAGGTCTACATGAGAGACACCATGGAGGATACCGTCGAGAACCGGGAGAAGCTCGTCCGGTTCGTCGCCCAGGAGGTCGCCCGGGACGGCAAGATCCCCCACTTCACAAGAGACGCCGTCGCCGACATCGTGAGAGAGGCGAAGAGGAGGGCCGGGAGGAAGGGCCACCTCACCCTCCTCCTCCGGGACCTCGGCGGCCTGATCAGGGTTGCCGGGGACGTCGCCCGGTCCGAGGAGGCTTCCCTCACCGATACGAGCCACGTCCTGGAGGCGAAGAAGATGGCCCGGTCCGTCGAGCAGCAGCTCGCCGACATGTACCTGGAGAGGAGGAAGGACTACTCCATGTTCAAGAACGCAGGGGCCGAGGTCGGAAGGGTCAACGGCCTCGCCGTCGTCGGCGACTCCGGGATCGTCCTGCCCATCATGGCCGAGGTGACCCCCGCCCAGTCGAAGGAGGAGGGGAAGGTCATCGCCACCGGGAGGCTCCAGGAGATAGCAAAGGAGGCGGTCCAGAACGTCTCGGCCCTGATTAAGAAGTTCCTCGGTGAGGATATCACCAACAAAGACGTCCACATCCAGTTCATAGGGACCTACGAGGGGGTCGAGGGTGACAGCGCATCCATATCGATAGCAACCGCCGTGATATCAGCCCTCGAGGGCGTCCCCATAAAGCAGAACGTGGCGATGACGGGGTCTTTATCGGTGAGAGGGGACGTCCTCCCCGTCGGCGGAGTCACCCAGAAGATCGAGGCTGCGGCCCTGGCGGGGATCACCACCGTCCTCATCCCCAAGTCCAACGAGGGAGACGTCCTCCTGGACGATACCTTCAAGGACAGGATCAAGATCATCCCCGTCACCTCCATCAGCGAGGTCTTCGAGTACAGCTTCTCGGGCCAGAAGCCGAAGCTTTTGGAGAAGCTGAAGAAGTTCGCCGCGGAGAAGAAGCTGGGGATCGTCCTCCCAGAGACGATACCGACCCCCAGCAAGGGGCTGTGATGGGGCGAGGGGCCCCATCCCTCTCCTTCAGACGATCTCTTTTTTAATGGCTCCCCCTCATTTTGTATCTCTTTTTGTTGACGTTTCTTATCATCTGATCTTACATCAGCCGATGGTCAGGGTTAAGTCATAGAAGCTCCCTCCTCCGGTCGAGAGGTCCTTGAGAGGCTAAATAGAGAGGCGAGTCGGATGGAAGAGTTTTTCGATCAGAGGGTGCTGCGGGGAAGAGCGACCAGGATAGTCCTGGACAACGGGGAGCCCGACGAGATATCGGAGAGCTTCTTCGTCGGCGCAGCCATAAGGGCTCTGTCGGGAGGGTCCTGGGGCTTCGTCGAGACCGAGAGGCTCGACGACCTCCCCGGAGACCTGGAGACGGCGAAGAGGGCGGCCCGGAGGATCGGCGGAGACGAACGGCTCGAGCTCGCTCCCTCTCCTCCCGGGAGGGGCGGGAAGGTCCCGGTGAAGAGAGACCCCGCCGACCTATCCCTGGAGGAGAAGGTCGATCTTCTCCGGGAGATCGAAGGGGCGGCGAAGGTCCCTGGGGTGGGGTCGACCCAGGCCGTCTACAACGAGGTGATCGTCAAGACCCGTTATACCAGCTCCGACGGCAGGGACCTGGAGGGCGAGGCGACGAGGGTCGGCTTCTACGTCACCGCAGTCGCAAGCAGGAGCGGAGTCTATCAGGTGGGGATGGAGAGCCGGGCCGGAGCCTGCGGCCTGGAGCTCTTCAGCGACGTCGATGCGGTGGGCTTAGCCCGGCGGGCGGGAGGGGCCGCCGTCGCCCTCCTGGACGCGAAGGCCCCGAAGGGCGGGAGCCTTCCCGTCGTCGTCGACCAGGAGCTCGGCGGCGTCTTCGTCCACGAGGCTGTCGGCCACGCCGTCGAGGCTGACATAGTCCTGGAAGGCGGCTCGATCCTGGAGGGGAAGATCGGCGAGAGGATAGGTTCAGAGCTTGTCACCGTCAAAGACGATCCGAGCCTTCCCCTTTACGGAGGCTACCCCTTCGACGACGAGGGGAGCGCCCCGGCCGAGACGGTCCTCGTCGAGGATGGGGTCCTCCTCTCCTACCTCCATTCCCGGGAGACGGCCGGAAGGCTCGGCGGGGTCCCGCGGAATGCCCGCGCACAAGGAAACTCAAGGCCGGTGGTGAGGATGTCCAACACCTACATATCTCAGCCGAAGGACGGCTGGACCCTCGCCGAGATCCTGGAGGAGATGAAAGATGGGGTCTACCTTCTGGGAAGCAGAGGTGGCCAGGTCTCCACCGCCGAGGGGGTCTTCCAGTTCAACGCCAAGCGCGGCTACCTGGTGGAGGGGGGGGAGGTCGGGCCCCTCCTTCGGGACGTCTCCCTCTCGGGCCACATCCTGGAGATCCTGGAGCGGGTGAAGGCGGTGGGGGACGACCTGGCCTTCAACAGCGGTCGGTGCGGAAAGTCCGGCCAGCTCGTCCCGGTCAGCGACGGTTCGCCCCACATGCTCATCGAGGAGGCGACGGTGGGGGGGGCAGGATGAGGGGCGGAGATCGGATCATTGTGATACAGTCCAGCGATCATCGTATCTATCCATTGGCCATCATATCTATCCATCAGCCATCAATTGAACGCCCTATCAAGGGTTTGGGTAGGTGCTCAAGGTCATGAAGGCTCAGACTCAGGTTGTATAAGGAGAGATGGAGTTGTGTCGCCTGGAAAACCCTTACGCTATGGACAGATGCCTCAGAGAGGGCCCCTTGGCCGGTCACCGGGGAAATCTCTAAATATGGCCGGAAGATGTGGTGCGCAGGATCGTTAAATTCAGATCTTCGGCTGGACTGAATCGATCCTAGATTGAACTCAGACGAATTATAATAATTGGAACATAGTGCGGTATATCGTGAGATGGGATGTATTGAAGATGCAAGGATTAATACCAGCGGCAGGCGGCGGCACCAGGCTCGGACCCTTCACCAACGCCATCCCAAAAGAGCTCCTCCCCGTTGGGAATAAGGCCGTAATCGAGCACGTTGTGGAGGCGATGAGGCTTGCGGAGATCACTGATATCGTAGTCGTCGTCAGCCCCCACAAGCACGGCCTATCCGACTATCTCGGCTCCGGCCGGAGGTTCGGCGTCAACCTCACCTATGTCGTCCAGGACGAGAGGAAGGGGCTCGCAGATGCGGTCCTATCCGGAGAGCACGCCATCGACGGGAGCTTCGCCGTCGTCCTGGGAGACAACTTCTTCCGTCCGAAGGAGTTTTTGAGGGAGCTGATCTCCTATCACATCAGCGAGGGGGCTTTTGCCACCCTGGGCGTCGCCGAGGTGGAGGACGTCACCCGCCACGGCATAATCCTTCCGGAGGGCAATAGGATCGCCGACATCATCGAGAAGCCCTCACTGGAAGAGGCGCATAGCAGCCTAGGGGCCATAGGGGCTTATGTCTTCGAGAGGTCCATCTTCGATGCCATCCGGGATACAAAGCCTGGATACAAGGGAGAGCTCCAGCTGACGGACTCGGTGAAGGTGGCGATAGATCGTGGGAGGAGAGTTCTCTATAAGAAGATGGACGGTATCCACATCGACGTGGGAACCCCAGCGGATCTTATGCACGCAAACAAGTGGTACATGAACAACGAGGAGTCACCATGAGCCGGGTTTTTTTGTATTTTAATAGTCGATTCCAATCCGGAGGTCTGAAGAGTTGAGGGTTTCTATCGTCATTCCCACCTACAACGAGGAGAAGACCATAATTAAGAAGCTGGAAAATACAATCGAGTTAAACTATCCAAAAAAAGATATGGAAATTGTGATAATCGACTGTTCCGACGACAAGACCCCGAATCTCATAGCGGAGCGCTTAAGAGATGAAGGTGAGATCAGGCTTCTCTTAGATCACGAGGATGAGAGACGGGGGCTTCCCTACGGCCTTAACAAGGGCTACTCCATGGCGACGGGGGAGATAATCGTCAAGACAGACTGCGACGCCATGTTGGATAGAGACGCTTTAAAGCACGCCCTCTCGTCCTTCGAGGACGGTGGGGTCGGGTGCGTCACAGGCAGGGCAGTCCCCTTAGGCTCAGAGTCTGAGGAGAGCTATCGGGGACTGAATTTGGAGATACAGCTCCTGGAGTCGAGGATAGACAGCACCATAATAGCCCACGGCCCCTTCACCGCCTTCCGGAGGCGTCTGCTTCAGAGGATCGACGACGACTCCCTCGCCGACGACAGCGAGCTCTCCCTCAAGATAAGAAAGCAGGGTTATAGGTCGATCCTCAACCCCGAAGTAATTTTCTACGAGAAGACCTCAGAGGAAGGGCGGGCTGAGCAGAAGACGAGGAGGGCTTCAGGCCTGGTCAGGCTGATGTGGCGGAACAAGACCCTCTTTCTCAACCCGAGGTACGGCCTCTACGGCCTGGTGATCTTTCCCTTCAACTTCACGGCGATCGTGATTCTGCCCCTTCTCCTCTCGCCCCTCCTCCTGCCGATGATGAAGCTGGGGGTCCGGGGCGGAACCCTCCTCGAGACGGAGCAGTTCCTCCTCCGGGGTATGGGGCGGCTACTATCGAAGAAGGCGACGGTCTTCTGGGAGCCGGACGCGAATATCAGGGGCTGAAGTGGGGGTTGTGGCGTGAGGATCGCTCAGGTATGCCACCGCTACTCCCCCAACGTCGGGGGGGTGGAGAGGCACGTCCAGGAGATAGCAGAAAGGCTCGCTCTAAGACACGAGGTGGAGGTGATCTCCGCCGACCTCGTCGGGGACCTCCCCCGAAGGGAGGTGATCAAAGGCGTCAGGGTGACCCGCTTCCGGTCATTATCGCCAGGCAACGCCTATTTCATAGCGCCCCAGATAACCTCATACATAAAGACATCCCGATTCGACGTCATACATGCCCACAACTACCATGCCCTTCCGGCATTATTCGCCTGCCAGAGCTGCAAAGGTGAGAGGTTGATATTCACCCCCCATTATCACGGTCTTGGAAGCACGCCGTTTAGAGATATGCTCAACAAGCCTTACAGGAAGGTCGGCTCGAGGATCTTCGAGAGGGCGGAGAAGATAATCTGCGTCTCCAACTACGAGCGAAGCCTGGTCATAAAGGACTTCGGGTTCGAGGAGAAGATCGAGGTCATCCCCAACGGGATAAACCTGGATGATATAGAAAAGGTCGAGCCTTTCGAGCACGACGGCAGGCTGATCTTCTACATCGGAAGGCTCGACAGGTACAAGAACGTAGATCGGGTCATCGAGGCGATGAAATACCTCCCTGAGTATCTCCATTTCTACATAGGCGGGACCGGAACATATCGAGATGACCTTAGGATCCTGATAGAAAAGCTCGATCTGGCCGACAGGGTTAAGCTCTTGGGCTTCGTCTCTGAGGAGGATAAATATCGTTGGATGAAGACCTGCGACCTCTTCATAAACCTCTCCTCCGTCGAGGCCTTTGGGATGACGGTCCTGGAGGCTCTGGCGGCGGGAGCTCCAGCCGTCGTCAACGCCGCCGGGGGGCTCGGCGAGTTTGCGGAGAGGTTTGAAGGTGTGAAGTCGATAGATGTCGATATCGTCCCGCCCGAGGCACTGGCTAGGCTGATTGAGGAGTCGGTGGGGAGTGGGGTCCCGGAGGATCTTCGGAAATACGACTGGAGGAATATTGCGGCAATGGTTGAAAACGCTTATATGGATATAAGGTGAGACTTCCAGACTGGAGCAAATCCGTAAAAATATTGGCTCTACAATACAATGACCAAAGCGTCGTTGATCACCGGGATAACAGGGCAGGGCGGATCTTGCCTCGCAGAGCTACTGTCGGGGAAGGGATATGAGGTATACGGCCTCGTCAGAAGGCTCAGCACCCCGAGTATGTCCAGGATAAGTCATATAGTGGACGATATAATTATGCGGCAGAATTATGTCGAGGTGATGTGGCAGATGCTCCCGCAGGACGCCCCCGGCGACTACGTCGTCGCGACCGGATCGAGCCACTCGGTGAAGGAGTTCGTCGAGTTGGCCTTCTCGGCGGCGGGGCTCGACTGGCGGGATCACGTCAAGACCGAAGAGAGGTTCATAAGGCCGGCGGAGGTCCCTGAGCTACGGGGGGACGCGTCCAAGGCGAAGGAGAGACTCGGGTGGGCGGCGAAGACCTCGATTGAGGAGCTCGTCGAGATGATGGTGAGGGCGGACGTGGAGAGGATGGCGGGGTGATTATTTTTCTCAATTCCAGGTTTCATTGGCGCTGGTTATCGTTGACTCCAAAGAGTCTTGGAATTGTTTGCGAGGGAATTCGGTGTTTTCATTCAAGCATAACTTGAGGAATTCGATGCGGGAAATTGACACAAGTATTTTTAATGACATATATTTAAAAATGTTTTTAAATATAAATGAATGTGATATTAAATGAAGATATCGATAATAACTCCAGATCTCTCTCATAACTGTCTAGGCAGAGCTTACTTATTAGCAAAAATCCTACAAAAAAATTATGAAGTAGAAATTATTGGTCCAATATTCGGTGAGGAAATCTGGACGCCAGTTGCTGATGATAAGAGCATTACATATAAATATATTAAACTCAGTGGCATATTTAGACCGTATCTGCAAATAGTACGATTATCTAAAATGGTGAATGGTGACGTCTGCTATGTCAGCAAACCGATCTTCTCGAGTCTAATAGTCGGCATAATTAATAAATATAAAAATAAAAAACCCCTAGTTTTAGATATCGATGATTGGCAAATGGGATTCGTAAAAGACGCTATTAATAACGCATCCTTCACCGGCAAATTAAAAATTTTCGCATCAAGTTTCTTATTATATAATTTTGGATCTTACTGGAATAATCTCCTGTGTGAAAAGCTTATTCGATATGCAGATGATGTCACTGTATCAAATAAATTCTTAAAAGATAAATTTGGCGGAACAATAATTCCCCATGGTAGGGATACATCAGATTTCAATCCTGAAAAATACGATAAATTTTCGATACGAGAAAAATTTGGCGTAGAAATGTCCAAAAAAGTTGTTATGTTCTTCGGCACTCCAAGAACCCATAAAGGAATAGACAACTTGATAGACGCTTTGACGATGATACGTGATAACGATGTTCTCTTGATGCTGGTAGGAGTTGATAAAAAAGACCCGTTCAGTCTAGAGTTGATCAATTTAGCAAAAAAAAGGCTAAATAATAATTTTATTGAATTTGGTTTACAGCCATTCGATAAAATTCCAGAGTTCTTAGCTGTTGCGGATGTTGTCGTGATACCTCAAAAAAAGAATTGTGCGTCAATCGGACAAGTTCCAGCAAAAGTTTTTGATGCAATGGCTATGGCAAAGCCGATAATAGCGACCGATGTCTCAGATCTTCCAGATATCTTGCGAGGTTGCGGATGGATTGTTGAACCGGAAAATCCGGAACAATTAGCAAAGTCAATCCAATATGTATTAAATAACCCGGATGAATCCAACATTATAGGCTGGAATGCGCGAAAAAAATGTATAAATGAATATAGCTGGTTTGTAATGTGGAAAGAATTAATAAAATTATTCGAAAAATATGAAAAGACTTAATCAGAGTCCGAAATTGTCAGTCTACATATAACAAGTTATTGAACATTATACTATAACAGAATGCTTCATGAACTAGAGGTGCCAACTTATGGATGCAAGTAAGACGCAATCGGCTGCTAATGTGTCGTATTCGACGATCGGAAATATCGAGATCAGCCAGATTTAACCAAGAGTGAGAAGATGAATGGGAATAATTGCGCTCCGAATGTATCTATAATAATTTTAAACTACAATGGTAAGCGATATTTGAGCGATTGCCTCGAATCAATTAGGAAAAATACCACATATCCAAATTATGAAGTCATAATGATAGATAACGACTCAACAGATGACAGTGTAGATTTTGTTCAATCTCATTACCCTTGGGTTGGTGTAATTCAGACCGGAGAAAACCGTGGATTTGCCGCAGGAAATAATTTTGGGATTAAAAGAACAGTGAGTGACTATGTATTTCTCCTGAACACCGATACCATCGTCCAGCCAAACTGGCTATGTCGGGTGGTAGAGACTGCAGAATCAGATCCGAAAATCGGCATCGTCGGTGCTCTTCCCGTCCACATGGATATGTACGACTTCTACAAACGGCCACTATCTTTTAATCGGTTGGAGGAGGTCTCGGAGGTGGCAGGCGCCGCCATGCTGATAAAGCGACAGGTTATTGATAGAATAGGTTTCTTAGATGAATATTCATTCCTATATTGGGAAGATACAGAGTTTTGTTGGAGGGCCGTTCTCGCGGGCTACAAAGTCGTCTACGACTACGATGCGGTGGTGTATCATCATGTAGGAGGAAGCAGCGGGGAAAATCCAAGATGGATCTACGAAAAAAAGAAAAATGAGCTATATACGTATCTAAAGCTCTTCGATCCTAGATATGCGATCTATTTCTCTTTGACCTCAGTAATCAGAGGTTTTGGTCTTATAGTCCTTCATCCCCGCTTTACAAGCCAAATATTAAAGGCATTCGTCGATACGCTTAAGAATCATCACCACATAATACAAAAAAGACGAGTATTTAAGATGATAAAGTCGAGGCCTAGTAGTGAGCTAGTGAGCATTATAAATCGCACGCGAAGGATATGGAAGAGGGATGAGAAACACTGGGAAAAAATAATACGGAGAAACTCATGAAAATATTGATGGTGGCCAGAAACTTTAATAAACAAGGTGGGATATCCAGATATGTGGTCGAATTAGCGAACAAGCTCAATAAAATATTATATCATCCCGTGTTATAAATTAAATTGGCCAGCTTCGGGATATCATCCCGCGATGAAAACATTCCATTAAGATAGTGGAAGAAGTTTACTTCTTGCTTACGGCA
>Ga0334901_1000968_pt1 | contig 33854 bp, 32 predicted proteins | sample GraSluR3_MG_3_FD_207216 | JGI IMG/M metagenome (GOLD analysis project Ga0334901, IMG submission 207216) | Sludge microbial communities from methane-producing bioreactor in Wageningen University, Netherlands - Granular Sludge_15_08-R3 | ecosystem: Engineered > Bioreactor > Anaerobic >... | reverse complement strand
TCATGATCACCGGGTCTATATTGAGCCCAACAAACTCCATCAGGCGGGGCGAAATAACCCCTGCTACAAAGAGATCCGCCATCGGATCTGCCAATACATTTACTTCCAACACGGCTTGAGCAGTCTGACCGCTCAGCTCGTCTGTCAGGGTGAAAAGGATCTCCTGACTACCCACATATCCATCAGCAAAAAAGCTGACCGTGAAGCCGTCGATCTCTACTTCGATATCATCGTTATCTTCTGCACTCAAAATCGCCTGGGCAGGATCCGTGCATACTATATATTCACTGAAGTCCATCACGTGCGTTTCACTGGCAAAAAAACTGATCTCTGCCGGCAAATTCAGCTCTGGATCCACCGACGCATCCTGTCCGATGCGCACATCGTCGACCAAAATCCCATAGGTATCGCATTCCCACAGAAAGCCAATGTGGATATCCATTCCGGCATAGCTTTCCAATGGTACCGTAGCTTGTTGATAGTTTGAATCAAGATCGGGAAGATTCAAAAGCAAGGTGTTGAAATTCCCGGGTTGATTTCCGCTGGTAGATACATATACCTGCAGGGATTCTGTGCCAAACCATGCACGAGTCCAAAAATCCAGGACATCCCCAGAATTGATCGTGATCTGTGGAGTCACCAGCCAATCCTCATTTTGATTGGGAAGATAGTTATCTACAAAAGCGGCATGACTGCCACTGTGGGAATTACCACTTTCGACCACACGCCAATGCATGCCGTCACCATCTACATCGTGATAGGTCCAGCCATCAGGGATGGTGGTCATGTCTGCAAAGTCCTCACTGATGTGCCACTGCCCATATATTAGGGCAGCGCACATCAGAAGGAGAAGAGTGCTTAGAGTCGTTTTCATTATCACCTCGCGGATTATTTACTATAAAGTTCAGGTTTTTCGATCTGCACAAACCATTCGAAGGTGCCGGCTACCCGTCCCCCCAAACTGCGGTTGTCTCCCCAATACAGGGAGAGCAGACCTCGTGATTTTTGTTTGAAAGATAAGTCTATGTTTGCCAGGGAAACGTTGGGATTCGTTCCGATTGTGACCAATGCTACTTTGCGGCCATCGATTCCACCTTCCAGCAATGCTTTGGCCAAAAGAGTTTCGTTTTCGTCGGCAGAAAAGCTCTTGATCTCGTTGTCTTTGATGATGAATACGGGATTCTTGATCGTCTGTCCAAAGGCATAGGCCATATCGGCATGAATCTCCCCATTCATCGTACCCGGGGTCGGCACCATCAGCACCTCTCCGCCAGGAAAATTGATTGCCGGACTCTGATAGGGGCTATCGCTGAATGAACCCGTATCGGCAAAGAGGCTTTGGATCATAAAGCGAAGATCAGAGCCGTTACCGCGGATTTCCAAAAATTCTTTTCCGCGATACTGTTCGCAGACATCTAAAGTATCCCGGCACAGCTGATCATAATCTACATCCAGGGCTTTCCAGAATTGCAGTTCACTCTCGATCGCTTTATCGGAAAGGGTGTCGTGCAATAGCCCGGGCATCATCGCCACACGCAGTTTCTTCTGCTCGATGATCTGCCCACTGCGGGCAAAATGGCCCAAGCGTAGCTTGAACTTGTCCGGATCCTTCAGCGGGATGTGGCGCGCTTCTCCATTGAGATTCAGATATGCATCGTGGCTTTTTAGTAAACGGTTGAAGTGTTCGTAATCGGCATTAAAAGCCGGCAGGGAATATTCCTCATATTTGGCTTTCAGCATCTGGGCATCCTGATACAAAAGGGTGGTGCGAATGTTTAAACGCCCTGCCTCCAAAAGGATCTTTTCTACTAAAGGAAGATTGTATTTGCCGGTAACGATGAGCAGCTTCTGCCGAGCTTTGAGCTTCAGCGATTCTTTGAGGAGCTTCGCTGCTATCTTTGAAAGTGGGACCTTGTATTCGCTCTCCAATATGTTCTGGATCACGGTGCGTCCGTTGATCGTGCCCTCTCCCATGCTTTCGCCCAAGGCAAAATCCAGCACAAAATTCTTTGCCGTGGCACGGTAATACACTTCCTTGCCATTGCCCGGGATGTCTTCCACAATCTGAATCAGATCTTCTTGCAGCATTTTGCTGAGATTGTAGTGCACCTTTTGCTTGCTCACGTCAAAGGCACTTGCCAGCTGTTGACAGGTGGCAGCGGAACTGATGAGCTCGCGCAGAATGTCAAACTTGAGCTGATTTGCCAGCTCTTTGACTTGTGAATGTCGGTTCACTACTTTAATGTTCTTGATCATATTCTTACCTGCCTCATGATTAGCTTTCCGTGTCGAAGCAAAAAATCGCTCCACGATGGATCTGTTATATGACTGTTATTCAATCTTTAAGGATCTTGAGACTGATGATGACGACCATGCTTAATGTGTCAAGAACTTTTTTACTAAAACGCAAAAAACTGCTCGAAAATTGCTGATGTCACGGTGACGACCAGATTCCTTCCCCGCTTCTCTCCCATTAGACGACTACAAAAGTAATTGGAAACTAAGGAGATGGGGCTGATTAATGGAGTTTTCAAGTTTTCGAGTTTCGCTGACGCACTGTATGAATCGTTCTCGTCTGTTGGGGTAAATAGAACGCAGATCGAACTGATGGGATTGATTTAAGGGAGTTTTCAAGTTTTCGGGTTTTCGAGTTTTCAAGTTTTGAAGTTACGCTGACGCAGCAAAGTGAAGATGCGGCATCTTGCCGCATTAAAGACCAAGCTTCGCCGAAGCTTGGTAATAGATGAAAGGCGGCTGCTTTAGCTGCCGTATAAGAAAGGCAATCAACAAGATAAGATGATTTCCGGTGGCTTTAGCCACCAGCAATGCGCCATCCAGTCGCATGAAGAACAAACGTCAAGATGACGTTTCAAAGAGAGAGACATGATTTTCAAGTAGCTTCGGCATCCTGCGCAGCTAAAGTAGGTGCGGCTTGTAGCCGCACGATTGGCTGTAAGTGTTTAGAAGCGAGTACTACTGTTGGGCAGTTAAAAACTGCCCCTACTATGGTAGGTGCGGTATCCAGACGCATGAAGAACAAACGTCAAGATGACGTTTCCACACTTACCCCACGAAATTGCTGCACAATTCCGCAGGGGCCCAAGACTTGTGCTTGTTCGACGCCTTCAGCCCAGAAAATTATAGACAAAAAGCAGGGATTTTAGTGATGGAATCCTTAGACAAAAGAATAAGGAAGCAGAAATGTCTCGAACGCGAACAAACAGTTTGATCCGCAAGGCGTATCATCGCTCGATAATGGAGGGTGTTTTTGCCCAGGTCTATGGAAATCTGGCTGCAATCGGGAGCTCATTTGTCACCAAACTGATGGTGATCATGGGGGCAAGTCCGCTCCAATATAGCTTGCTCACTGCCTTGGGTCAGATCTCGGCGCTGTGGCAGCCATTGGGTGTGGCGTTTTCACATCGAGTGCAGGAGCGCAAATGGATCTGCATCTGGATCACTTTTATCGGGCGATTTCTTACGCTTTTCCTTGGTCTGGCCTTGCTCTTCCCGCACAGGCAAGATGGCATATGGTTTATGCTCACATTACTATTTTTCAGTGCCGGTTTTCAAGCAACCGGGGCAAACATCTGGATTGCCTGGGTCAGCGATCTGGTCCCGTTGCGGATTCGGGGAAGGTTTTTCTCAAGGAGAAATCAGATACTTCTCTTTATCGGCTTGATCTTCAGTTACATCATCAGCTATTTGGTTGATCTCTTTGAGGCCGGGGATAGGGGTCAATCGGTCATCGCAATACTGAGAGGCGGCAGCTTTTTCGTTCCCCAAAATCAAGCGCTGTTTTTGGCATATATCTTCATCTTTGCCTCCGTGATAGGCATTCTGGGCCTTTCTATCTTGGCGTTGCAGCCGGAACGTAAAGGGATTCACTTTGCCGGGGCAAGTTTGAAGCAAGTCTTTATCGCACCACTCAAAGACAAAAACTTTCGTCTGCTTTTGGTTTTTGGCTCATGGTGGATGCTGGCAATCGGCATTGGAAGTCCATTTTGGACCCCGTTTATGCTCACAAATCTGCAGATGGGGCTTTTTGAAGTACAGCTGTACAATACTTTGCATATTGGAACATCGCTTTTAGCTTTTGGCTTTTGGGGGAAGTTTATCGACCGTTTTGGGAACAAGACGGCGATGAAGATCTGCGTGTTTCTGGGAGGACTCAATCCGCTATTTTGGCTCTTTATGACAGCGGGGAACCACAGTATTTTGTGGATTGAAGGTGTATCTTCCGGCTTTATGTGGGCAGGCACCGGGGTGATCACGACAAACTTTGTGCTCAGCATATCTCCGCGCGGCAGAGAGCAGGCTTACAGCGGAATCTACGCTGCCTTTACGGGGATCTTCATGATGAGCTCATCTCTTGCCAGCGGCATCTTCTATCCGGAAGCACTGAGTTTGGGCAAAATTGATCTCGTTCCCGAGCAGGTGATATTTGGCCTGGGAGCTGTGATGCGCTGGCTGGCGATCATTCCCTTGATCCTGGTCCGCGAGTATCGTAGCGTTCCGCTTCGCAAGGCGTTGGCATACACCATGGGGCGGCTGATCGGATGGCGTCCGCGCATGGGTAAACGCAGTTAGGATAAAAAAAACCGGCTTCGGGAAGAAGCCGGCATTATTTTGGGGGATAATCTTGAAGTTTAGACTTCCATGATTTCCTTTTCTTTAGATTTTTCCACCTCATCGATTTTGGCGATCCATTCGTCGGTGATATCCTGGATCTCCTTGAGGAGTTTCTTTTCATCGTCTTCGCTGATCTCGCTGTCTTTCTTCATCTTTTTGGCCTGGTCATTGGCTTCTCTGCGGATATTGCGGATTGCCACGCGGGCATCTTCGGCGATCTTCTTGAGTTCGCGCACGATGTCTTTACGTTTGTCTTCAGTCAAAGGTTGAAAAGGCAGGCGGATCACGTTGCCATCGTTTTCCGGGGTAATGCCGATATTGGCGCCCAGGATGGCTTTCTCGATGTCGGCGAGGGTAGTTTTATCCCAAGGTTGGACGATGATCGTACGAGGCTCGGGAATTGAGATATTGCAGAGCTGTTTGACGGGGGTAGGCTGGCCGTAGTAGTTGATCCGGATATCATCCAGGATCGAGGCGCTGGCCCTGCCGGTGCGTACTTTGGAGTAGTTGTGCAACAGCGAATCAAAGCTCTTCTGCATTTTCTCGGTAGCTGTGTTTTTGGTTTCTTGCATCGTTACCTCTCTTTTAGGGATGAATGTAGGTGCCGCAAGTGGCATCCTGCAGAGCTGCTTTCAGGTTTTTTGCTTTGTTGATATTGAAGATTTTGATCGGCATCTGATTGTCCGCTGCCAAAGAGAAAGCGCTGAGGTCCATCACTCTGAGGCGGTTTTGCAGACAAGTCTGATAATCTGCATCGTGGATAAACTCTGCATCGGGATCCTGCATGGGATCCGCGGTGTAAAGTCCATCAACTTTTGTGGCTTTGAGTACGATATCCAGCTTTAGCTCAATGGCGCGGAGAACGGCAGCGGTATCCGTGGTAAAATACGGATTACCAGTGCCACCTGCCACAAAGCAGATCTTGCCCTCGGACAGGGCTTTTTGGACCTTGGGAGCGCTGTAGTGCGGGGCTACCTTATCCAGGACAAAGCTGGAAAAGACCTCTGCGGCACAGCCTTTGGCCAAAAGGATCTCGCTCAGATAGAGGGCATTCTGGATCGTGGCGAGCATGCCGATATTATCCAAAGTGACTCGGTTGAGACTCTGGTTTTTCCATTTGCCGCCACGGAAAATATTGCCGCCGCCCAAGACCACAGCGATGCTGTAGCCCAAGTTTTTCAATTCAATCAGCTCGTCTGTAAGGGCATCACAGATATTGTCGTCAAAACCAAATCCGGAATCACCCGCCAAGACCTCACCGCTCAGCTTGAGCATGATGCGGTTGATCTTTTCGGGCCTGAAAGTGCTGCTCATCCTTGGTTCGAGGGCTTATTCGCCCAGTGCGTAACGAACAAAGCGGGCGACTTGGATGTTCTCACCAGTCTTGGCGATGGACTCAGTTAGCAATTCTCTGACTGTCTTTTTCTCGTCCGAGATCAGCCCTTGCTCCATCAAAGCATGTTCGCTGCAATATTTGCGGATGTTGCCTTCAACGATTTTTTCCACGATTTCGGGTTTCTTGCCGTCGTTGATGGCTTTGTTTCTGGCGATATCTTTTTCGCGTTCGATGATTTCGGCATCGATATCTTCAGGGGTGAGGGCGAGAGGATTTGTGGCTGCGATCTGCAGGGCAATTTCCTCTGCCAGAGCGGAAAATTCTTCGGTGCGGGCTACGAAATCGGATTCGCAATTGAGCTCGAGCATGACGCCGATCTTTCCGTTGAAGTGAATGTAGGAATAGATGATGCCTTCTTTGGTCTCACGCAGGCTTTTGGCTTCTGCTTTGGAAATTCCGCGCTCACGCAGATACTTGATGGCTTCATCAATCTTGCCATCGGTCTCGACCAGAGCTTTGCGGCATTCCATCATGCCCACTCCGGTTCTCTCACGCAGTTCTTTTACCATGGTTGCGGTAATATCTGCCATTTTAAACTCCTTTATAGATCAGAGATAAATTGAAGCGTGCCAGTTGCCCGGCACGCGTATTAGTATTCTTATTGTTCAGTCGCGGCCATTTCCGGGACTTTTTCTTCTTTCTCTTCGGCCACAGGCTCTTCGGTTTCAGTCTCTTCCTTGGCTTCTTCAAGCTCAGGAGCCTCTGAAGAATCGCTGCCTTCGTTGGCTACTCCCTTTCCTTCCAACACAGCGTTTGCCATGATGTCCGAAATCAGGGTGATGGCGCGGGTGGCATCATCATTTGAAGGGATCACATAATCCACCAGATCGGGATCGCAATTGGTGTCCACCATGGCGACGATCGGGATGCCCAGGATACGGGCTTCGTGGATGGCAATATCTTCATACTCTGTATCCACTACGAAGATTGCTCCCGGCACTGCATCCATATCACGGATTCCACCTAGGGAAAATTCGATCTTGTCGTGCATACGTCTCATCTTTTGAGCTTCAAGCTTTGTATAGCTGGCCAGGGTGCCGTCGGCTTCGATCTCTTCGAAGTATTTCATCTTTTCGATGCTCTGACGGATGGTGGCCATATTGGTAAGCATACCGCCATACCAGCGTTGGTTTACATAAAAGATTCCAGCCTTCTCAGCAGAGTCTTTGATGGCAGATTGAGCTTGCTTTTTGGTTCCTACGAAGAGGATGTACTCCTTGCGGCTCGCCACTTCTTTGATAAACTGATAGGCGTCGTTGATGGCATCGACCGTCTGCTTGAGGTCGATGATGTGGATCCCATTGCGTTTGATGAAGATGTATTTCTTCATCTTTGGGTTCCACTTGAAAGTCTGGTGTCCAAAGTGGACGCCGGCTTCCAGCAGTTGTTTCATAGATACTACGGACATTTAGTCTTCTCCTAATCTACGGTTAATTCTTCCACCAAAGGATATAAGCAATTCAGAGGACACTTGCCCTCACCGCCTTGCAACTCACTTTGGTAGCTTATTTTGGCATTGCTGCCAGGTTTCAGATATGTGTCCATTAAGCAATTGATCGCTTGCACCAGAGGGAGAGCAATCTCCCCCAAAAACCCGGGCTTAACGTTTGGAGAATTGGAATCTCTTTCTTGCTTTCGGACGTCCGGCTTTCTTCCGTTCCACCATACGGGGGTCACGAGTGAGAAAACCACGGGCTTTCAGAGTGGGTCTCAGCTTTTCATCATACTCGACCAGAGCACGGGTGATTCCATGACGGATGGCTCCGGCTTGACCGGATAAGCCACCACCGGCTACATTGACGTAGACGTCGAAACTATCGGAAAGTCCGGCAGTCTGAAGCGGCTGCTCCACTACCATTTCCAGAGTCTCACGCTGGAGGTACTTCTTCATCTGGACTTTGTTGATGATGCGCTTGCCGGTGCCGGGAGTAAGTCTTACTCTGGCGACAGCATTTTTTCTTCTGCCAACGGCATCAAAGTTTTGCATACCTTGCTTTTCTCCTTACAGGCTGAGTTCGACCGGCTTCTGAGCTTCATGAGGATGCTCGCTACCGGAGTACACTTTCAGTTTTTTCATCATTGCGCGTCCCAGAGTATTCTTCGGCATCATTCCTTTTACGGCATGCTCGATAATACGCTCCGGATGCTCTTCCAATATCTTGGCATACGGGATCTCTTTTAAGCCACTGGGGTATCCACTAAAAGATTTGTAAACCTTTTGCAAGGCCTTGAGGCCAGTAACACGGACCTTGTCGGCATTAATTACTACAACGTAATCGCCGGTATCAAGGTTCGGTGCAAAATACGGTTTGTTCTTGCCACGTAAAATCGTGGCGATCTTTGTGGATAACCGACCAAGAGGCTGTCCCGTTGCATCAACGACATACCATGCCTGGTTAATGTCGCTGGGCGATGGAGTTAGGGTCTTCATCGATTCTCCTTATACGGTTTTTATACAGAATGTCAGGATTTTAGCTTCTGAGATGGTGTCAAGAGAAATCATTATCTTTCAGCCGATACCGATACAGACTTGACATCTTAATGCGCTTTCTTTTAGTGTTCCACCATAGCATGAAAGAGAGGTGAAGAATGTTGTATCTACCCACTAGAATATTCATTGAAGATAGCGCTTTGACCAAAGCACAAACATACATAAAGGCACTCGGCAGCAAGGCTTTGATCGTCTGTGGCAAGAGCAGTGCCCGCAAAAGCGGAGTGATGGACGAGCTTCTGCCCCTGCTCGAGGAACTCCAGATCGAAAGTATGATCTACGATGGAATCTGCGAAAATCCAGATCTGGAAAGCATTGCAACTGGTAAGGGAATCTTCCTTGCCGAGGGCTGCGACTTTTTGATCGCGATCGGGGGAGGTTCCCCGCTTGATGCAGCCAAGGCGATCTCCCTGGCGGCGGCAAACGACCTCAGTAAAGATGAACTCTATGATGCATCCTTGCGCGAGAAGGCCTATCCGATCGTAGCGATTCCCACCACTCATGGCACCGGTTCGGAGGTAACCCAATACAGCGTTTTGACCGATCCCGTCGCGCGCAAGAAAGCCGGCTTTGGCTCGGATCTGATCTTTCCCGCTTTGGCGATCGTGGACGCCCGCTACATGCGCTCCCTGAGCCCCCGAATCAGTCTCAACACATCGATCGATGCCCTTTCCCACCTCCTGGAGGGGATCTACAGCATCAAACGCAATCCCTTGTTGATGCCGATGATCATCCGCGGGATCCGCTTGATTATTGACAATCTTGAGCTGTGCCTGAAAGAACCGGAACATCTGCCTGCCCGTCGTGCTCTGGCGGAAGCATCGCTGTATGGAGGCATCACGATCGCTCATACCAGCACCACCTTGCAGCATGCCATTGGCTACCCCTTTACCACTCACTTTGGCGTTCCCCACGGCCTGGCGAATGGCATGTTTATGGAAGAGCTGATGCGATTCTATGCCCCTGGGATTAAGGATGAATTGGAGCAGTTGTTTAGCGGGTTAAAGATGAGTCAGGAAGAGTTTTTTGCCTGGCTGGATCGCTTTCCGATCAAGATCAAGGTGGATCTGGGTCCGGAGATGCTTCGGGAGTGGATCCCAATCATTCTCGCCACCAGAAACACCAAGATCAGCCCCAGAATCCCCAGCTCGGAGGAGTTGGGCAAGATTCTTCGCACTGTAGTGAAATAGCCAATAGGAGCCAAAATGAGAGTTAAAGATTTTCGCGAGCAACGCCAGGCTCTGACCCGGCTGACTTTGGACAAGGCAAATCTGAATATCAAGCGGTTTTTCGCCTTGGATCATGCTGCTTATGAAGAGGGAGTGATCCCGATCAAGCACAAAGAGTTGATGGGGCTGGTGGCATCGATGGTGCTGCGTTGTGACGATTGCATCTGTTATCATCTGGATCAATGTCACAAAGCAGGGGTTAGTTCTGAGGAGCTTTCGGAGGCTATGAACATCGCTCTTGTAGTGGGCGGATCGATCGTGATCCCGCATCTAAGGCGGGCATATGCATATTGGGAGGAGCTTAGCTTCTCCTAAGATCCTTATCATGGAGCCAGTGCCTCACTGCCTCGGCAAAGCCATCTTCCTCGCAGGCGGCTACTGTGTGATATTCCGCTTTGAGATCCTCGGGTGCATTGGCAGTCACATAGGCGGCTGCGGTGAGCTTGAGCATATCCAGATCGTTGTAATCATTACCCACGACCATGCAATGCTCCGCGGGGATGCCAAGTAGTTTCAGCAAGTAGTTCAGGCTTGTCCCTTTGTTCACTCCGGGGGCAAAGACTTCGATCCACAGAGATTTGAGATCCATGGGTGAAGTGGTGCGAATGGGATTTATGGGATGCAGTCTGCGGCAAAGCTCCAAGTATAGATCCTCCCTGCCGTGTGCCACAACCGCCAAAAACTGGGTAGCCGCTCCAGCGTTGGAGATATCCTCATCCTCGAGCACGGAAGCAAAGTCCCGATAATGCTCGATTCTGCTCCAGAAGTCCTTGAGTCCGGCTTTCTCGCGATAGCGGAGGATGTGAGAATCCGGGATCCGCTCGTGCAGCATATAGTCAATATCCCCGCCTTCCAGAATCTCGCAGATTTTGCGGATATCGCTGTTTTGCAGGTCTTTGCTATAGATCAGCTCCCCGCTCTTCCAATCCATGATCCCTGCTCCTGTGGAGAAGATCACATAGTCAAAGGGGGCATCTTCGCTGAGGTGTCGCTTGAGGCTATACAGGGATCTGCCTGTAGCCAGAACGTTGATGATTCCGCGCTCTCTGAGCTTGTGCAGACAATCTAGGTTTTCCCTGCTGATGGTGCCGTGATGCGGCAAGAGGGTTCCATCCAGATCCGACACACAGATTTGTTTAGGGTAATTCATTTGCCAAAATCTCCTCAAGTACTACTCCCCAAGCTCCTTCCTGATTGGCATCGAGGCTTTTTCGGATGGCTCTGAAGATATAGTCTGCCACTTTTGGGATAGCTTCTTTTAGGGGTATCTTGTGCAGACGGTTGATCACCATCATTGCGCTGAAGATATCCCCGGTTCCGGTGTAAAATGCCGGGATATAATCACAGGGGATGAGCTCTCTGAGCTCTTCTCTGGTGGAAGAATAGAGGATGTCGCAGGAGCCTGCCTTGTGCACTACGCTGGTGATTGTGACATCTCTTGGACCCAAGCTGTGCAGGTCTTCACAGAGCAGGTCCAATGAATCTGCAGTGCAGGGAGCTTCGGGATCCTGCCCTGTCAATAGACACGCTTCTGTATAGTTTGGAGAGATCAACTGTGCTTTCTTCACCAGACGACGCATGGCGGAGATGATGGAATCATCGTAGCAATCATAGAGCTTGCCGCCATCTGCCATCACGGGATCCACGGCGATCAAGGCATCTTCTGCGGCGAGCTTGTCGATCGCATCGATCACTGTTTGCACTTGCTCGCTACTGCCCAAAAATCCGCTATAGATAGCGGAGAACTTCAAGCCCATTTCCTGATAGTGGCAGATGCTTTGCCGCATAAAATCGCCCGTATCCAATGCCCTATAGCCAGGGAAACAGGTATTTGCCGAAAGCAGTGCACTCGGCAAAGCGCAGACCCGGATGCCATAGCGATACATGATCGGGATGATCGCCATTAGCGAAGTATTGCCGATGCCGGAAAGATCGTGGATTGCCAATACACTGTGACTCATCTTTCCTTCTTTACCAGTGGGATCTCAAATTCATAGAACTTGTTGCCCTTCAGGTCGTAGCTGCTGATGGTGGCAGAATCTGCGCCTTTGCGCAGGATGTTGTAATGATGCATCATATTAAAATACTGGCTGAAAGGACTCTTTATGTTCATCTCGCGCAGAGGTGCTCCACCCCCACCGCTAACAAGATAATGAACATCCTCATATACAAGATGTTCCAGGCTATGCTCGTGTCCGCTAACCACCAGAGTTACATTGTATCTTTTAAAGAGGTTGGGCAGATACAGCTCCAGACCCAGCTCCTGACCATGTGCTCCGGAGCTGAATACAGGGTGATGCAAAAAGATTATCACCGGCAAATCTGCTCTTTCCAGCTCCTGCACGAGCCAATTGTATTGATCCTCAAGCGGCAAGAGACTGATATTGCTATCCAGGATGATGTATTTAAAATCTTCATCGGCAAAGCTGTAAAAACTGCGTCCTTGGGGACCGGGGAAGTTTGCCAGAAAGAGCTTTAGATCCCGCTCATGATTTCCGCGTACCGCGTGAAATTCACTATCTAAAGGGGCAATAATCTCAAGAAAGGAATCATACTCAGTTTGCCGGGTGCCCTTTTGATTTTGGTCTCCAGTGTGAAAGACGAGAGTAAAGTCTTTTTTTTGTACTTGTCGGATCAATTCTATATGGATCTCGGGATGATTGCGCGTATCGCCATAGATCAAGATGTCCGCATCCAGATTCATGAACCCCAAACAGAGGCTAAGAACTAGTATCCAAAGCAGCATCAGCCGAAGCTCTCGTAGACCTTTTGCACTTTCTGCAGGTCTTCCCAGGCGGGACGCTTCCAATTTGGATTGCGCAAGAGTGCTGCAGGGTGATAGCTCACATAAAGAGGGATATCCATGAAAGTGTGCTCACTTTGGCGCAGATTACCCAGGCTTTCTGTGCTGCCCAACAGACTTTGCGCTGCCACCAGGCCGAGCACCAGGATGATGCTGGGTTGAATGATCCCGATCTGTTCGATCAGATAGGGCATGCAAGCCAGGCGCTCTTCATTGCTGGGATTTCTGTTTTCGGGAGGGCGACACTTGACGATATTGGCGATGTAGATTTCTTCCCGCTTGATCTGGATGGCAGCCAGCATTTTGTCCAATAGCTGCCCCGCTGCTCCCACAAATGGCCTTCCTGTCTTATTCTCATTATCCCCGGGAGCTTCTCCGATCAGCATCAAGCGAGCATCGGGATTTCCCTCGCCATAGACCAGATTAATCCGTCCGGAGGCCAGGGGGCAATTTTGGCAATCGGCATATTGCCGGGCCAGGCTATCCAGCAGCGCTGCTTTGTCTACGGCTTCAGTCTTGGGGATCTGCTCCGCATAGAGCTGCCGGATGCCGCTCTGTTTTATTAGCTCAAGATATTGCAGTAAGGCGCGGCGCGACATTTAAATATCATCGTCATCGTCATCGTCATCGTCGTCAAAATCATCATCATCTTCGTTTGCCTGAGCAAAAGGATCTTTGACTACTTCGACCTTGTCGTATTCACTCACATCCGTGGCCTCAATATTGCGGACAAAGTTGGCTGAATCATCGATGGTTTCCTCACCAAAATCTATGCCATCTTCATCTTCTTCATATTTTGCCCGTTCAGCCGCCATGATCCGTTCGGCTTCTTCGAGTTCGCTCACATAATCCGGAACTTCGTTATCTGCCACGTGTTCCATGGCGAGGACGGTGATCTTTTTGTCAAATTTCTGCTTCACGAAGCTCGGAAAGTTGTTGATCCGATGTGCTTCCAGCTTGGATAGCAGGCAAAAGAGATAACTCATATTACCTTTTTCCAGAAAGTCTTCAATCTTTTTGTCTATCATGTTGTTTGCTCCTATTGCAGGAAATCCTGCATGGGGTTCTGGTATCGGGATACCCGGTTTTCTTCGGCTTTGATGATGGCAAAGACATCGCTTACCGCTGTGTCCAGATCATCATTTACCACCAGATAATCGTAATCCGGGATGCAATCTAATTCTGATTCGGCTGTGTCCAGCCGGCGCCGGATGTCTTCCATCGAATCCGTTCCCCTTTTGATCAGGCGGTCTTTGAGGACCTGCATCGAGGGCGGGATGATAAAGATCTTCACATAGGGCACAGAGCTGGCGCTGATCTGGGAAGCACCTTGCACGTCTATATCCATGATCACATGCTGTCCTGTGTCCAGCCGCGATTGGATATAGCTGATCGAGGTTCCGTACCAGCTTTTACCAAATACTTTGGCGTGCTCCAGGAAGTCTCCTGCCGCTATGCGCTGTTCAAAAGCAGCTTCATCCACAAAATGATAGTGGATGCCATCCTGCTCTTCCCCGCGCGGAGCCCGGGTGGTATAGCTCACTGAATAATCGATATTATCTGCCCGTTGCAGGATCTCGTGTAAGATCGTGCTCTTTCCTCCTCCTGAAGGGGCAGATAATATGATTAGAAAGCTCTTGCTTCGGCTTATCAATTTCAGGTCTTTATTCGGGTATGATCTTTTTGTATTCGACAGCGCTTAAGAGATTGTCCAGCTCATCTTTATTGCTAAAGTTCACTTTCATGATCCAGCCGTCTTCATACGGAGATTTGTTGATCAGATCCGGGCTGTCTTCCAGGTCCGTATTGCGCTCGGCAATCTTTCCGGATAGGGGAGAGATCATATCTTCCACGGCTTTTACCGCTTCGATCGATCCACAGGGCTCGCCAGCGGATACTTTCATGCCGACATCCGGCAATTCCACAAAGACGATATCGCCCAGCTCATGCTGTGCAAAATCACTGATCCCGATGGTAGCGATATCTCCATCGATCCTTATCCATTCGTGACTTTCGGTGTAGAACAGATCATCCATAATCTTCATTGTTCTCTCCATTTTACAGTTTTTCTTTTTTGTGTCAAGACTGCCACACGGCACATTGTGTCAAGTGCAAAAGTAAATGCAATCTACAGCGCTTCAAAGGTAGAGGTGAAGTGACGCATGATCGGGGCTTCATACTTTATCTTCAAACCGCGATAGCTCTCGCGCTTTTCCCAGATCTGTTTCAATCCCCAGACCACCACGTCCATGTGGTTATTTGTATAGACCCGACGCGGGATCGCCAGTCTGAGCAGCTCCATTTTGGGTGGACGCTCTTCCCGGGTTACGGGATCACGATCTGCCAGGACCGTGCCGATCTCGACACCACGTACTCCGGCTTCCACATACAAAGCTACACCAAGCACCTGTGCGGGATATTGAGTTTGGGGGATTTGCGGGAAAAAGGCCTTGGCATCCACATAGACCGCGTGTCCTCCGGTGGGTTTCACGATCGGGATGCCCAGTGCGCTGATCTGCTCGCCCAAATATCTCACTTGCGAGATCCGGGCATGCAGATAGTCATATTCGGTTCCTTCACGCAGGCCTGCAGCCAGAGCGTCCATATCCCGTCCGCTCATGCCACCATAGGTGAGGTAGCCTTCAAACATGATGTTGAAGGTGCTGCATTGGCGATAAATCTCCTGAGATCTCAGGGCGATGAAGCCGCCGATATTGATGATGGCGTCTTTCTTGGAGCTCATGGTCATGCCATCGGCAAAGCTGAACATCTCACGCACGATTTCTTTGATACTTTTATCCTGATAGCCGTCTTCGCGAGTCTTGATGAAATAGGCATTTTCGGCAAAGCGGGCTGAATCAAAAATCAGCGGGATATTGTGCTTTTTGCAGATAGCAGACACTGCTTTGATATTTTCCAGGGATACCGGTTGCCCGCCACCTGTATTGCAAGTAACTGTATGTACTACAAAGGGAATCTTCTCTACGCCATGTTCTTTGATGCATGCTTCGAGTTTGGCAAGATCGATATTGCCCTTAAACGGTGCTTCCAGATTCATGTCACTGGCGATATCCACAGTGCAATCAACCGCAGTGGCATGACGAAACTCGATATGCCCTTTGGTGGTATCAAAGTGGGCATTCCCGGGAATGATGTCGCCGGCTTTTACCAAAGCCGAAAAAAGCACGTTTTCCGCAGCACGACCCTGGTGAGTGGGCAATACATAGGGGAAACCCAAAAGCTCGGTGATGGTATCCTTCATCCTGTGAAAACTGCGGCTTCCGGCATAACTCTCGTCTCCCAAGAGCATGGCAGACCACTGTCTGTCGCTCATGGCACCGGTTCCGGAATCCGTGAGCAGATCGATATAGACATCCTCTGCGGGGATGTTGAAAAGATTGTACTCTGCCATCTTGATCTTTTCTTCACGCTGCTCTTTGCTCAGGATCTTAAGCGGCTCCACCATCTTGATGCGCCAGGGCTCGGCATAAGGCTGTTGATTCATGTTTTCTCCATTGTATCTTTTATTTATTTTATTTAGTTACAGTACAATGGCAATGTCCTTGAGGGGGGATTTGTGTCAAATCTTTTTTGATTTCCAGCGGGATCACACAGCAAAGCTTTCCCGGTTTTTTACCACAGAGGACATCATAGACTGCCGGGATTTAGGCCAGACCATAAACATACCGAGAACGCTGGCACCCGGAAACGAGAATCAGTACATGGCTTTCAAAGTAAAAAGCCATAGCAGGGAACCCAATATTCTACACGAGGACATCGAGATCATCAACCAAGCTTCGATTGCAAATTTGCCGATGGAAGAGTGTGCGAAGCTTGTGCTAACCGATGCAATGCGCAGGGCTTGCGCTTCTTCCCCGCTTCGCTCCCATTAGACGACTACAAAAGTAATTGGAAACAGGTGACTTAGGGATTTCCTGTGTTTTTGTGTAGAAAAACTGCCATCTCGGCACTGGATCCTGGCGCAGTGCAATTGAGCTGCTTTCGGGGAAAATCCTCCTGCCCAATAACGCCGGTGATACTTGCCTCCATAATCCCAAGCTCATGTTTTACGCGTCAATCGCCGGATCCCGCTCAAGCCTCTGCAAATTCTCCAATGCCCAAAAATCGGCGCAGGCTACAAGAATCGATTGACAATAATGGGCATCTTTTTTAACTTTACCATACGAGGATTAAATGAGATTGTATCATCATCTTAGCGTTTTTTTACTGACTTGCTTTCTGCTATTTTCTGGCATTTCTGGCACTGCTCTGCATGCCAAGCGCATGCTTTCCGGGGAAGAATTACAGCTTCTAACCGAGATGTTAGAGCAGAGCGTTCTAAAGCCCGAGCATACCGGTTTCTATCGGGATTGGGATCATTCCACACAGGCAAAAAGCGCTTGGCACATGGATGTGCTGCAGGGAGGGCTCGATGCCATGCCCCTTCTGGACGAGATGCGTAGCCTGATGGCTGAAGAGGATCTGGATCGTATGCTAAGTTGCTTTTCCCAGATTGCCTGGGAAGAGGAAATCAGCCACCGTCACGCCGAGCCTCTGGAGTTCAAAAATCCCAAAGCACTGTTTCGCTATGTGGAAAACTCCTATCACAGGCTCGAGATCGAGCTAAACTCTGCCTTTGCCCGCTTAAGTCCCGCCGAGACCGACAGCCTCTCTTCCTTTATTCTGCTGTTGATGGCAGAAAATGAGAGCGAGGATATCCATCGCAAATTTCTTTCGGATCAAGGCTTGCCCTATCTTGAAGATGCAGATTTAGAGAGCTTTATCCCGCTTCTTATGAAAGTGGATTGGTCCGGCTATGTAGCCGCACTAAGTGGTATGCGCAGGCTGCAGCAGCAGATTGCTGAGTACCGTCCTGAAAACAAGAGAATCACGATCTACAAGAGCCGCTTTGGCTTGATGATCGTTGGCAGCATGGATGATGATCTCTATAGCGAAGCCAGCCTTAAAGAGCTCAAGGACCACCCCGTCTGCCTGATGATCGAACCCGGCGGCAACGACGTCTATAGCTTTCCCTTTGCCACGGGAAAGAACAATCCTTTTTTCATCCATATCGACCATGCTGGGGATGATCTTTACCGCAGCATGGCACCGTCCTTCTTTGGCTTCAGAGGGATCGGCCTCTCAATGGATCTTGCCGGAGACGATATCTATCAATTGGGCGATTTTTCCTTTGCCGCAGTATTGGGGGTGCAGATGCACCTCGATGCCGATGGGGATGATTCATATCGGGGCGGAAACTTCTCGCAGGGTGCAGGGCTTGCCGGCATCAGCATTTTGATGGACCGCTCTGGAAACGATAGCTACAGTGCTCATGCCATGTCTCAGGGTTTTGGCTCCACTCTCGGAGTGGGAGTTCTCGCGGATTATGCGGGGGCGGATCTCTACTATCTGGGCGGCAAGTATCTTCATGCACCGCTGATGCCTGATGACTACCGGACCATGGGCCAGGGCATGGGTTTTGGCTTGCGGCCGCATCTGGCGGGAGGCTTGGGCTTTCTCTATGATAAGAGCGGTAACGACAAATACATGGGCGGAGTCTATGCCCAGGGTGTAGGCTATTGGTATGCTACCGGATTGCTCATTGATGAAGGCGGCAACGACGTTTACAATGCGATCTACTACCCACAGGGCTCCGGCATCCACATGGCGAGCGGGATCTTGTATGATCACGAAGGAGATGATGCCTATTACAGCCGTCACGGTCCCGGACAGGGTGCCGGGCACGATTGGAGCTTTGGGCTTTTCATCGATGCAGCAGGCAATGATGCATACTCCATCGAAGGCGGCGGAGGCTTGGGATTGACCAATTCCTTGGGGATCTTTGTGGATAAATCCGGCAACGATCGCTATGAAAGAAAGCACGAGCAAAATTATGGTTATGCCAATTTCAGCAGATCTACTGGCGGCATCGGGCTCTTTTTGGATGCTGGCGGAGAAGATCGCTATGCTCTGGATGAGATTGGCAACGATCAATCCTGGCAAAGAGGCAGCTATGGTATGGGCCGGGATTTTGAGTTTTATATCAGTGAGGAGCAAGAGACTGTATCGGTAGTAAAACAGGATCCTCTCATCAGCGAAGATGCAGAGATCTCCGAGGTTTTTGCGGCAGCAGCAGAATGGGAGGTAGGCTCAGCGGTGGAGCGGGTGCGTTCTGCCCGGGAATTAATGAAAAGCCGCACAAGTGAGGCGAGCCAGTATATTCTTGAAAACAAGCTGGATACCGTTTCCGGCCTGGAATATCGTGCCCTGGAAGCCTTTAACCGGGATAATGCTGAGTTTTCCGACTTGCTTTTGGGCTTCGTGGAAGATCCTGATTCGCTCAAAGCCAAGAATGCGATATCACTTTTAGCTGGGGAGAAAGACCTCAGACTCTTACCCTATCTGGAGAGTTTTCTTCAGCAGGGGAGATATCTTGCAAGCTGCATCTCAGTTTTGGGCTTTCTCGATGATCCTGCTGGATTGTCACTACTAATGCACCACCGCAATCAGGATGATGAACGCCTGCGCTTTTTGGTGGTGAGAGCTCTGAGCATGCATGAAAGCGCGGCGGCAAAGAAAGCGCTTGAATCCTTTGAGGATGATGATTCCTTCTTGATTCAGGCCCTAATACGAAAACTTGAAAAGGATAAGCCATGACCGAAGGAAAAAAGATCTTTGAAGACTATCTGGCGGACTTAGGGTTGCCGGATATCCCTCAATTAATGGGGCATTTTGAGCATTTTCACAAGCTCTTGATAGCTCAAAATAAGATAGTGAACCTCGTATCCCGCAAGATGCATCCGGATCAATATTGGGTGCAGCATTTCCTTGACAGCTTGCTGGCAATAGAATGTTTGGACTTTACAGATAAAACCGTTTTGGACTTTGGCTCTGGCGGTGGTCTGCCCGGGATTCCGATCAAGCTGGTCAAGCCGGAATTTGAGCTTGTGCTGTTGGATAGCATCAACAAAAAGACCAAGGCGATGGCTGAGATGGTGGAAGCACTCTCCCTGCCTAAGACCGCGGTGGAATGCTCCCGTGTGGAAGATTATGCTTTTATGCCGCGCCGTCCGAGCTTTGATCTCATCATATGTCGGGCAGTAGCTCTGCAAGAGCGCTTCTATTCTCCCATCAGGAGATTGCTCAAGCCGTCCGGGCATCTGATCATGTATAAGTCTCACTCGGTCAAAGATCTGGAAGGAATTCGCTTTAAGGAGATTCTGAGCCGCGAGGATGAGCTTTTGGGCTATCGACGCATCATCAGCATTGCTCAGCGGGATCTCATGAAACGCTAAAGATAAGGATGAGATTTAGGTAAATATGGCAAAGATAATAACGATAGTAAATCAAAAAGGCGGAGTGGGTAAAACCACAACAACGGTGAATCTTGCCGCTGCTCTGGCAGTATTGGAAAAACGCACTCTGCTAATCGATTTCGACCCTCAGGGCAATGCCTCCAGCGGGGTGGGGATCGACAAAGAGAAGGTGGATCTGCAGGTCTATGATGCTCTCATCGGCCGTGTGCCTATCTCGGATTGCATTTTGCCGACAAATACGGAAAAGCTCTTCTGCGTTCCGGGAAACATCAACCTGACCGGGGCAGAGATCGAGCTTGTGCACGAATTTGCCCGGGAACATAAACTAAAAGAAGCTCTGGCACCGATCTTGCAGGATTGGGACTACATTCTCATCGATTGTCCACCATCTCTGGGTCTGCTCACCGTCAATGCCATGACCGCTTCCACGGATCTGATCGTGCCCATACAATGCGAGTATTATGCCCTGGAAGGGGTTAGCCAACTGCTTACCACCATCCGTTTGATCCAAAAAAATCTCAATCCCGGACTAAACATCATGGGGATCCTGCTCACGATGTTTGACAAACGGGTGAATCTTTCCATGCAGGTGGCAAAAGAAGTTCATCGCTATTTCAAAGAGAAAGTCTTTCGCAGCGTGATCCCCAGAAACATCAAGCTTACCGAGGCACCCAGTTTCGGCAAACCCATCTTTTTGTACGACATCCGCTCGCCCGGAGCGATGAGCTATCTGAATCTCGGCAACGAAGTATTGGAGCGATCCAAATAATGAGGAAGATCGATGAATGAACGCCTTGGACGCGGCCTCTCCGCGCTTATCCCCGGGGACGAAAAAGAGACCGGCATTAGCGCTGGGATCGGCACTTTGCCCACCTCTCGCATCAAAGCAAATCGTTATCAACCCCGCAAAAAATTTGATCCTGAACGATTAGCGGAACTGGCGCAGTCCATTCGCGAAAACGGCATTATCCAACCCCTGATCGTTACAAAAAGTGAAGGTAGCGATTACGAATTGATCGCGGGTGAACGCAGACTCGAAGCGGCAAAACTGGCAGGATTGGAATCTGTGCCTGTCGTAATCCGTTCAGTATCCAAAAAAGAGCAGCTGCAGATGGCGATCATCGAAAACATCCAGCGTGAAGATCTGGACGCCATCGAGGAAGCCCTCGCCTATCAGGCTCTTGCGGAAGATTTTGGGCTTACCCATGCGCAGATCGCGACCGTGATGGCAAAGGACAGGGTCACCATCACCAACAGCCTGCGTCTGCTCAAACTGCCTCCAGAAGTGATCCAACTCATCGGAGAAGAAGCGCTCAGCGCCGGGCATGCCAGGGCAGTATTGATGGTGGAGCCGCAATATCAGATCGATTTTGCCCATTTCATCATCAAGTACAAGCTTACCGTGCGTCAGGCGGAAGCCAAGGCAAAGACCTTTGCGGCTAGCTTGGACAAAGCCCCGCTGCTGCCCAAAAGTCCGCTTGTGCGCAGCTTTGAGCAAGAGCTAAGCTCACTGTTTCGCATGAAAGTAAGCGTGAAAGATGCCGGCGGTAAAGGCAAGATCACACTCGAATATAAAAGCCCGCAAGAGCTGGAAAAGCTCAAAGAATTACTGGAGAAATTGAGGTAGATATGCACAAAGTAATCGTGACCGGCGGTGCCGGTTTCATCGGGGCAAATTTTATCCATAGCCTGTTATCTGATCCTGCCTTTGCAGGAGAAATCTTGAATTTGGATGCACTCACTTATGCCGGGAATCTGGAATCCCTCGCTCAGATCGATAACAAATACGGTGGTTCACGCTACTTTTTTGAACACGCCGATATCTGCGATCCACAGAAAGTGAATAGCATATTCAGGGATTTCCAGCCGGATACCGTGGTCAATTTCGCCGCAGAATCCCATGTGGATCGCTCCATCGATGGTCCTCTGCAATTTGTGCAGACCAATGTGATGGGCACGGCTACCCTCCTGGCATCCGCCCTGGATCATTATAAACAATTGTCAGAGCCTGAGCAGCAGAATTTCCGCTTTCACCATGTTTCCACCGATGAGGTCTACGGCTCCCTGGGGGAGACGGGCATGTTTACCGAAGAAACTCCCTATGATCCCTCATCACCATATTCCGCTTCCAAGGCAGGAAGCGACCACCTCGTGCGCGCCTGGCAGCGAACCTTTGGCTTGCCCGTGACGATCTCAAATTGCTCTAATAACTACGGTGCTTTTCAGTTTCCGGAGAAGCTGATCCCGCTAATGATCTTAAACTGCCTGGCGCATAAAGCTCTGCCAGTATATGGAAAAGGCCTCAATGTGCGGGATTGGCTCTATGTGACAGATCACTGTGAAGCGATTTCGCTCATCATCCGTGAAGGAAAACCTGGCCAGACCTATAATATCGGCGGACACAACGAGATGAAAAACATCGAGATCGTGCATACTATCTGCGAGATCCTGGATGAGATGGAACCATCCACTACCTTGGGGAGCTACAAAGAGCTCATCACCTTTGTTACCGACCGTCCCGGCCACGATCTACGCTATGCCATCGATGCGAGCAAGATCGAGCGGGAGCTTGGCTGGAAACCGCGCGAGACCTTTGCCTCCGGCATTCGCAAGACGATCATGTGGTATCTGCAGAACCGTCAATGGTGGAAGAATATACAGGATCAGAGCTATCAGCAAGAACGGCTGGGTATCATTAGATAAACCAGCATCTATATATCATTGTTGAAGTCCCTGCACTAAAAAAGTGGAGGGATTTCTTTTGTCCCTCTTTCAAACCGAGTGGGTGGCGAATAAAGAAAAGAGTTGAGAGGATCTGCCCAGAGAATGACGTGACTCCCAAAATCTCACCTAAAGGAGAACGTAAACATGGACAAACCTCAGGAAGCCCAAGGTGAGAAGATCCGGTTTGTAGTTTTGGTGTCAAGTTGAGCTGCATTGTGAGCAAAGTGAACAAAATCTTGACAGATACAGATGCATAAGTAAATCTCGCTTTGATCACAAAAGCCTTGATAAAGGAGAGAGATATGTATCTTACAGATGCCCAACTCAAAAGCGAAATCCGCCGCTGCGAATATTGCGCTACCAAGCCGTGTAAAAGCGCCTGCCCTTGCGATTGCTCCCCGGCAGATTTTATGATGGCAGCTTCAGGATTTACCAGAAGTGACTTCAAACGTGCCGCGGGGATTATCCTTGCCTCAAATCCTTTGGGTGGCATCTGCGGCGATGTCTGCCCGGATCATCACTGTGTCGAGGCATGTTCCAGAGAATTATTTGATACACCGATCCAGATTCCGGCAGTGCAGGCTACTATCATCAAAAAAGCCCGTGAACTTGGAGCGAACCCGGATTTTATCTGCCCCGAATCCAATGGCATCAAGATCGCCATCGTAGGCGGAGGCCCTGCTGGCATTGGTACTGCGGTGAGTTTGAGGCAACTCGGCTTTGAGCCGGAGATCTTTGATGCTGATGAATTGGGCGGACAAGCAGCCCTGATTCCCGATGCCAGATTGGATCGCGGAATGCTGATGTCGGACCTCATATGGGTCAGCGATGCCTTCAAGATCGTGCAGCATAAACGCCAGATCTCTGAGCCCAAAGCATTGTTGCAGGAAGGCTATAAAGCCGTGGTGGTGGCGGGAGGTCTTTCCGATCCCATCCGCCTGAATATTCCCGGGGATGACAAAGCCATATATGGCATGGAGATCCTGAGACAACCGGGATGCTTCCTCTTTAAAGGCAAGAGGATAGCCATTGTGGGCGGCGCGATCGCGGCGGATCAAGCTCTCACCATCGCCAGAGCCGGAGCAGCTCACGTGGAGATGTTTACGCTGGAGACTTTCAGCGAGATGCCACTGACCAAAAAGGAGAAAGAGATCCTGATCGAAAACGGAGTGCTCTTTAGCCATCGTACGCGGATCTCTCAGATCATTAATGAGGGCGGCAGAACCATCGGCATCAAGACCCGCAAGGTCTATCTGCCCCAAGCTCAAGACTTTCATCCCGCCAAAATCAAGGACGAGGAAGGCTCCACCGAACAATATCGCCCCTTCGATCTCGTGATCATTGCCGTGGGCAATCGTCCCGCATTTCGCATCGAAGGAGAGGGAATCTTTAGCACTGGAGATATGGTGAATGGTCCTGGCACAGTGGTTGAAGCAGTGGCTTCCGGGAAAAACACCGCTTTTCGCATTGCCTCCGCCCTTATGTCAGATATATCTTTTGAAGAGCCGCAGCAGGCTACCAAGAGCATCCTGAGGGTTCCCGGCTGGCGGAGAATGCCGGTATCATTGGAGACAGACTTTTTTGGCAAGCCGATGCGCTCTCCATTTTTGCTCTCTGCCGCTCCACCCTCGGATGGATATGAGCAGATGAAGCTTGCCTATGAGGCAGGTTGGGCAGGGGGGATCATGAAGACCTCTTTTGATAATCAGGAGATCCACATCCCCAGTGAATACATGTTTGTCTGGGGGGATGGGGGCAAGACTTTTGCAAATTGCGATAACGTCTCAGAACACCCCATCGATCGGGTCTGTGCAGAGCTGGCGCGCTTGGTGCGGGAATACCCGGATCGGCTTACTATGGCTTCCACCGGAGGTCCGGTGACCGGCGATGATGATTCCGACAAAGCGGGTTGGCAATCCAACACCAAAAAGCTGGAGGCAGCTGGCGCAATGGGCATCGAATATTCCCTTTCCTGCCCTCAGGGCGGGGATGGAACCCAAGGCGATATAGTTGCCCAGGATCCAGCGCTTACTGCCAAGATCATCGATTGGGTAATGCAGATTTCTGACCCCGAGATTCCCAAGCTCTTCAAGCTCACTGGTGCCGTGACCGCCATATACCCGATCATCAGTGCCGTAAAAGAAGTCTTTGACCGATATCCACAGAAGAAGGCTGGTGTCACATTGGCGAATACCTTCCCCAGCCTTGGCTTCCGTGAGAGCGGGGATGCTTGGGAAAAGGGCATCGTTGTGGGCATGAGCGGAGAGGGAGTGCTCCCCATCAGTTATCTCAGCCTGGCTCGCGCGGGCGGCATGGGCATCTTTATCTCAGGCAATGGGGGCGCTATGAACCACCACGATGCGGCGAATTTCCTGGCGCTGGGCTGCGGCAATGTGCAGTTTTGCACTCTGCCAGAGCGCTATGGCTATGGTATCATCGACGAGCTGGAAAGCGGACTCAGCCATCTACTGGAAGAACGGAGAATCGCCTCGGTGCAAGATCTGATCGGCATTGCTCAGCCAAATCCGATCACAGACTTCATGGATCTTGCTCCCAAACACAAGCATTCCAGCCTGATCAAAGAGCTTTGTGTGAAATGTGGGAATTGCACTCGTTGTCCCTATCTGGCGATTGAGCTGAATGAGGAAGGGTATCCGGTGATCGACGAGGAGAAATGCATGGGTTGCAGCCTCTGTGTTCAGCTTTGCTGGACCGATGCTCTCAAGATGGAAGATAACAAAGAATAATCTTTGTGAGATATAGAAGGCGGCTCCGACGAGCCGCCTCAAGCTTTTCTAAAAAGCCAGCATCAAGAGCGAGCGCAGCTCTTCTTTGGAGAGTTCGAAAACTCCTCCAATTTTGGGAGTAGTCATGATCAGATTCAGGATCTCTTCCAACTCGCCGTGTTGGATCCCCAAATCTCTTAGTGATGCAGGCATTTCCCAGTCCCGGAGCTTATCCCGAAAGCGGCGCACTGCCGTTGCCGGGCTCTCTTCACGCCAGACCTGCTGTGACCATCGCACAAAACGGGAGGGATACTTCTCACCGAAATACTCGATCCAAGCGGGGAAGATCACTGCCAAACCCTCTCCATGGGCAATCTCGGGATGCAGCGCCGAAAGCGCATGCTCGATCGAGTGGCATGCCCAATCTCCACCCAAAAGCCCGATTCCGCTGATGCCATTGAGCGCCAGGGTCGCACTCCAGGCCAGATTTGAGCGAGCTACGTAGTCTTCAGGATCCTGCTTTAAACGATCAGTCATCTCGATCAGGGTCCGGATCAAGGACTCGTTGATTCCCAAAGTGCTCAGTGCCTTGTCGTCGGCAAAATAAAACTCCAGGATATGGGCGATGGCATCCATGGCGCCATTTGCGGTTTGCCGGAAGGGCAGAGTTGCTTGCAGAGAGGGGTCGATCACGCTCACGCGGGGATAAACATAAGGCGAAAACATGCCCCATTTCTGTTTGGATTCGGTATTTGTGATAACGGCGTTGCCATTCATCTCACTGCCGGTCGCAGAGAGGGTGAGCACGGTATACAAAGGCAGAGCACGCTTGATCTGTTCCCGGCGAGTAAAGGCATTCCAGATATCCTCCAGATACACTCCTGCCGCAACGCTTTTGGCAGTATCGATCACGGAGCCTCCGCCTACAGCCAGGATCGCATCGGCTTTAAAATCCCGGGTCTGCTGGATGATCTCGCGCACTTTATCCAAACGCGGATTTGCGACCACGCCCCAGGCTTCGATGTGCTCTATTCCTGCTTTTTGCAAGCTCTGGATCACAGCATCGTAAGCGCCATTTTGGCGGATCGATCCTCCGCCGGCGATCAGAACGCATTTCTTGATGCCGTCTGTATGTATTTCTTTGCCAAGCTGAGCGATTTGCCCTTTGCCAAAGAGGATCTTAGTTGGGTTGTGGAAACTAAAAGCTTCCATTATCTTCTCCTGTTTTATAGCTTGAGACTAAAACCTATGGTAGCATAATTTACTAGCGCAAAGGTATATACTTCGTCGATATCGCTGCCCCCTTCAAGCAGACGATAGCCCACACGGGCGTTTAGTTTGTCGTTTATCATGAAGTCCAGCCCCAGATACACGTCCTCGGCTCTGCCATAGGGGGAGGCAAGGCCTTCCACATCCAAGACCAGCTCCAGCTCGTCCATCAGATGGTAGCCGGCGGTCATGCTCAAAAGTGGCACAAAGCCGGTATTGGTCTTGCTGCTTTTTTTGCCCGGGTTGGTATTGCTCTTAAGAGTGATCTCGGCATCGCGTATCTTACCAGATACACCCACTGATTTGAGCACAAACAGCGGTTTCGGGAAGAAGTAGCGGTATTGGAGGCGATAAGAATCAAAGCGGTAGATAGCATCGATCTCTTCGCCCATAGAGAAGGTTTCCCCTTCATAGACGATATCGTTTTCCAGCTTGCCCTTGGGTTTGAAGGTGAGGGGAGCTGCCATCACCGAGATCTGATGGCGGGGATGCACCAGATAGTGCACCTGCAATCTGCTGCTAAAAACAGGATCGGTCTTGAGCTCGTCGGACAACGAAAGTAGCGGACTGGGATTGTTGTTATTGGGGCTACGAACGTCGTTGTAGCCGGGAATCGCCAGTCCCAGCTCTGTATCAATGCGGATTCCTGTCTGACCCCAAAGGGAGATAAAGAATATGCTTGTAAGGATTAGGATCATGCCACGTTTCATTTTCTTGCCTCATAATTTTTTAGTTTACTTACATATTAGCCCAAACTGCAGTTTGGGCAAGATCCAATGCTCAGATCAGCAGCTCATGAAATCTAAAGAGCCGCGTAAAAGCCGAGACATGCATAGGCTTTTAACACCATGCTTCACTTTACTGGAGTTCATGGTAGCTTGTTATATAGAGCTTTCACGAGTAGTTGTGCAGCAGAATTGGATTCCAGGCAAACAAGGAAGCTACAGATTTGAGCTCAGCCTTGCGGGGTATCAGCAAGGTCGCCGAAAAAACTTATTGACAAAAAAACTGTGATCCAAGAATTTGATCTAACGATGTGTTCCGGAATAGCTCAGCGGTAGAGCGGGTGGCTGTTAACCACTAGGTCGGGGGTTCGAATCCCTCTTCCGGAGCCATTTTTTTTGCCCAAAAAAGAGGACCTTCGAAGGTCCTCTTTTCTATTGTAATGCCGCTTTAAATGATATCCAAAATCAGTTTTTGGGGCTCGACCGCTTCAGGCGAGATCCGGTATGCAGCGCGGATCAATTCTGATACTTCTTTGCCTTTGTCTTCATCATTGCAATGCACTTCTCCGATTTTATCTCCAATTGCGACTTGATCCGAGATCTTGGGCCAGAGCATTGCTCCCGAGCTGTAATCCAGAGAATCCGATGTCTGCATGCGTCCCGCTTTGATGCGCACCAGAGCATAGCCGATGGCGCGGGCATCGATGTCCTGAATATATCCACTTTCCTGAGCCAGGATCGGGATTCGGTATTTGGCAGTGGGGAAGAGTTTGTAATCCTCAATCACCTTAGGATCTCCCTTTTGCGCTTTGATGATCTCCGCAAACTTGGCAAGAGCCGAGCCATCTTCGACCACTTGACGGATCATCGTTTCTGCTGAAGAGGCATCCTTAGCTTTGCCTGCCATGATCAGCATTTGCGAGACCAGAGCTGTGGTAATCTCATATGTATCGGGAAGATATTCTCCTTTCAGATACTGGATTGCCTCGATGGTCTCCAATGCGTTACCAACGGCGTGTCCCAGGGGCGAATTCATGTTTGAAAACACTACCGAGACTTTTTGCCCGAAGCTTTCTCCAGTGCTTATCAGATGCTCTGCCAATTCCCTGGCACGGCGAATGTTTGGCATAAAAGCTCCGCTGCCGATTTTTAGATCTATCACCAGATACTTGGCGCCTTCGGCAATCTTCTTGCTCATGATGCTGGCGGTGATTAGGGCCGGACTCTCCACGGTGGCAGTCACATCACGCAGAGCGTAGATCCGTTTATCGGCGGGAACCAATGCTTCGGATTGGCCAACCAGGGCATAGCCGTGCTTGAGCACGAGCTCCTTAAAATCTTCCATGCTATATTGGGTGTTGAATCCCGGTATGGCTTCCAGTTTGTCCAGCGTGCCGCCGGTGTGTCCCAAGCCGCGACCTGAGATCATTGGTACATACAAGCCCAAAGCTGCGGCAATCGGAGCCAGCATCAGCGAGATCTTGTCTCCCACACCACCAGTGGAATGTTTGTCTGCCACTGGCAGATCTGGCTCGAAAGCAATGCGTTTGCCACTTTTGATATAGGCGTCTGTCAATCCGGTGATCTCTCTGGGCAGGGCTCCTTGAAAAAAGAAGCACATCAGCATTGCAGTCATCTGATATTCAGGGATATCACCCTTGAGGTAATGGCGAACGAAGAAGCTGATTTCCGCTTCGTCCAAGACATGTCCGTCGCGTTTCTTGATGATTAGTTCTACTGGATTGTATTGCATATATAGTATCCTTATCTAGTTTGAAATGAGTTTTTCCCGGATGTATCCCGAAAAGATGTCCATAACCCAGACCACCAGTGCGATCAACCACATGATCAATCCAACATTGCGCCAGGAGAGCATCTGCTGCTGTTGATACAGTGCCAGGCCGATGCCGCCTCCCCCCACAAAGCCGACGATGGTCGCCATGCGCACGTTGATGTCCCATCGGTAGATAGTGAAGGCAAGATATGGAGCTAATATCTGAGGAGCTACAGCATAGCGCCAAACCTGCAAAGTGGAAGCGCCGGTGGCTTTGATGGCCTCGACCGGACCGGGATCGATGTTTTCGATTTGCTCGCTATAGAGCTTGATCAGAGCGGCAATGGAGTGGATCCAAAGCGCCAGCATGCCGGCAAAGGGGCCGATGCCCACCCAGACCACAAAGATGATCGCCCAGACTATAGCTTCGATCGAGCGGAAAATGGTGGATAATGTGCGGATTATGAAATACAAGAAACGTCCCGGCATGGAGCCAAACATCAGATTTTTGGCGGCAAAAAAGGAAAGCACAAAGGCAAAAGGGATCGCCAATACGGTTGCCAGTAGTGCCAGATAGATGGTTTCCACCAAAGCTGCCAGCATTGGCACCATGAGATCAGTATTGGGGTTAAACAAGCCTCTGAGGATCGCCGCAGTATTTGCTCCCTGAGTAAAAAACGCCAGAGGTCTAACCTCCACGATCATCCAAGCCATGAGCACTGAGATGGCAATCGCAAAGCCAGCTTCATATCTCCAGAATTTGCGGAGATCTGTTTCGCCCAATATCTTTGCCGCCAGAGAAGCCTTCAGCGATGTCAATATCGCAGCCGGGATTAGCGGCGCTATCAGGATGATCCCCACCGGCAGGGAAAGCGAGAACAATCGCAAGAGCAGCCAGGCGATGCAAGCAAGCATATATAACCAAAGCGCGTATTCTATCAGGACTATCTTGAGCTGTTTCATAATCTTCCTTTCACATGTGGTGTCTGTTCAAGCACACTAAAAGTAAGCTTCTTTCAAGTGCTCACTTTCCGTCAAGGAAATTGTGCAGGAGAATCTGCCTTGGCTTTGAGCTTTATCTCAGCCTACAAGCTCACTCCAAATCCCAGGCTTACAATTGGCACAATATCGGATGATCCATTGACAATGGGCATTAGTTCCATGCCAAACTCAGGCATCAGATAGATGGGGCCTGCCGAAATTTGGACGTTGCCTCTGATGCCATAATTTGCAGTGAAATGCGGACCATATCGCTCGCCGTCTAGAATCTTTTGGACATGGTTTGCTTGTATTCTGCCTGCAAGTGTGGCGTTGAAATGCTTTGAGGCAAGATGAGTAATCAGCAATTGCCCCTCGATTCCTTTTGCATTGTATTTGAATTTATAATCTTGATTTGACCATCGGGTGCCGGAATCAAGAGCGTTGGCAAGGTACAAAGAGGGCAGCACCGACACATAGCTCTTCCCCTTTTGAGACAGTAGATACTTTACTCCAAGCTTAAGATGAAAGCTTTCCCATCTGGTTGTAGTGGACGTAGTGGAACTATCGAACAAGGATATTCTGCTGGTTCCACTTCCGCAGGCAAGATTGAGCACAAGATCAGCTTCGGGGCTTATTCCTATCAAAGCTTTTGTGCCAAGAAGCGGGGTCTGGGGAATCCGATTTGGCTCCGGATCTTCAACGGTATTCTCATAATAAGTATGTGAGATATTCACTGCATTGGTCAAATGCAGGGAAGCATTGATCTTCTTTGGATGAAGGGGCACTGCGGTATCCTGACAAGCAATATCCAAAAAGACACAAGCACTAAGCGAAAAAAAACAAAATAGCAAGCATGGCAGTCGGTATATATTCATGACAAACCTCAAAATCAAGCATTACTGTTCGATAAAAGCTGTCAAGCATATTTTGCGGATACTTCTGGGGGGACAGAAAAACTCTTTGTTGGCTATATTTATCTTGCTGCACCCAAAGTATAGAGCATCTGAAGCGGCGCTCAGTGGCTGAAGAGAGTATGCGGCATGGGTGTTGCACTTCACCTGAACATAGGGAATTGCTTGCTCTGACAGCGCTAAAAAAAAAGAACTTGACACACTTGTGGCTCAGATAGATAATGCTGTCATAGGAGGAATGATGAAGAAGATTCCACTTATGGTCATGATACTCGTAGTACTATCAGTACTGAGTGCAAATGTAATAGATCCCCGGTTTATAGCCAGGGTCTGGTTCGATGAATCTGATGCGTGTTTTGTTATGTTCGGAGATGAGGCATGGTGGGAAGGGTTTGAAGTGAACGACTGTTGTTTTACTACTTCTGCTGGTTCCTACTATCTGCCTCCAGATTACGTCCAACCTTCTGAATCGGTCTTTGTGATCAACCTGAGCCAGGAGATCCCCGATTTCACGATTCAGAGGAATATGGATTTTCTTCGTCTGACAAATCCAGACAACCCCTTCTTCTTTACTGAGGAGTTACGCTGGGGACCCCAAAACGACACCAGCGTTCACATGCACGCCCTCGAACCTGGGCAATCTGCAGTACATGTCTATGCCCCTGCATACGCCGTTCATGGTCATTATGACACAGGTCGTACTTGGGCCAAGGACAACCAGATTGATAGCCCGGACCCGTATAATCCTGCCTCAAACTATACCCTGAGAGTCCATTTGGAGGACCCAAGCGGCACTCCCGCACCGAATATCCCCGTTTATAGCAGCTATTTTGATTATGCTGCAGTATATGACCATTACTACAATAATGCGACCGATTCATCCGGAAACTGGGAACGTACTAACGATACGATATGTCGCAGTATACTGGTTAAAGATCCGCAGACACAGGATACTGTGATCCAGGAGTTGCTTTTCCCCGAACCCGGCGAGACGATCCAGATAAACGGGGTGATCAGCCAAGCGGGCATGCCTGATCCTGAGCCAATACCTCAGGCAGGTATTTTGCGTTGCTATCCATCCATTCTCAGCCGATCCACCGGAAGCAGCATCAATCTAAAGTATGAATCCGACATTCCCTTGGGCCAGCAGGCGAAATTGGCCATCTATGACTTGCGAGGCAGGTATCTATATAGCAAAAAGATGCCTACCATGGGGGAAACGGTTTGGGCTCTTCCAGGCCTTAGCAGCGGGATTTACTTCATTGCGCTGAAAGATTCAGACAAGATCCTGGCCAGAAGCAAGATCACCGTCTATAAATGAAGCCACTTAGCTCGCTCTGCCTTTGGGCGCTTTTGCCGGTAATGCTGGTTGCCCAGGCGCAATACGCTTTCGAGGGCGAAGAGCTCAATTTCACGCTCCTGCAAAGTGCTTCATCCGATTCTTTGATCTGGAATGTTTGTGGCGATTTTTACATGAGTAACCTGCATAACGAGGCTCTCAGCCGGATGATCGTATTTCCGGTTCCTTCCACCTTGGATATTGGGGTTGCCGAAAACATTACGCTTGATCTGATTGAACCCTCAGATAGCATGGCGGTTGAATTGATTGGGCAGGGAGCTAGTGGCTTCAGTTTCCGCTTGGACCTGCCTTCACGCAGTTTTGCCAAATTGCGCATCAGCTACAATCAGAGAATCGGAGGCAATACGGCCCACTATGTGCTGTTGACCGCCAATTCCTGGGGGCGGCCCCTGCCATTTTGTGACATGACTTTGATACTGGGGCATGGAATCGAACTGGAAGAATTGCCTTTTCCCTCTCCCAGTTTGAGCGATTGTGAGTTTGGAAAGGTGTTTCACTGGCAGTATCTGGATTTCCGTCCGGACAAGGACTTCATCGTCAAGATCAGGCAGCATACCCATGTATTCTGACTTCTGTAGTTTTACGTGGCTTGTCCTGCTGCCGGGACAGCAAATTTTGCTATGATACTGCACCCCAGACCCTTCGAATCTGTGAAAACTTGTGTAAATCTTTGGACAGAAAAGAGCTTCGCGCTCTTCCGGAAAACAAAGCTCTATGAAAAGTAAATTGTAAAAAACCCTAAGCCTTTGCTTTCCCATTACTTTTGTAGTCGTCTAATGGGAAAGAAGCGGGGAAGGCATGCAGATTCGGGGGATGACCCTCCCTGAACTTGCATTATGAGTTTACCAATTTCAGGGAGGGTCAATGGAAGATAGAGTGTCCTTAAGAACGATTGAAGAAGGATATCCAAGGTCCACTTCATTCATCCGCGGCAACAAGTAAAGATCGCACTTGCGTATGAGGTATAACAATATGGAGGAAAGATGAATCTACAGAGCAAATTGCTCCTACTGCTGATAATGGCATCTACGGTAAGCATGGCAATTTACGCCCAGAATCACATGCCGTTAATGACCACGCTCTACGGTGAGTTTCCGGGAGACAAGTATGGCTCTCAAATGATAGCGATGGACTATAATGGCGATGGCTATGACGACCTGATAGTCCTATCCGATAAGTGGAATGCATCGGGAGTACTGATTGAGGGATATTATCCCGGTAAGCTATATTTCTACTGGGGAAGCCCAGAGGGTTTGAGCACTACTCCGGATTTTGTATTGGAAGGACAGCAGAATAACGATTATTCTACTTATGATTCAACCCTTATCCCCAGTATATGCAATGCCGGTGATATGAATGGCGATGGGATAGACGATCTGGCAATCTCACGCAGTTATGATGGGTCAGGCGGGACAAACAAGAGCCTTGATTTTTATCTGGGTAGGCCAGTACCACAAACTGAGCCCGATTACATTATCACTTACCCACAAACAGAATTGTATCCGCGCTGGTTAGGG
>Ga0334901_1000967_pt1 | contig 33868 bp, 17 predicted proteins | sample GraSluR3_MG_3_FD_207216 | JGI IMG/M metagenome (GOLD analysis project Ga0334901, IMG submission 207216) | Sludge microbial communities from methane-producing bioreactor in Wageningen University, Netherlands - Granular Sludge_15_08-R3 | ecosystem: Engineered > Bioreactor > Anaerobic >... | reverse complement strand
TCCAGTCCAGCAATTGATCCACGTCTTTAAGGAAGTGTTTGCGGCTTGCCAAACGATTGGCAATCTCTTGATCTGCGAAAGTTAGGGTTTGCTTTTCCATGATTAGCTCCTGTGTATTGATAGAGTCGTAATCATAGATCTAACTAATTTGTCAAGAATTATTTAGATAAACATATTGTCCATTTTTACGTGCAATGGTCTTACTCTATGGGATGTCCCTTGCCCTTGCCTATTTTACAATGCCGCAGGATACTCATCAACTTGAAGCGCTTGAATAGAAAAAGAGCGTTGCTCTCTACCATACTTGAAGTTTTGACTTGACTAATTTGGGCTACTCTAAGATACTTCACCTTAACACCTCGTTTTGTTATTTGCGTTGTTTGCACTACCACAATAACTTACGAGGTGTTTTTGTCAAGCACTATTTTTACCTAATTTACTGCCAACCAGGAGCTTAGACACCTAGGAAAGATCAGTCAATAACTTCGTGCTGACTCTGTAGAGCAATTGCTTTTTGATTAAAGAACTCTCTTATCCTTTGTCCTTGATCATGGGTACTCATTGTAGACTCCTTTTTGTTTTACTCTGAGCCAATGAAAGCCAGAAATTTCTTTCTATCTTTCTCGGATAACTCCTTAAACTTCTCCACCAACCACTCGATCTTGATCTCGCTTAGCCTCTTATCAAGAGCTGTTCTTACCTTCTCAAGCTTCTTTAAATGAGCATCAGTAACATACGCTGGTGGACTAGATAGCTTATTCTGGAGCTGGTTGGCCGTTGCAACATCCATTTCTGGAATATCCGGTTCAATTGCTAGGATCTCATCTATCCATTCCTTACTAAGCTGTTTACGAGAATCAGATATGGTTTTGACAATGTTCTCGATCACATCTTCGGGTGGCCATGGAAGTTCATCCTCAGCAAGCTTGGAGACTGTCTCTTGTTCAACTTCTGTAGAGAGTGTATCAAAAGAACTCCAGGTGAGGTTAATGTCGCTTAATCGACCGTATGATCGTTTAAACTGATGTAGTGCCTTTTTTACAATATGGAAATCTTCCAGGTCCGATTCCAGTCCATCGTAGGCTCTAATTAGAGAATCAAGTTCCTCCAACAATTCATCTATTGAATCCTCAGTTGTTATCTTAGAAGTCCAAACTTTATCCGCTCTTTTCGTGATTTTACTTTCGGCTGTGATTAGCGAATCATAGAAGTCTTTGAGTCCTTTTCTTACAACCTGCAGTTCATTAAGGTTGATTCTCTGAAACATGCCCTTGAGCTTACTGGCATAGCTTTTGGCAACATCTTTGGCTACCCTGATATCTTTGAGTCTATTGGTGCCAAGGACACCATGACTGATTCGTATCCAGTTATCAACTTCACTAATCAATCTGCGAGCCTCTGCTACATCTTCAACCCTACGAATCAATGATCTAACTCTAGTTTCAAGGTTACTGGCTTCATTATCAAGCCCAAGATCCTTCAGGTTAGGTTTGACCTTATTCAGCATCAGATGCTTAAACTCTCCCACATGATCAGGAGATTCGGATTTGGGGCTAATATGAGCAAGCCAATCCGGAAACACTTGGATAATAGTTTGTCTGCCTTCAACCAGAACCGGTCGCATATCATCGATCTGCTCATCTATCCACAGAGGTTTTTCAGATTCTAGCTTAGCTATTAAGCGCTTTAGAGAAGAGCAGCCCCAAGATAATGGGATAACATTTCCATTCTCGGTATTATTCTTAATCCTCATTATCGCATCGTCTTTTGCTTCTTCCATTTCATCAATTTTCTTTGCTGATTCATTTGCTTGCTCAGTCAGTCTTTGCTCTCGATGAAAAAGCTTTGGAGGCACGGGTATTTTTTCTTTCAGAACTTCAGATCGCTCCATGCAATCTACACGGGCTATGTGGCTTTCTGCTTGCTCCCACTCGTCTAGGAGGTTTTCCCACTCAGAAGTGTCATCAGATCTAAGGAGCAGATAGGCACCGTCCATGATTGACGGATTGAAGTGTTTTGATCTGATAAGATTGTCGTCTGCCCACCCATTGACAGTCGTATACTGCTGATTTATGAACACGTTTAAGGTATTGCTGCGTGGGGAGATGTAAACGCTCAAGAATAATCCGGCGGAGTCTTGATTAGCTCCAAAGGGCGGCTTGATCATGGTGTCATACATTTCGCGCAAGGACAGCATCCGTTCTTGTAGTATCTCATCCCATTCGACCGAAAGCTTCTTTAGAATGTTATTGGTAGGCCGTCTGTTGATTTTCCCATTTGCAGAGAATATACCCCAAGCATCTTTGAGAACGCTGTTTGCCCTATTCTTGTCTCTTACCGGTTTCGCCATTACCGTGCTATAATCCAGGGTAGAGTGCATCAATTCTCGGGTCAGCATGGAACAAGTGTCAGCAGCGTTTCCTCTAGAGGTGGCAAAGCCATCAAAAGGAAACAGAATAGGATGAGTGTAGATTTGTTTGAACAGCTCTGTTGCTGCCTTACTCAGTCTCAATCCTTCCATTTGCTTTCCGCCCAGCGAGATATACCTCTTCTCTTTCAATAGGGCTTCTACAGCTTCTTGTATAGAACGTTCGATTTTCACGCGATGTGATTCAACAAGATTGCCGAATTTTGCTAGTTCTTCGTTGGAAAGGGAATCCAGGATAGATAACTCAGTAAGGTATTGCCCCAATTTCCCTTCAACATCATACAGAAACACCAATAATATTGGAACTGCTTTAACCTTGAGTGACTCTGCTGCTGATTTGAGAAGTTTATGAGCTTCTCGAGAAACGCAGTCTATATCAGCAGTTTCCCCTAGGTAAACATAGATAACTGATCCCCTGGGATCATCAATACTCTCTGCTTTTGACCATCTGTCAGTCTCAAGTATGATCTGCTGAGGCAATGTGTCCAGGTTTGCCACTTTTGCCTGAAAAGCCCACTCAGGGGTGCTGATCTTGTTTTCTTCAGCAAAATCACTCTGTATATCTTTGATCAGATCACAACAATCCTTGATGGAAGATACGAATAACTGAGACTGGGCGTTTTCATCATAACTGGCTGAAAGCCTCCGGATGTGATTGATGAACTGACTTCTGGGAAGCGCGTCACTAAGAATATCAAAGCTTTTGTATGCCTCATCCCACTCTATGGCGTTGTACTCATCAAGCAAAGTTTGTAATTCTACAGCCAGTACAGTCTTGTCCATATTGATCAAAGCTTCTAGAGCTTCGATTGCATCCGCCCGGTTTGCTGCTACCAAGCCTAGTTTAGAACTAAGTACGATTGCTTTTAGAATCCTTATCTGATTTATAGAATACTTTGTAGCATACTTCGACATGACTGTCTGGTATGCTTGCATGATGGTTCCTTGCGCTCCAGATTCTTCAGAACTCAGTAGTTCTTGGATAAAAGAATTGCTCATCATGTCTACAGCGGCAATCCTCCAGTCTTTGTCTTCTGATATCTGGCTCGATTCATACTGGTTAAAAGCTTCAATCAATAAAGCCAGGGCAGATCTTTCCTGCAAATGGCTTCCAACCGCAGAAAGGTAGTACAGGAGCCATACACTATATGCTGATAAGGGCCAAGATCCTTTACTAACTATCTTATGAAATAGGTCTGCATCATTCCAGACCTGAATATGTTTTGAGCTAGGAAACCACTCATTGATCTTCGTTCGCTCAAGATTTGAAGTTTGGAAGGCTGATTTCCCCTCAAAGATTTGATCTAAATACTGAGGATTCTTCTTTTCGATCAGGTTGGCAATGAGCGTTTCCAGATTGGTAGACAGATAAAGTTTATCAGCAGTTTGATACCGGCTAATGTATCTCTGCATCTCGTTTTTTTGCTCAGTAGCCATACGTTGAAGATATGCATTCAGTTCAAATTGGATAAATCCTACGAAACAGACTTTAGGTGAGTAGGCTTGTATGGCTTCAAATAGCTCTTGAAGGACCCCGCTTCCGGCTAAATGACTTCGAGTGGAGGCGAATTCCATATATTTTCCAAACTCATCAAACAGGATGACAAGGGACTGATATGGATTTCCTTCGCCACAGTAGACTTCTACAGTTCTGCCGATCAGCTCTTGTACTGATTCACCCTGTAGGTTTCTAATCTGCATATCATGTTTGCTTAAGAACTTGTTTACACTGATGTATGTAGCCTCATCCTGCTGTTCCAGCAATGCTATGATATCCGCCGGGCGAGCACCTCCACAAATCTCGGACAGTTCCTCCTTTAACTGGGGGCTGGTGACCCAATTCAGCATCCTGACTGCTTGTTGGAATCTGGGTCTTAGATCTTCGATCGGTTTTACTTCATGTCCATCCCTGCGTAGAACTTGTATGATCTGGTTGGATAATCCATGTATAAAGTCGAATTTTGTGAGGCCATTAAGAGCAATGACTAAACAGGGTTTATCGGCATCATCGAGTAAAATTTCAATTTCATCACCTATCTGCTTATCGGCAGATGAAATATTGGCAAGGATGTCAGCGGGGGTGTTGTCTACAGGAGCACTCAGTAACTCCGCGATTGTAACACCAAGGTGTGATTTTCCGGTTCCATATCCTGCTATGGCCAATGTAAACGGGACATCTTCATGGCCATAAGATCTTTTCACTATTGCCTTGGTGAAGCTTGCTGTATCAATTAGCTTGTGACCATGAGTATATCCTACTTCATCCTGAGAAACACCATGATAGGCAGGTCCATGAAAAACAAATGCTTCAGCCGCTAATCGTGATTTGTCAGGATCACTTATGTACCAATCGATATTTACAGCTCCATTGAAGAGCTTATCTCCCCTAAACTTTACGATGTCCTTTAAGATCATTATTTCCTCCAGTCCCTAGATCATATCATCGAACATTTGATTGTATGCTTCTCTAGCCGTTTTCATAGGGCTCAGAATCCAAGGATTCATGTGTCTATCCACCCTAAGAATTCCCTTTCTCTCGACCATATCGAGTATATCTGACATTCCTTGTCCCAGCCACCTGCAAACCGTCAGCCATCCTGTTTTCTGTTCGATTTCAGCGGTTGAAACCTGATTCTGCTTTGGGAACCAGAGTTCCATCGAACTTATAATCCATGCTCCATAACCCCTGGCCAGATCGTCTTTGATTGGTGCCTTTTTACGAGTTATCATCTTGCCATCATCTTGAAAAGCGCCACAAACCTTAAAAGACGCTTCATCCTCGTACATACTGAGAAGAGGCCCAATTAAACTGCGATTGCTGCTACCGTACTTAGATTCTAGCATGTTTTCCAGGTCGTTTCTCGAAAATTTGTCTCCCAGGCTGTGGTAGCCTGACCAAAACACAAAGTGCCAAAGCTCAGCTCCTGTAGACTTGTTACACAGGTTAAGATGACATAACCATTGGCTCACAACAGTTTTTACAAAGGGGTCTTCCTTCAGGATCACTCTTCCAAGATCTGTTAACTCAGGACTTATTAACATATCTTTGTTTCTTTTAATCGTTATCAGGCCCATTCCCTGACAATAATCTATCGTTGGAAGCACTTTCCCTGATGACTCACCAGTGGGAATCCCTGTCTTGTCAGAAATTGCTTGAGCATCGCCAGATCGGCCTTCAGCTGCAAACTTTAGAATTGCATTGATATATTGCCGCTCCGGTTTGAAAGTACGGTGGAAGTTCCTGGGCAAGCGTGTATTGACTTCTTTCTTAGCCATGGAAACCTCTTTCTTCAAGGGGGGAGATGCGAATTTTCTGTGCTTTCAATCTCAGTTCTCCAGATAGATCATCCAGGTGCCTTCCTAAAACCCAGCATTCACCCTTTTGGAGTTTTGCCAACCGATTTGTCCATTCCTTCACCGGAATATCGCTAATAGCATTGTTAAGCAGTTGAGCGTGCTCCTTCATCTCATTCTCTGTGGGCTTGAAGAATAGCTTCATTTCCGCTTGAAATAGCCTACTGACCTTTGCATCAGAGACACCGCCAACTCCTTTAACAGTTTGTGTTGCTGTTATCAAGGCCAGGCCATGTTTTCTTCCTTCTGTAAGGTACTTTGCCACTGGCGCGTCTGGTCCCAGATCTAGGTTTTGAACTTCGTCTAGCACAACGACCTTGGGTAAATGCTTACCACCATAGCTGCTAACGTAGTTGTAAAGATCCCATAAAACAAATTCTATGATAGCCCTCGATGAGTGCTTGTCAACTTTATGGAATTGGAAGACTCTGCTTCTATTCTCTTCATCTGCAAACAGTTCATTCCATCCAATTTCCCTGCTGTCGACCAAAAAGGGTTTGCTCGTGATAAACGGCTTTAGTTTGGTGATAGTAGTTTGGACAGTGTTCTTTGTGTATAATGGGTCATCGAGGTATTCATAAAACATCTCCAGCATCTTGTCCAGATTGAATTCATCGCCATATCGCTCAATACCGGTTTGGATGACCTCAATAGTGAAAGGAAGCTGCTGGGTTCCCAGATCATACACGTTTTTGAAAATTGAAGATACTCGCTTTGAGATTGTGATTGGAGTATCCTTGAATTTCATGCCATCCTGTTCGCTGACTTGAGCTTTGAAAGGATTGATAGGAAGTGGATCATTGTATATGAACGTCTGTCCATCACTAGTAATAATCGGTTTTGCAGCAGTCTCTATGTTGTTTGGGACAAAGCCATCTGTGTAATCTATGACTAGGCTGTTCTGGTTCTGCCTGGCCATTTCGCATAGAAGGCATTGTATTGCGTATGTTTTACCCATGCCGGATGTGCCGAATATCACCATATGTCTGTTTGCTAAGCTATCATGCCCAAACTCCCAATAGACTTCTTTGCCACCTGTGGTTTTGCCCAGGAGAATCCTCTCAGGAATCTTGGGCAACACAGTATCATCGTCTTCCCGATGGCCTTCTTCATCCTCCTGCTCTTGCTCAGTATCAGGCTGGTCTTCCGTTGACTCATCTTGAGGGGGCTCAGGGCTTGTTTCGTCATCCCAATTAGGCGTAGTATCTCCTCCATCATCTTCAGGCTCATCATCGTCCCAATCTGCCAGAGTCTCACCGGGTTGAAAGTCTTCATCCTCCGGACTAGGGGGGAGGTCGATGTCTTCAATTTGTTGCATGACATTGTCATCCTCTGAAAGAGGCTCGTCCAGAAATTCAGCAATTACTCCTGTGGTTTCATCTGTTGATTGAGCAAGTACTTTGATGTAATTCCTGCCTATTGAAAACACATTAGCCTTGCCAGTAGAAGTCTCATTGTTGTTCCAGGAACCTGATTTCTTGATTGTGCCATGCTCATCATCTATCCAGAAAGCCATCACGGAAGCGCTCCATGATATTTCGTAATCTCCTTCGGCTAGTTTCTCCAACGCTGATATGACCTGCTGTTCGTGATATTTATCTATCCTGGCCTTAGCAGCTATCAGGCGGTGTAATTGCATCCACCAATAACGGCGATCAGGCTTATCGTCGTCGAGATTTTGCTGCTCCTGGAAATTCGGTTTGAATGCCTTTACCAATACACTCAACCCATTATTGATCTGGTGTTTTGCCTTAATCAACAGTTCTTCGGATTTATTGCCCATTTTACACTCAATCAGATGCAGGTTCAGGTGTACACGGTTATCCTGGCCTATGTTCGCCTTTAACCACAGCAGATCTGGCCTTACTCCGCTTTCCGCAAAGTCGAACCAATGCCTGTATGCATCGAGAGTCACCAGATTATCACACAACATAGTATCATCTCTGCCCACGATCTTGCGGGTGAGGGCGTAAGCCATGAAATCTCTGATATACTGGTCCGCAGCCCCCGTAGCCCGCACCAGTGATAATCCGGACAATTCCTGGGCTACTTTCATGGTTCCTTTGGCTACAGCCTGATAGTCCTCCTCAGTCCATTTAGTGTCTGCTAGCAGTTGCTTGATGGAAGCTCTCAGCCTGATTTCGATGTCATTTAGTGAAAAGTGCTCGGTCGATATGGTGTAGTTTTCTTCACCTGAAATGCCCACTCCAGAGCCGAAACCAATAATCTCCCTCTGCAGCTCGCTTTTCTTGCCTGAATCTCGTATCAGGCGATCATCCACACTAGGATCGATGCAGATTACCCACTCAGATTTGCTGTGGACCGCTCCGATCACGTCCATCCAGGGCTTGAGATCTCCGGTGCCCATTACTACTGTGCCTTTTTGGTCATTGCCACTTTTTAGGGCATGCATGCAGCCCGCTAACCGAGAGCTGATGCTGAACTGCCTATTGCTGATAATCCTGTAGCGTTTGAACTCATCAGAGGGATTGTCTATCGTAGCAACGGCTTTCTCCAGGATAGGGTATTTGAGTGAGTGAGTTCGGATGTCCATGGGATCGACGGATTCAAACTTATCGGCGATGTTTCCTGTCCCGATAATATCATACAGGATGGTCACATCGGTGCTGAAATTATCATTGATCATCCTCAAGAATGAGTTATGGTCGGCGGTATTGATCAATCGGTGCGAGATGGAAAACCTGCAGTTGCGGTATACCTGGAATTTGCTTTCAGTCTCAGCCGCTTCCCATCTTTCTCTCCAAAGCTCTATCCATCGGGCTATGCCGCTATCGTCGGCAGAATCAGTAAAAATGCTCACGCTGATATTGTAGGGCTTATTGCGCTCATTTCTAATAACGTAGTAATTCGGATCTTTTATGTTTGAAAGCTTCATTAGATAAGCATGTATGGCTGCGATAATCGGTTGAATATCCTGGTTTCTATAAACGGCTAAGTTCAGTCCATCCCTGGCGTGGGGATGCAGCCTGAAATAGTCTAACAGGAGGTTGTTGAGCAGTTTGGATTCCCGTGTTTCCAAGAACATGTCCGTATCACTCACATCGCCTATTTCATCATCGCTTTCATCAGACATCCCCAGCATCAGCCTGGTCGATTTCAGGTCATCTCCATCAATCGGATCACCTACTTTGTGGATCAGTTCATGCCCCACAACGTTGGTGTTCAGATTGAGCCCATCATCGATCAGAATGCAGTTTATGGGTGTTCTGATATGAGAAAGGTCAAGATAGGATTGCCAAATGTGTTTTTTGAAGGCATCCCGCCTCTTGTCTTTTTCGGTTTCAGCTTTCACGGCATAATTGAAACAGGAGCTTTGGTAAACTACTTGGGATTGCAGCATTTCCAGCAGAGAAGGGTGAAGCACCGTGATGATCCCTGATTTCTCGTAAGCCTCACTATACCATGCTTCATTTCCATCTTTCTCTCTTTCTCTTATCACCATAAATGCTCTTAGCATCATTCCAGCCATCGGAGATTTCAGCATCTCTTCCTGAGTGCTTATCAGGTCTAACACCTCTTCGTAATGCTGTCTCAGAACGTCCCAAACCGAGGTGTCTGTCAAAGCAGCGATCAATCCGCTTTTCTTGGCAGCTTTGATAAACAGGTGGTACTTCTCGGCAAGATTCCTATAATGGGGCAATAGTCTATCGTCATGTTTCAGCCAAGTCCCAGACAACAGATTTCTCAGGAAAGACCCTTCTGAAGCAGAGTCTCTCAAGCTGTGCAGGAAAACCCTCCGCAGCTCGTCATTGGATGAAGTCTTAAGAATCTCGTCATAATAGGGAAGGTGGAAGAAGGGTAATACCAGCGCATGGTTTGGCCTATCCAATTCATCGGCTGCCATGTTGATCAAATCTGTTGCCAGGCGATAGCTATGGTTGGAGGGCAGTTTCCAGGCATATTTTCTTTCCTGTGGCTTTTCGTCTTCCTGTGCATAGAGGTTCACGCTGAAAACCAGTTCGGAGATCGCTGTCCTGCTATAGCGGAATTTGATCTCATCGCTGTCCAGGTTGCACTGAATCTCAATCTCTAGGCCATCTTTGTTCTTAAGGCAGGCATGCTGCACGATAAAGCTGTCCAATCCGCCAATGAGCCTGTGCAAGAACTCTCTTGCCAGTTCTGAGACATCCTGGGTGGGATAGTCTCCCTCGCTGTCATCCCACTCCATGTCATGTTTGAACAGGTCAGCAGTTATCTCTATCCTGTGTAGATCTTCCACGCTACCATAATCTTTTGACTTTGAGAACTCTGAAAGACTGTCCCACATAGCTGTCAGTACGATTTCTACCGGGCTTCCCTCCAGGCTCTTCACGCTTGTTTTCTTCTTTTCCTGCTTTTTCTTGAATTTCAGGATCTTGTCCAAGATGAAGACGAAATCGCTTTCCAAGAGCTTCTCTTTCTCCTCTTGGTCAGCAGTCAGGACGTAGTCCTTCATCCCGCCCAAGAATTCTATTCCGTTACTGTACGCGCCTCGAATCTGTTCATTTTCCAGGTCTTCCCATCGCTCTTCTCCGGTTTCGATGGCTTCGAGTATCCCATCAATGGCCTTTACAGCCTTCCTTTTCTGGTTTTCCTCAATGAACATGGTGTAGTTAAAGAACTCAATAGCCTTATAGACATACGGATTGAATTTCTTGTTTTTTCTAGTATAGGGAAAGCTGGTGAAATTGGGTAGTTGGAAATCCCGTAGCTTCGTCAAAACCACTTCTAACACTGTTGGAACGCTGTCACAGTATGATAAATCCAAGCGCTCCAGCCACTTGCTGAGGGATATCAGGTCCGCCCTGCCCTGCTCGATGATAGGGTAGAGGATGTTATCGAATACCAGCATGTCTGCTTTGTTGTAAAAATCTATGCCGCTGGAACTAAGTTTATCGGCAACCCACTGACTAAAACTACGAGACATTCCCGTTTCCCAAACAAACTTCAAACTACAAAGGTTGAAATCAGCTAGACTGGCGGAATCAGTAACTACATCAGATCCGTATAGGATGATCACATTATGTTTGTCTGGTGGCATAGGCTCATTGCGGTAATATGCCAAATTGTCCAGTATGGTAAGCCATTGGGCATCTTTAGCCTTTATTTTACCCTCGTCTGACCATTCATCGGTCAGTGTTCTGGCGACTTTGATCAGTACATTGGTATCAGCAATATTATGTAAGAAACTGCTGATAAGGTCTGCAGTAGCTATCGTCAGATCTTCCGGGATGCTTTCCACCATGAAGATCATTTTCCCGCCCAATTCCATGGAAGGAAGCTGGGATTCTATCCTACCTGTGATGTAATCCTTGAACGAACGCGCAATGTATTTCATGATCCAGCTCCATCATTCCCTTGGTTGGGATGCAACACCAAGGCGCAGGAATCCGACAAGTGCATCAGGAGGCCGCTTTCTGCCAGCATTTCAAGTAGCCAGGCATCTGTATCACTGGAAAGATATACCTTTTCAACCCCCAGCCATTCGCAGCACTCGCCAAATCCAGCCTCGTCAAACACCATGCCCCACCTCGCTCTTATCAATTGTTTAAATGTTTCATATGTTATCCTCCCCTGCTGCGGTACAATGGTAGTTACCAGCACCCTGAGTATCTGGGGAGTTAAAACAAATCGAGCCCAAGCGCCCCGCTTGGGAATCACCAAACCGGCTTGCTTTGCCATCTTTAAGAAGAACTTGTGCCCGGAACGTGTATCGGCTTCTTTGAGGATCTTCTCATCCTGAACTATATCCGTATCCTGCATATGCGAGCGGATAGCCATATAGATGGTTTTTTCGATGTTTTTGAGGCTCTGATGCGATATCCGCTTGAGCGTCCCATTCTCCTCGTCAGACCTGTTTATAGCCATATAGTAGCCAGGCCATTTTGCTTCTCCATTGCTTAAACATCTGGAGCTCTGCATGATTAGATTCCTCAGGGTATGCAGCATGAATAAGGTCTCCAGATAGTAAACGCTGTCCATCACATCCAGGCCGGATGACAGTATCCTGTTCATTTCCACTGCCAGCAGGTAGCCTTCCTGCCAGGTTGCGCTATTGCACCAACCGGCTTCCACAAACCTAGGTTGCTGTTCTTGCATGTCTGTCTTTGCGGCTGTTTCAGGATCTAGCTTGTCATCGATGAACTCAGCCAGGTCATCGATAAACTTAGGACAAGCGCTAAAAAACTTTGCCATGCCCCTCTCCAAACTGTTAAGCAACTTTTCTGGCTCTAGCTCTTCTGTGCTGAATTCAAGCTTTGCATCCAGGTTCCAGGATTGTATTGCATCCGGGCTTTGCTTCATTGCATTGCATATCTGTAGATACAGGAGTTCTCCTCCTCCCGCATAAAACGCATGCTGGCTAGTTGAGAAATACTTCCCTCTCGTCTCAAACAAATTGCCCCAACTATTTGGATTAAATCTCCTAGCACTAGTTTCTTTCCAAATTGCTTCACAAGCAAGTAGTGATTTAGACAATGGGAGAAATGATTGTGTGCACCAAGTTCGGCCTGATCCGGCACCCTGAAAGCCAAGTAGTAAATTCTCAAGTGTCTTTACTACCTGAGTCTTATCATTGCTATCTACTTTGATTCTTTTTTTGAGTTCCTGTATTAGCTGGGTGTAATGCTCTCTATGGGTAAGGTGCCGTGAGTCAAGTCTAGACGCACTAAGAAAAGCAAACAACTTTAGATTTAACCTGGCTTTGGGTGCGTATTCAAGTTCTACATTATTCCAATCTATAAGTAGAGTGATTGGAGGAAAAGCAGTAGCGTATTCAGCATCATCAATTCTCTTCTTTGACGTTATGACCAACAAGAATTCGCATAATAATTCCATGCTGGTTTGATCGTTACTAAATCTGTTTCCAAAAAGCCTTATGGCAGGATTGCTCTTGTATGCTTGTTCCGATTTGGCATCGTAAGGAAAGGTTGAGTTAGACATCAAACACCTCCACTGCTTGGTCGCTAATGCTGAATTTCTGTCTCTTGAATCTGTTGTCATTGCGTAGTCTGACCAGCATCATATCGTCGTTTAGGGAGGCGGTTTTCTTTAGCACCTGTAGCTTAAAATGCTCCAACCGCTCTTTATATGCGGCGTTCAAGAGGTTTCCAATCTCACCGTAATGCCTTTGGGTTACGTAATCCAAAAACGGTAAGCCCAGCCTCAGAGTTACTCCCTTAAGCACTCCCTGACCTTTTAAGGCAAGTTCAACGTATTCCGCTCCGGCCGCGTTGCTTGATCTATCAAGTTCCAGAATCACGCTCTGAGACCAGTCCAATTCGGCTATCACGATCTGGGCGCTTTGCCGTACTTCGCTTTGCTTGCGGGATAATGTGATGTATAATCTGCTGTCTTGGGTGCCCATGCCTTCCGGCATCCTTACGCCGGTAAAATGCTCTTGTATAACGTGGAAGACCATGTTCGTGTATTTGGCACGGTATGCTTTCTCCAATACTGACCCTTTCTGTTGCCATTCCTGCCAATACAAGATATTGGGTGAGTTTAGAAAATCGATCATTACTTGGGAGTCAGCAACCTCATCGTTCACAAAGAAATAAAGGAGTCTGCGCAATTGTCTGCGGGCTTGCTCAGGCGTAGATCCGGCTCCGCTTACAGTAAGGGATGCCATCCCTTTCTTGCGCATATCGGAAAACAGCTCTTTAACCGCAGGTAGCACCCTGATTATGCCATGAACAGATGGCTTAAGCCAGAGATTCATCTCTATGCCGGAATTGAATATGGTGCCCAGGCTTTGCCGTTTCAGCTCCACAATCGCTTTCATCTCGCTTGCGGCGACATCTGGGCTCTTACCGTCATCACCGAATATCCTGTTAAAGAATAGGTAATCGGATTTCATCTGCGACATCTTCTTGTGCACGTTTGCGGCATTGATCCCGCTGCTGATGATGTAGGCCAAGTGAGATGTAAGCTGCCTGATGGTTAGCCTGGTGCCATACTCATACAAGCGCCTGTAAAGTAAGAACAGCCTATGTGTCACCTGCTCCTGGGCAGAACGGATTAGTTCCACATTATGCTTCATGGGGCAGAAACTCTCTCGTGAGCAGGAACCGCATCCTATCCAATTATCGGGCTCCAGCATCCTCGTAAAGATATTTTCTGCCAGCTTTAGATTGTCTATATAGGCCAGATTGTAAACGATGAACTCCACTCCAGCAAATTCCACTTCAGCGGCACCTTTCTTCTGGCTAATCGCTGTCAATATCCTGCTCTCAGCCTCAACAGAATTGATTTGCCAGGCCTGTGCGTTCCCCTTGAAGAAATCCAACAGCGTTCCTGTGTTAGAAATGATCATGAATCTGCGTTGTCCGGCTTTCAATTCTTCGATCAAGGTTTGGTCCGCTTTTCCTTCTCGCTCGCTGAAATCTTTGATGATGCTTAGTCGGTGCTCTTCAATTTCCTCTCGCCTTTCAATCGGCTTTTCTAGCATGGCAGAGAGCGGCAAGCCTCGCAATTGTTTGATGATATCTACTGCAATAGTTGTTTTGCCATCGCCGGCATGTCCTGTTAGAATGACATGCTTGCCTGTTTTCTGTCTTAATTCCTTGTCCAGTATATGCACTAGCGGGTGCGTTGTGTGAATGGTTCCAAAGAGTGGATTTATAGCTTGTGCTTCCGCTATGGCGTTTTCATTGAAGATGTTTGTACTAATGAGGGAGGTTAGATATTCACTGTAACACCTAACTGGTGATGCTCCCTGCTCTTTGTGATTATCGCTGTCTCCATTAAAACAAGCAAATCTATGCATTAGAGCATTTCTCAACAGGTCCCTAGAAGTCTTGTCGGATAAAACTTGCATGAATTCATCAGATAGTTGAGCATATTCTACAGTATCTTTAATTCTTCTTTTCGTAAATCTCTCTTTTAACTCGGTGATAATTCTATAAAACTCATCTTCCATACCGGGTTTTACCTTTAGCGACCAATAACCATCTTTGCTCAAAGAGTAGAACGGATATTCGATTAACGTATCATGTTCATTCAGATCTGAATCTAGCCTTCTTATACTCAGATGAAAGTAACTTTCTAACTCTTCATCAAGGATTAAACGGTTTGTATAGATTTTCCCTTCTTCAAACAAGTCGATAATCGCAAGCACTAGCGCGAATTTATGGGGTTTTGAGTTCTGCCCAATCATCATGGGCTTGATTGCATTTGCTAATGATTCAACGCTATTCATATCGTTCCCATCCCCTCATCAACATAATGAGATAATTCTTTCTGTAACATTATTAGATCGTCTTCGGTCGTGTCTGCACTCAAGGATACCCGAAAAGTTGACACAGCTTCTTGTTCAGTAAGTCCGAGGTTTTGTATTACATGAGATATACCCAATGTACCACTATTACAAGCAGATCCATGTGAAACACATATACTTGAACTACTTGTTGATAAGGCATCTGCCTGGATATATGGTATTAAAAAGCATAAGATACCAAATAGTTTTCGTTCGCCTTCTCCGATTATTCTAGCTTTTGGATAACTAGATTGAATGATGTTAGAACACAGAGAAGTTACCATTTGAAGTTTCGAAAGGTAGTCGTTTTCTTGTTGTCTTATCAAGACAGCAGCTTCTCCAAAACCCACAATAGCTGGAACATTGTAAGTTCCTGGTCTAATACCCGATTCCTGTCCCCCGCCGTATAGAGGATAATCCCAAGGCCATTTACGGCTTCCACCTCTGATATAGAGAGCGCCAATGCCCTTGGGGCCGTAAATTTTGTGGGAACTAAAAGATGCCAGGTCACAGTCTAATTGCTGAGCATCGAAGGGCATTTTCCCAAGTGCTTGAGCGGCATCGGTATGAAACTTCGCTCCAACCCGATGGGCGATTTCTGCCAGTTCCTTCACAGGTTGTATGGTACCTATCTCATTGTTGGCAGTATGCACGGAAACCAAGGCTGTATCTTCCGTGATCAATTTTCGGGCGATGTTGATATCCACAATTCCATTACTGGTAACAGGCAGCAAGGTTAGATCAAAACCTCTTGTGCCGAGGTTTTTGGCTGGAAGCAGCACCGATTTGTGTTCAATCGCGGACACTGCGATCTTTCGTCTTGTCTCTTTTGCGTCCAGCAATAGGGATAAGAAGATCAGGTTATTGCTTTCTGTAGCTCCTGAGGTGAAAACTATTTCACCGGGACCGCAACCGACAAACTCGGCAAGCTGCAATCTCGCTTTTTCCACCGCAGCCTTTGCCTCTCTGCCGAATGCGTGAGAGCTGCTGGGGTTTCCGAAACGGTCACGAAAGTAGGGTGCCATGGCAGCCAGAACTTGTGGGGCGCATGGCGTAGTGGCGCTATAATCTAAGTAAATCATAATCTAAAGATGGCAGATCAGGCATGCCTTATCGGGGCTCTCATCCTCAGTATCGTCAAAGACATCCACCAACCTTTGCTTGGCAGAAAACCTGCTCTTTTCCCTTTCCTGGCGCTTGATATAATCTGACTTTATCTGTGCTATCCGCTCAGGTTTGATCAGGTCGTATAGGCTTTCACCCTGATTCCAGGTATAGGTGTCACGGGGGCTATCGCCTATCTTTTCATAGGCTGCCGCCTTCTTGAATAGATCGGGGTGGTTTTCGTAGAGTCCTATCCACTCCCTTTTCTGCTGGAAAAAGCAAAAATAGCAGCCGGAGCGTGATCTCCAGTTGTAATAGCTGGGAACTCCAAGGCCGGATTCTTTAAGGATGCGATACACCTCTTCTTTGCCGATGTTATCCTCGATAAAGGGAAACACCGTTCTGATATTTGGTTTGGTCGATATATATCCTTTCCTCTGGGCCTCATCAGCCCGTATGCCTACATAACTGATTACCTCATCCGATCCTAGGTATCTTTCGTATGGTTTTAGTTTTAGCATACGAGTGCACCATCGAGTGCTCGCATCTGGTAAGACCCCATTATATAAGTCCAAATAGTATTTAAAGTCCTTCTCTGACTTTAACCAAGCGATTTTCTTGCCTAGAAAACTCTGTAGTTTAGATATGTAGTCATAAGTTTCTTCCAGCTCTTCTCCAGTATCGCAAAACACATAATCCATATCTATTCCCTTGCTGCGCATATATATGGCAAGTGCGGAACTGTCTTTGCCTCCGGATAATGCCAGTATATGTCTAACCTTGTTTTCCATCTATGACCCTCACAGTTGTTTATTAGTCATTGCCATTAGTGTCCTCATCCTCTTGCAGTTCCGTCAGCAGTTCCTGGATTATCCTGCGGATCTCATTAATGGGTAGATTGCTTTTCATATTGGAGATCTGATTCCGAATCTCCTGTCGAAACATGGATGCTTGCTCGGTTTTTCCATTGTGGTTTTCCGGCTTTAGCGATCCAAAGCTGTTCCAGTAATGGAGGAACAGGTCTCCCATCCCCCTGGCCAATCCTTCAAACCTGTCGATATCCGAATCCAGCCATTGTTCAAATGACCTCTTACTCACGTTGGATAGAGCTGGAGTGGGATCGTGCTCTTCTCTGGCGCCATTTAAGACGCTGTTGATAAAGGGTGTCAGTTCACTGTGGTTAATCCTGTCCACCAGCACTCTACAGCGATCCTCCAACTCCAGCCAACCGGTCTCTCCAATATCCAATTCGCAGCTTGTGAGAAGTTTGTCTCTGGCTACAGAGAGGACTTCCTGCGCGTGTCTTGCCAAATGCTGCAAGGCTCCATTCAAACCATTGAAATAGGCGTCAAAATCATCGGCTGAAGCATGTTTGGAGCCTACAATCTCTATCCCAAAGCACCGGGGCAGCTCTTTGAACAGCAAGCTCTCGGGAGAACCGGCATTCAAGAAAGCTTCTCTAACCTGCAGGGCTTGTGAATCGACAATTCTTCCTGATTTCAAAGTAAGATTGGGTAATGACGAGAAGCTTCTGTATAAAGCCCTGACCACTGAAGCGATCTTGGGAGCTGTATTAAGGCTACCGGCCAGTCTTTCCACTATTCTGAGGGTGATGCCTTCAAGTCTCACACCCTTTATCGAAAACAGATCCAAGCGCCTCTGCAGAAGGTCGAAATGGCCGGGTTGAGGTTCTGGCAAAAAGGTTCCCTCCCGGTACAAAAACACTTCTCCCTGGTGCACAACGAAAAAGACTGTTATTAAGATAGGAAAAATCCCCTCCGGCAGGCCAAAGGGCGCCTTCCTGAGTTTGGCGTATATATCTGTGAGTTCCAGCTCTTCCAGCTTATCATTGAAAACGTTCTTTTCGATCAGCTGCCAAGCGGGCCTCAAGTTTACAAAATTGGCGTTCGGAGGTGACTGAAACTTCCAGCTCTCGAGCTTCTCATCATACACATGCATGCCGGAGGCTTTGAGGATAGATTCGTAAATACTTCTTTCCGGTGGGTACCCTGTCATACCAAGGGTTTCTTGATCGGGATTCGTCAGGATCAGTTCCATCAGAGTTCTGCGGGCTGCTGATGCGGCGCTTGAGATATTATCCCTGGAGATGAGTTCGTTACGTAGAACCGGACTTTTATGAAAGAGAACGTCGCAAGCCTTGGAGAGCAATTTGCTGACATCCACAGGATTGCTCGCTTCTTGCTGATCGCCCATCCAGAACCACAGGCACTCATTTCCCAGGGGGTTTGGTCTGGGATCAATGATTGTATACGCCCTTTTACTGAGTTCCTGTTCATAGGCTGATATCCTCAGGTTCAGTTCGCGGCGGGCAATGCGGTCATCCCTCAATTCGTCTGTGTGCTCTTCTACCCACTTCAGACAAGCCAATTCATTCACAACCCCGCTCAAGCTGTCCATCTGCCTGGGAATCGCAACCAATAGTTGGGGGTTTTTCTTTGTGACTGCTTGAACTTCCTCAACCAGATTTGAGAAATGCTCGTTAGGTATCAGAACCATAACCAGGCCTGAGGCTCCTTCCGCTAGTTCCCTCTCCAGCATGCTGCTGGCATCAGTTAAACTGTCCGAGTATTCTATCGAGAAGTGGCGTATCATTCCGGCTACAAGGCTGTGCCGTCGGGCTACCATACGTTTTTGCTTAAGGTGTTTGCCTATGGTATCCAGGAACAACTGCGTGTCAAAGTGCAAGTGCCTCCTGGCTTCAATAAGGCGTTCCTCCAGGTCCACATCGCTGCCTTCCCAGATGCGGTAGCTGCTGTCAAGCTTGCGGAAAGTGATCAATGATTGTTCAACCAGGCTCTGAAGTAGGCTTTCGATCTCAGTACTCTGCTGTAGGCAGAGTTCCAGCATATCCCTAGTAGCTCTGAGTGGGCTGATCTCGGACAGTGAGTTCAATACCGCGATGGTTTTCAAGGCACAGGTTTGGGTCTCTGTTAACCGGGATCTGCTGTTGATCACGTCATTGGCTTCCAGCATCTTCTTGGAATGCGGGTTTCGGGATAGCCCTATTTCGTAGTTTGAAAGCAGATAATCGTAAATGTCTTTGATCCGGATGAAACCATGATCGTCTTCAACTACGTTTTCCCGGATCGATTTTTGGAATCCGGCATACTCTTCGCTGGCTAAGTATGAGAAAATCGAACGCTCATTTTGTGCGAATCGTTTGAATATGTATGGCAGGGCAAGCAGCAGCGTGGGGTGTATCGGCCAGGCTTTATGAACGGATTTTGCAAATGATTCGTGAGTGAGACCAGGTGGAATGATGCTTTCCATTTTCAGCAGGTTCTTGATCACCCGCTCAAGAGCCTGTTTAACGTCCTTTGGGGCACTTTTTAGAGGTTTTATCGCCTCGGCCAGCATCTGTATCGTGCTGCTTGCAGGTTCTGCGAAACGGATGTTTACGAAGCGTTCCTGTATTTTTGCCCACTCAGCCCTGTTGGTCCGGGATAGGAGTTCGCTGTAGCTATCCATTTGCTGGTGCAAAGTAATAACGAACAGCATGGAATACTTGCTCAGCCTTTCCGCATGTTCAGCCAGTTCCTGCAGGATGAACACATCTCCACCTTCCCGGTCGCTGAGTGCATACTCGAAAGATTTGCCAGCTTCATCAACAATCATCAGGATACCCGCCAAACCTGCCTTTTTTGCCGCAATACCCAGTTTATCCATGGCTTGCAGAACAATCTGGGAATCATGCCATAACTCAGCTTTCAACTGCTCTTCAAGCTCGTTGAGCAACTCCAGGTTGTTTTTACTGCCTGGGAGCTGACGTAGAGCCTCGATCACACTCTCCATGACCAGTTGGTTTATGGGTCTGCGTCTGCCGGTTACCAAGACCGGAAGATAAGAGGACTTATTTCTATCAGTCAGGAAGTTCTCAATCTTGGGATCAATGGCTTTGCCTCTTAGCAGTTCCCGAGCTTTCTGCCCCTGCCCGTTATCCATCGAGAGAAGCTGAGCCAAGTATACCGCAAAAGCTGATTTACCCGATCCGTACAAGCCAAACAGGCAATACGACTTCTGTCCACCCTTCTTGATCAGTCCGGAGAGGATTTGGGTTAAAGAAGAGAGCACATTGCCGGTGACGATGTATCCGTAGTCCTGGGTTTCCCTGCTGTAGTCGGCATTAAGGTTAACAGACCGGGTAAAGCGTGAAGCTACGCCAACATATTCATTGACCAGCGTCTTCATGCTTCCACAGCCTTTTTGTAATAGTGATCCAGGATATCATTTCCTTCCACAAGATTGCAGTGGATTAGGGCAACTCCCGCCGCCTCGCTGAAACCAAAGGCCTCTGACCATTTGGGTTCGTTACTTAGCTGTTCCACGGCTTCCACGATCGAATTCTCATCCAGCATGAATATCTGCCCCGGACTGTACTCACGGTACATGGCTTCGTTAATGGTGATAGCGATCTTTTTCTTTCTGCTCATGTAGTCCCAGAGAGCGTAACCAATGATCTCAGGGGCTAGGTTGCTTTTGCTGCCGATATTGAAGCTGTACAGATCGCTGTCGTTTACTGACTGGATCAGGTTCAACTCCTGAAAGGGGCTGCCAATCTTCTCATCCTTTTGCTTATTGATTGACCTTCTGGTTCCGGCATACAATCTCAGATAACAATCAATATCTTTGGCCAGAATGCTGTCTGCGGGGCTTTTTTTGCCATGTGCGTCCAGAAGCCTGATGGCGGCATCCATGACGTCCCTTTTATTGAACTCAGGTTTCCGCAAATGCGAATACAAGATCATTCCCGAGTGTATGTAGTCTGGATGAGTGTTTAACTTCCAGTGCAGAAGCCAGTAGGAGTTGTTATCCTCCAAATATGGGTCCCAGCCGTTATTTTCGTCCAGCAGTTTAGTCCCAAAATCGCTTGTAGCTCCAGACTCAGTGACTCCGGTTAACTCAACCCAATAGCGAATGCTCTCCACCATGTTTTTGCCGACGCCCAGATCCACAATGGCGTCCTGGCTGCCAAAGCTCTTGCCGTCCCTAACAAATCTGTATCCCTTCTCGATCCATCCGTAGCGTGTCACAAAAGTCTGGTGCCCGGAGAATTTCGGTTTCCTATTTTTCATTCAATACCTTTTTCTATTCCTTCTCTTTAGCAATGTCATGCCGTGCTTTAGAGGTGCTTTTTTATTATTGTTTCAATAAGGATGTAATTCACTGTTTGATTACTTGGATGGCTTAGATTTTGTATTGGAAAACTGTTCTACCCATTTCTCCACATCAGCTTTGCGAAATTTCCACAATCTGCCAATTTTATGTGCGGGTAATCCTTTATCACTGACCCATTTGTACACAGTCTCCCTGTTCACCCCGAGGTAGATACTCACATCTTCAACGGATAACCACCTATCTTCCAATCTCCAACTCCTTGCACTATGGTTCTGATATACATTGATTTATCCCACTTTCGACATTATGATAAAATGGGACAAAATCGAACAAAACCAACTATACGGGGAGAGGGATTTGTGTCAATGCATAAAGATACCAAAAGGTAGTGTCTCAAAGGTTGGTGTAAAATAGGGTGAGCCTAATGAAGAAAAAGGTTGAGCCGGATCCCACTCATTGTTTTGATGGTTTTATCAAAAAACTAAAGAACAAGGAGAAGATCATGACTCAACCGAAGAGAAAGAAAGATGAAAGAGCGGAATTGGTCAAGTTATTTCGCACGATAGCCCCTGGAGATTTTGCAGAAGTGCTTGAGAAGGGCATCCGTAATATCATTGAAGCGGAACTCAGTGCGAGGTTAGGAGCAGCACCCTATCAGCGTTCCGAGCATAGAAACAACTACCGCAATGGTTATCGTGAGCGTAAAGAGCCTCTCAGTACAGGTTTGGGACCCATAAGCGTTAACATACCTAAGCTCAGGAACGGCAGTTTCTATCCATCTATTCTGGAACAATACCAGCGGGTAGACAGAGCCTTGATCAGTATCATCAGTGAGGCCTATTTCGCTGGTGTTTCAACCCGCAAGATGAATAAGTTGTTTGCCGATTTGGGGATTTCCCATATAGATCGAAGCTTCGTAAGCCGGTGTGCCGCTCAGATTGATGAAGAAGTGGAAATATGGAAGAATAGGCCACTTGATAGGCGTTACGCCTACATCTGGCTGGATGCGATCTACACCAAGATCAGGACCGAGGGCAAGGTTAATTCTGTAGCAGTATTGATAGCGATTGGGCTTAGAGAAGATGGACACCGTGATGTCCTTGGTTTGCATCTGGGTAACAGGGAGAGCTATTATAACTGGAAGGATTTTCTGCAGAGTTTAAAGGCTCGGGGTCTACAGAGATCAGAACTCTGGATCAGCGATGAGCATGATGGTTTGATAAAGTCAATAGAAGAGTGTTTTCCCGGACAGCTAAGGCAACGCTGTATAGTGCATTGGATGCGTAATGCCCAGAGCAAGGTATCCAAGACAGACCTTCTGTGGTTGCTGCCACTAATCAAAGACCTGGTAGGCTCTAGGACGAAAGAATCATTTCAATTAGCGTGGACAGAGCTTAATAGGGTAGCCCAGTCCAAAGGCAAGGATAAGCTTCTGGAGTGGCTAGATGAAAGCTACCATGAAATCTCAGTTTATCTTGATTTCCCCACCGCTCACTGGAGCAGGATAAAGTGCACCAACTCCTTGGAGCGTTTGAATGAAGAGCTGCGCCGCAGAGAAAAGTGCATCAGGATATTCCCTGATGAAAAGAGTTGTATCCGTCTTTTGGGAACCATTCTGCAGGGCTATTCAGAGGACTGGATAAGCGGGAAACTTTATCTTTCAGAGCCAATGGAAAGAATCAGAGAAAACCAGAAAAGGGCTATACCATTTGAGGCAACGCGCGACGGGCTGGAGCCCTGCTCCGTTGGCTACGCCTCCTCCGCAGGGCTCCAGCCCGTCGCGACAAGGTAGGTTATTAATGAAAAAGGACTTGACTCTGATCAACAAGAAGAAAACAATGCATATGGTCGCTTGACCTTAGATAGAGTGTAAGAACTGAGGAATATAAAATGTCCTCAAATAACCTGAGAAACAATGAGTTGGAATTTACACCAACATTTGGGACTCAACTAAAAAAAACAAGGAGTTTAGCATGTTAAGACGATTTGTTAATTTTGTTCTTATCCTGTTAGTCGCAACTGTCTGTTACGGACATTTATGGGGCGCCGATTTCGAAAACGACGCGCTTGAGGAAGCTGAAGCAAAAAGGGATATGATGGCCTATGTGCAGTCCACCTTCCCCATCGCTTTGGCAACAATCTTCACACCGGGGATTATGTCCAATATGAACTTAGTAACCATCATTCTGGTGATAGCGAACCTGAGCTTAACAGTTTGGAAGTAACTGATAGGCAGGATGATGTGGTAACGATCAAGGAAGAGTTTGAAGGCAACATCCTCTTCTATAAGATCAATTTAAGCAGCAATACCCTGTTGGAGTATTGGGGCTATGATGAAGACGGCAGAGAACATCGGCCTGTCTTTCTCTCAGAACCCGAAGTGGAAAGCAGAATGAACTCCATGCTTATGTCTGATTCTAAAACAAAGACTCAGAGCATGCCGAATGACTTTGCTAAACCACGATTCATCAGCCTGTCGCAAAGTGAAACATTCCGCCTTGGAAGATCAAACCTCAATTGCGAGGTTAAAGCTCTGGAAGTGCCCAACGTAGAAGGCATCACATCTGAACTCAGAGCTGCCATCCAAGAATTTAGCAAGGTGCTGATTTCGGACTCTGTGCCGAAGATGCTGCCCGCTAAGTTAATGGCAGTGTACATGGATAATCCTGAGCTCTTTGAAGCCAACTACGGTTTGGTGAAAGAAAGCAACTACAAGCTCATAAACTATAACAAATCGAACAAATAGGATGAGATCATGAAGAAATATCTATACTATTTAATGCCCTTGAGCTTACTACTGATCTTGGGATCGTGCTTCTATCCATCAGAGCCATATAGTCCACGCCCCGAGCCCTGGCTTTGCAGTATCAATGCCGATGGGACGGGGTTTCAGAGGATACACAAAGCTCCTTTTAACACTCCGGGATTGGTCGATATCTACATGACCAAGGACGATAGGATCATCTTCTATGGTGAAAAGCTGTGGATATCGGAGACGGATACTATTCGTCCGGTGAGCATTACGGACAATATCTATACTCTTCAGCACCAGCCTGCCCGATTGTCTCAATCTCCAGACGGCAGCAAGCTCTACTTCGCATCAAGGGATAAGAATATTCATGAGCTTGATCTGAACACAATGCTATCCAGACAGCTGACTTCGGAAAGCATCAGAACCCTAAGAAACCCCATCGTCTCGGATTTGGGCAACTATATAACTTATTCATCACGAGGTTATGGAGAGCCAAGTAAAGCTACAGAATACCTTTACAGCATGAAGCTATCTACGGCTAGTTCATTCATGATACCAACCGCTGATACAGTATCCGCCAATGGCATGTATATTGAAAACACTTCTACAGTGTATTATGAAAGACTTGGGAACGGTCTTTGGAAATCCCAATTAGATGGCTCTGACCAGTCGATAATCGATGTAAACAATAATGGTGGTAGCCCAACCTCCCTATTTTCGTTTTCTCACGATCTCAGATATGTGATAAGATGGACAAACTATCCAGTGTTTGCGATCAGAATTGTGGATTTAATGGACGCTTCTGCAATAGAATATCCTGTGCAAGAATCAATGAATGGCTCGCCTCTGGCAGAGCTTACACGTAACAATAACTTAGTAATCTATGTGCCAAAGAACAGCCAGAATAGATTGCTGTCTTACAATATGGATACTAAAGAAGAACAGGTTCTGACTGATCAGATTATTGGCACTGAAATTCATAGAATTCATATGCTAGCCCCCACCTGGGATGGCTCAAAAGTGTATATCTATGCGGATATTACAGATAAATAAGGAGATACAATGAAGTCCATACATTTGATAGTTTTATTATTGATTGCTATATTTACTTATGGAAGACTTTTGGCAGATATTGATCCCAACTCTGCAAGTTGCATAATTGATAGTGAATTCTCAAACACTGAACACGGTGTAGCTCCCTTGAATGTTTGGGCATTAGCGGGATCGCATGCTGTTATAGATTCCATATTGACGATAGATGTAACAGCAATTCCTGACAGTATAACTTATGAATCAGGCGGTGTTTTAGTTCCAATACCGGATGCTCAAAGTGGAGATGGATTTGATAACTCAGAAGTATTTAATCGTTTGATCAAGTGGACAAACTCTAATGTTGACTCAGTCAACGTCCATACCCGAATTCTCATCCCTCCCGGCGTCTACAACTTCAGTGATCAGATTGTAATGCACTCTAATATCAGTCTTAAGGGAGCTGGGTCAGATTTAACGGAATTGAGATTTTTGATCCAATCGGATCCAACGAGCGGGACAATGACTTTAGATGATTGTCGAAAGGATGCGATTCAAGTTAATGGAAGTGGTGAATTACCTCACCAAAGGATTCATAGTGTCGGTATTGAAGATCTCAAGATCATACGTATCAGAGAAGGCCTATCTCCCAGAGAAGTTAAGAGTTTTGTCGGGGATCATTGCACAATGAATGAGATAACTTCATATTGGGGGAATAATATCGCGATTCGTTTTGGAAGCGATTGTTGGGTAACCGGAGGTCTTGACAGGTATTGGAAGAACAATAATCTTGGGCTTGAGAAAAAAGCAAGGAGTTTAACATGTTAAGACGATTTGTTAATTTTGTTCTTATCCTGTTAGTCGCAACTGTCTGTTACGGACATTTATGGGGCGCCGATTTCGAAAATGACGCGCTTGAGGAAGCTGAAGCAAAACGGGATATGATGGCCTATGTGCAGTCCACCTTCCCCCATCGCTTTGGCAACAATCTTCACACCGGGGATTATGTCCAATATGAACTTAGTAACCATCATTCTGGTGATAGCGAACCTGAACTGAACAGTTTGGAAGTAACTGATAGGCAGAATAATGTCGTAACGATCAAGGAAGAGTTTGAAGGCAACATTCTCTTCTATAAGATCAATTTAAGCAGCAACACTCTGTTAGAATATTGGGGCTATGATGAGGATGGTATGGAGCATCGGCCGGTTTTCCTCTCAGCATCCGAAGTCGAAAGCAGAATGAACTCCATGCTTATGTCTGATTCTAAGACAAAGACTCAGAGCATGCCGGATGACTTTGCTAAACCACGGTTCATCAGTTTGTCGCAAAGTGAAACATTCCGCCTTGGAAGATCAAGCCTGAATTGCGAGGTTAGAGCTCTGGAAGTGCCAATTGTTGAAGGCATCACATCGGAACTCAGAGCTGCCATCCAAGAATTAAGCAAGGTGCTGGTTTCGGACTCTGTGCCAAAGATGCTGCCAGCTAAGTTAATGGCAGCGTACATGGCTAATCCTGAGCTTTTTGAAGCCAACTACGGTTTGGTGAAAGAAAGCAACTACAAACTCATAGATTATAACAAGTCGAACAAGTAGGATGAGATCATGAAGAAATATCTATACTATTTAATGCCCTTGAGCTTACTACTGATCCTCGGATCTTGTTTCTACACATCAGAGCCATCTAATCCACGCCCCGAGCCCTGGCTTTGCAGTATCAATGCGGATGGAACGGGATTCCGGAAGATACACAAGGCTCCTTTTAACACTCCGGGATTGGCCGATATCTACATGACCAAGGACGATAGGATCATCTTTTATGGTGAAAAGCTGTGGATATCGGAGACGGATACGATCAGCATCACTCCAATTACTCCGTTTAGTTTGGTAATGTTCGATAAACCACAACTTGAGTTTACTCGAGACGGTGGAACGGCCTATTTCACTGCCAGCAGAGATTTGTACAAGATAAAGCTATCAACCAATGAGGTATTTAAGATAACTGAGACTCCTGAAGATTATTCCTACGCTGAACCAGTTTTGTCTGATGATGAAAGATACATTACTATGCGTACCTATCCTGCCAATAGCAAAGAGCCAATTATTGCGGGATACTATATTGATCTGCTTGACAACTCACTAAATTTCACTTATTCAGATACTTGGTTTCCAGCATCTTACAAGACTAAGATTATAAGCAGCTTATCCCGTCAAATTCTCGAAAACCGAGATGGCTTTGCCAGTGTGTCCTTGCTGGACTCCACCTATACCTTGCATCAACCATACACTTCGAGTTACAAAAACATGTTTGAGACCTCATCAGATCAGCGTTACATTCTCACAAGATACAAGCAATCTACTTCATCCTATGCAATAGCAATTGATCTCAACGACTTTACACAGTATGAGCTGGGCAAAATCTATGAGCATATCTCAAGCAACCCCATCAAAGCCTGTAAAGACACAAATCTTGTTTTCTTCAGAGATGAGGATCATATTTACAAGTATGATCTGGATACCCATATAAAAAGTATTGTAATAGGACCAAGCGACAATCTTGGGGTAGGAAGGATTATTATGCATACTCCCACCTGGGATGGGTCGAAAGTGTATTTTTATGCTGATATATCCATATATTGAGGTGCTTATGAAAATGAACAAATACATAATTATGTTGTTTCTGCTTTCATTATCATGCTTGCTGATGGCAGATCCTACTCGAGATCCCTGGCTGGTTTCTCTTGATAACGAGTTTCTTGACAGTGAGATGACATTTGCTCCAATAGCCGCATGGGAATCTGCTGGATCAAATGCTATGATTAATCCACTGACGGTCATTGAGATCGATATTTCAAATATTGAACCTATTGTAAGTTTTAATTACGTAACTTTACAGATAGATACCACTTCATTTGTTAGTGCTATCCCCAACGACGAGATGGATGATAGCGCCGTTTTTACTGCGCTGATTGAGTTTATCAAGGATAGACATCTGAATGAAACTGGCCATGTAAGGATTCTCATCCCTCCCGGCGTCTACAACTTCAGTGATCAGATTGTAATGCACTCTAATATCAGTCTTAAGGGAGCTGGGTCTGATTTAACGGAATTGAGATTCTTGATCCAAGCTGATCCAACGAGCGGGACAATGACCCAAGATGATTGCCGAAAAGATGCAATTCGAATAAATGGAAGTGAGGATGCACCAATTTCCAATGTCGGTATCGAAGATTTAAAGATCGTACGTATCAGAGAAGGCCTATCCCCCAGGGAAGTTAAGAGTTTAGTCGGGGATCATTGCGAAATGGATGGGATATCTTCATATTGGGGGAATAATATCGCGATTCGTTATGGAAGCGATTGTTGGGTAACCGGAGTGGAAAGCGAGAATACTTTCCGTAATCACGTTACTCTTGATCGCTCAGAGTATGTAACTGTATCCGGAGTTTACTTTCACGATGCCAATAATTATGGGAGTGGTGGATTTGGTTACGGTGTTGGATTATGGGATAGTAGTAACAATAAAGTAGAGAACTCAATATTCAAACATCTACGACATGGAGTAACGATTGTAGACGGAAGCTGGTTCAATGTAATTGGCTACAACTATTTCAGGGAGCAGTACTCTTATGCGGAGTTGCCCCCTATACCCAATTTTATCATCCCTTTCCCAGATGAGAATGATCAGAAATGGAGTGATATAGCCATTCACGGAGAGTCTTATAACACGTGGCTAAGTGAGAATAACCCATCTGCGTTTATTGATAGCCTGAAAACACCCTATTACAATCTCATTGAGGGTAATAATTTGGAGTATCTCTGTGTAGATGCTACTCATCAGCATAATGGAACTCATAACGCTTTTGTCAATAATAGAGTAACTGAGCAGATCCATGTGATGGGATATGATGGATTTCCAGATTTGTTGACGGGATTCCTTGTTGTTGAAAGCATAACCATACCCTCTCTGGTAGCCATTCTTGGAGGGATCGCTGGTTCTCCAGGGTGGGGACCCGGCGTAGCAGCTGGAGCCATGACTGGATGGGACCTAGGATTATGGGTAGCTTACAGTTACTCAGAGATCTTTCTTAAGTTCTGTTGCAAAGACTGTGCAGCTCTTAGGATGGCCGACCAGTATACGTATGCAATCCCCTGGATCGACGATACGTTTAGGTTTAAGAACCAACCTAAGCAAATATTCATAAACAACTATGCAAAAGAATGTAACTGGTGGAAAAGTGTGATTCAAGACTATCCTGTGAGAATGCACAGCGAGATAGCGTCGTCCAAAAATAACACCCGAAAGCATTATGCAACTTGGTGGGGCGGGACAAAAAAAAAGACCATTCACAGGAATGCAGCATTTGATGACCTTCAAACATGCTATATAACCGGAGAGCGTCCAAGTTTCTGGCCAGACCTAATACCATGGCCTTATAATTATAAAGGCGATCAGAACCCGGCTCAGCAGCGATGGCATTTGAATGGCAAGAAAACAGTTGGCGAAGATGATGATACCACTTATTTAGTTAAGCACACAATAAGCGCCGATACATTGATTGTCCAAGACTATATAGTTGAACCGGGAGTGTTACTGAGAATTTCGCCTGGGGTTACTATTTCTGTTCAGAACGGTAAAAAGATTTTAGTGCATGGCTCTATGATTGCCGAGGGTACAGAAGCAGAACCCATAACCTTTACCAGTTCTGATTCGCTTAGCACTTGGCGTGGGATTGAAGTCAAACAGAAAAACAATAAACCACTACCCAGCATAGAACTGAATTACTGTAATCTCAGTAGAGCAAACAAACGGGCTGTCTTGTTGGACAAGTACGCAACAGCAGATATCAATTCCTGCAAGTTCTTCCATAATTACGATCATGGAGCTCTTAGTTCACGTGATGGAGTTCTGCGCCTTTCAAACAGCCATTTTTTTGATAACAGCATACACAGACTATCACCAAGGTTCGGTTCTGCACTATATATTGAGAATTCAGATGCGCATATTTCCAACACATTATTTATGGGAAATGAAAGCGAAAAAAGCAGCACTGGAACCATCCATATCAATAGCCCAGATAGTGATGAAGACAGAACTATCGAGTTCCATAATAGCTACTTCAGTAATAACACTTTTATTGGTAGTGCATCCAATGTGAATATGGGACTGGCAATCTACTCTGAAGATTATGAAGGAGATCTGAACCTTTACAATTGCTCGTTCATTGATCAACCTCAGGAAATCTTCAGCGACTTAACTAATGATCTACATATATCAAACAGCTTGTTCTGGAGAAATGACGCGATTCCGCATTTCATCAAATCTAATCAGACAAACTCTGTGCATTCTTTCATTCTGAGCAAGAGCTTTATCCCCGAATACACGCAAAGCCCGAATATGAATAACTATACTGTTCTTGATACAGTTTATACTGGCAATGCAATGCTACAGCTTGATACAGAGAGTAACTTATACTCACATGGAGTTTTTTCTCCTTTGGTGAATAGTGGAAATAATGATATTCAGGGGCTGGAATCATACGTAGCTACGGATCTGTTGGGAAATCCCAGGTACTGCGGATATGGCATAGATATCGGAGCGATCGAATTGATGAAACCAGAGGTCAGCATGGCTGATTCATTGCTAGATTTTGGTGACGTTCCAGTGTTCGAAGAACAGGTTCTGGTATATCGCGTAGAAAACATCGGCACAGAAGATCTGATTTTAGATAACCCAAACTTCCCAGAGGGCTACTCCACTGATATCAGCTTCCCTTATATAATTCGAACTGCATACATCGGTTCAACAGATCTGATCGAAATTGATGAGGATGATGACGAAGAAGAGCCCGATACTAATCCGTTTGTGGATATTCCCATCAAGTTCAGTCCCTTATATCACGCATTTGATTATGAGAACAAATTGGTTACTCTGGCTACAAATGACAGCCTATGCAGTCTGATTCAGATCAACGTAACCGGAATAGGTACTGCAGCAGAATTGAGCATATCAGCGGATTCTTTACATATGATTGATTTCCCTGCAAACAACACTCCTTCCTTTGGGAGAGAGTACGTGATTCTAAAGAATACAGGGAATGTGGGATTAGTAATAGATTCACTAAGCGTTTCCCACTCTGAGAACGGGTTTGCTTCATTCCAGTACGCGACTGCGACGGATACTCTGGAGTATAAGCAGAACTCTATGGGTTTGAGACAATCTAAAGAAACTCCCATAAGTGTAAAATCCAGTGTTAGAAGCCAATCCAATGAGACTCTTAGCAGAAGTAGTCTTCAACAGCAGAGAAGCAAGATTCCCAAACGAGATAGTATTGAGATGCCAAAAGTTTTTACATGGCATGGTACGGGGTATAATCACCAGATCCAGTTAGCTCCGGGTGATTCTATTTTTGTTTATGCAAGGTACCAACCTTTTTTGATCGGTGCGGATTCTACCCACATCAGTATTAGATGCAACGATGCCTACAATCCGGAAAGGGCAATTTCGTTATTTGGACAAGGTATTCCCCTAGTTGTTACGGATACTCCAACGGAAACCCAAGTTTCAAACATTGTTCTGGCAGATACACTGTGGAGTTGCCCGCAAATTGAAGTTAAATCCAGCGTTCAGGTAAGTCCCCAAGCAAGACTTACGATTCGTCCCTATAAGGACGCAGTATCAGTGCAATCTGATTCAACCTGTGGCTTTAATGTGTCTGGTGAATTGCATGCAAGACGATCGCTTAACCAATTGTATGGCGTGTCTTTTGCGGGAGTTGATTCTCTGGCAAGTTGGAAAGGATTCGTTTTCGAGAGTAATCTAACCGGTGAGTCAAGGCTGGATAGTCTGACCATCATCAATACAAATGATTATTCAAGGTTTGAAGAGGGTGGAGGGGCAATTCACTCCAATGACTACCATAGTATACTGCTAAACAATGTAGATATTGAAAGCAGTCATTCTCAGCACAAGGGGGGGGCAATATACCTCAATAATGGAATGGTTCAATTATCTGAGTGTAGTATTACTAATGGTACTGCCCTCAAGGGTGGAGCAATATCAGCTATTGGAAGTGGATCAAATCTATCCATAAATGGCTCTACCTTTAGCAGCAACCAGGCTCAACAATCTGGAGGATTTTTGTTTGCTGAAGATGCCAATATCTCAGTTTATGCAACTCAGATAGCAGAAAACTCAGCAGCAGAAGGTGGTGCTATTTCGGTTATTGGCAGCGAAGCAGAATTATCGATGTATGAGACTACGTTCAGCAGCAATGCTGCCCAAGAAATTGGGGGAGCCGTATATCTCGATAGTGCCAATGCAAGCTTAATGGAATCGACATTTATTGGCAACGAATCCATATATGGCGGAGCATTGGCCATTGTTGGAGATCAGAGCAATGTAGCTATTTCTCAAGGTGTGTTCAATGATAATGGCGACTCACCTGAAACTGCTAATTATAGCTGCAATGGTGGTTCTATCTATCATGCTGGTGGTCAATTAACTATTCATGATGGAACAAGTTTCAACTTGAATAGAGGATTATCCGGAGGTGCCATTGCTGTAGCTGACGCATCTGCTTCATTATCTGTTGAGAATGCTTCTTTCACTCAGAACACGGCTTCAGTTAAGGGAGGCGCCATTACCTCAACAGCAGGCTCGGTAGTGGTTGAAAACTCGACCTTTGAGAATTGCTCAGCGGAAGAGTTTGGCGGTGCCATTGCCATATTTGACTCCGATTACATATTGTCCCGTAACCAGTTTGTAAAGACCGTTGCACGTAGACATGGACAATAAATACTCTTATATAGTACTTGACAAAATAGATGCGGCTCTGATTATGGCGTTATCAATACACAGGAGCTAATCATGGAAAAGCAGACCCTAACCTTCGCCGATCAAGAGATTGCCAACCGTTTGGCAAGTCGCAAACACTTTCTCAAAGACGTAGATCAACTACTTGACTGGAAGAGGATCAACAAACTGATCAGCAAGGTTGAGATCAGAAGGACTTCGGTAGCCGGTAGAGATGCCTATTCAGCAGAAGTGATGTTTCGAATCATGCTGGTTCAATCCTGGTATAAGCTTTCTGACTATCAGATGGAAGAGCAGCTTGTTTACAACACTATGTTCCTGTGGTTTTGTCATTTAAGTATGGAGAATCCGATTCCGGATCATTCTACAATTTGTCGCTGGCGTGGCAGATTTTCAGAGAAGAGAATCTTTGAAAAGCTGCTCCAAGAGATCAATCATCAATTGAGTAAGCACGATATCAGGATAACAGAAGGCGTGATTGTGGACGCAACTTTGGTCGAATCGCATGCGCGTCCCCGTAGGAAAGAGTTCATTGAGACCGAGCCAGTTGGAGATGATGAAATCCCCGGCCAGACCACCTTTCAGGCTACCGAACTGACAGTCGAAGAATCTAAAGACCCTGAAGCCCGGTGGATGAAGAAAGGCAAGAAGAGCATCTATGGCTACAAAGGGCACACAGCTGTCGATAAGACTTATGGTCTAGTCCAAGCAATTGAGGTTACTCCTGCCAATGTCTATGATGGTCACATGCTGATGCCTTTGGTGGAATCTATGAATCTTCCGGAGGAGACGGAGGTCCTTGCCGACAAGGGCTACTGCAGCCAAGATAACGAGGAAGCCCTGCAAGAAATGAAGCTGATTTCCGGGATCATGAAGAAGAAAAAGAAGAATCAGGATATGCCAGAGGAAACCAAGCTCTTCAACTATTCTGTATCTACTCAGAGATACCGGGTTGAGCGTAGCTTTGGGGGTCTTAAGAAACACTTTCGCTGGG
>Ga0334901_1000966_pt1 | contig 33884 bp, 18 predicted proteins | sample GraSluR3_MG_3_FD_207216 | JGI IMG/M metagenome (GOLD analysis project Ga0334901, IMG submission 207216) | Sludge microbial communities from methane-producing bioreactor in Wageningen University, Netherlands - Granular Sludge_15_08-R3 | ecosystem: Engineered > Bioreactor > Anaerobic >... | reverse complement strand
TGCTTCATTGGAACCAGTTGAATATCTCTGTGAAAAAATTGAACCCCAGTACCAATATTTTATAAATTCAAATTGCTTTTCCTGCATCTGCGAGAAATTATTTTGACTCGATTCTCTTAAAAAGATTATAAGAGGTATTACCATATTTTCATATGGCATCCAATTTTGTGAAATAATCAATTTTTCGTTGAATAAGAAGTCTAGAACGCTATTATAATACTCAACAACCTCATCCCAGTGCTTATTAAAATGCTGATAACTTAAATTAGTAAGAATATAATTGCGATCTACATTTCGTCCATTGCTTACTATATAAGAAATAGCACGAACTATTACTTCGCGATTAAATTCATATCTTGGATATGTACTTTCTATTTCCTCTATCTTATCCCTTAAGTTAAAACCCTTATATAACTTTGCGGCCAATATATCGATGAAATTTAATTGAATCCCTTTACTATTACTACGTTCAAAAAATAGTGCAAATTTCTCATTATCCATATCCAATAAATAATAAGATAAAAGCACCTCGCTCTTAAAAAGGTCGCTTAATTTCATGCATAAAATCTTATATTCTCTAAAACTAGCTTCTAGCTCATCATCACTCATTCCAGCTATATATGATAGTTTATCAAAAAATTTCTCTTTAATGACTTTATCAAATAAACCTCCGTTCGAGATCTCATATGCATCAGATAATCTTATAGATAGTCTATCTTCATCTTCTTGTAAGGAGAAGGTAAAAAGTAATTCTTCTAGAGTGGAATCTTCAGTCTTTTTTACTTTAATCTGTTCTGGTAGTTCATCATTATTTTTTGCAATAAACCAAACTTGATCAATTCCTTTCAATGCACGATAAATTGAGGTTACTCGTTGTTGGCCATCTAATATCAAACGGAAATTAGCTATCTGTGATTTTTGCGTAATCTCATCCTTCTCGAATGATCTTATCTCAAGTCTTTTTCTACTCCCTTTACCGTGTCTTGGCCTGTCATCCACCTCTCTAATAGTGATTTCAAAAGTCGGTTTTCCATAGATTATTGAACCAATAAAGATATTCTTGACGATCGAATCAAATAGTTCACATGTTTTCCTGATTTCCCAAACAAAATCTCTCTGAAATTCTGGAAGTACAATATTGCCTTGGTCTATATTCTTGATAAGGTCTTTGATGGATTCAGTTCTTTGTGGAGTATTCATTTATCCAGTGTCTCCTTACAGATCAGAATAGTTATTAACATTTAATCGTTAGAACCAACATCTTTTCATCATCAGTATATGGCAATCTTACTTACTATTCTGGACATCAAATAATGCTACTTTAGAAATAGTATGGATCGCACATTCACACTATTACACTCTTAATTAAACAATCCCTTTAAGTTAGTAGTCTCTTTCAATCTAACCCCAGTCTCTAATGCTTCGAAATGTTTTTTTCCGCACTGGATCTTTCCTTTTTCAGTAGGGCGCAAGTCTTCATTGAGTATGCTCCCCTTGGTTTCTGCAATGAAGTATAAGTTATCATTATCATTCTCGTTGATTAGAACAGCCCAGTCGGGATTGTAATGGCCGAGTGGCGTTTGAATTTTGAACCAGTCCGGCAGCTTCACAAACATTCTAACATTTGGATCTTTCTCACAATCTTCCGCAAATTTCCGCTCAGTTTCTGAATCATAGACAATGTAATCATATGGCGTTCGTTCATCATGCACGGGTATCATATTCGATTTCAAATAGCCTTTTAATTCCTTCTCTTTAAACAATTCCTGAGAATAGTAGGCATTGTCCCCGATTTTTTTATAGGTAATCCCGTCAACGATAAAGTTCTTCTTTGTTGAATTGATTATTTTTGCTACGTCCCCCATATACAGTTGTGGATTCCGCTTGAACAGGTACAGCGTCTCGCTTTGTTTCAAAATCTGAACAATTGAATGCCTAGTCAACTCCGTTTGATTTTGTAAGAAAGTGATAATATCCGGAACTTCATAGTGCATATCAACATGTTGTTCATAGGTTGATTCCGTTTCTTTGATAGTAACTCCAGCTTTATTTATTTGGGTCAACCCTTTTTCGTAACGAACTTTAATTGACGGTATGCTCAACTTATCTTTCAAAGAAGCAGCACAAGCTTCTACTAGTTCGTTACTATCAAAATGAACAGAAAAACGGGTTTTAAATTTAATGTGATTCCACAATTTTTGAAAATCAGCGTTCTCCAAAACTTTTTCCTTCACTGTGGCCACTTTTCGATCTGATCTTTTTTTGATCTCGTAATTCTTGGTATTCTCTTTTATGACTGAGATTAATTGATCCTGAATCTCTGAAAATTCCTCGGGAAATTCAAGCCTTTGTTCCTTAACAGCTTCCTTTAATTTGTCTTCGATTTTACCTTTGCTGTTAATTAACTCATTCTTTTGTAAAAAATCAAAAACTTGTTTTGATTTTTCCTTCCCTAAAAGCACTGGCTCTCCAAGAGCATTCCTATTGGTCACAATACCAGCAAAAGATTCTGCCGACAGATGTCCAAAACGTATACCTGTCTCATTCTCGATCTCCACCTGTAATGTTTTGGCAAACTGTTCATAACTTTCATTAGCCATGACCGTCAACGTATTAATTTCAAAACCTGAGGTTCGATTGCCCTCATTATTAACTGCGAGCCTAAGGCCACGGCCAATTTCCTGCCGCTTTTTCATTTCACTCTTTGTTTCATTTAGTGTACAGATCTGAAAAACATTCGGATTGTCCCAGCCTTCACGAAGTGCTGAATGCGAGAAGATAAAACGAACGGGCTGATCAAGACGCAACAACTCTTCTTTATCCTTCATGATCAGATTATATGTATCATCATCTGCATGCGTTTTCCCGCTGCTGTCCTTCCAGATCATTGCCGTACTATTTGACCGCTTTTTATCCCCAGAAAAGTATCCCTTGTGTACCTCAGACATTGGTACTTCTCTATAGCGGGAATACTTATATCTAGGGGAGCGCATTAATTGTTTATACTCTTCCTCAAACATTTTGGCATACTTCCCAGGCAGCCAATTGTCTTCCTGATCGTAATGTCGGTAATTTGCGACTCGATCGATAAAAAATAGACTCAGTACTTTAATTCCCCTGGGGTTGAGCGCGAGCTCTTTATCCAAGTGTTCCTCAATGGTTTTTCTAATTTGAATCCGTTTTAATGTGTCATCATCCATTCCACCCGAGTTTTGATTCAGACGAAGGATCAGTGGCTGACTGGTGAAATCAATCCATTCTTTTTCCGGTTCACAGGAAATATCCTTAACGATATAATTCTCATAAACCGGATTTCGGGTCAGTTCAACCAAATCCTTTCCTTTGCGTACTGATACTGGTTGTCGACTGATATTTGCTCCTCTTCGCACGTTTAATTCAAGCTTTGCCGTTATGCTATTTCCTTTGTTGCTCACATCTGTAAGTTTGATATAAGCTCCATTATAATCATCTTCTGATTGGAGGCTTGCGACTTCAATTTGTTTGACGAGCTTTTGTTCGTAAGCCTCAACAGGACCAAGTCTATAAAGCCGATGATGAATATCATCTTTCTTGTGAGTAGCAGAATACTTGAAAAGGCATAGTGAATTAAGTGATTTTATGGCGTCGTGCGCCTTAGGTGTTGTGGCAACAGATTGTGGCTCATCGATAATAACAATTGGATTGGTTTCCGCAATGAGTTCAATTGGCTTTAAACCACCTAAACGATCATTTGTCCGATGAATGACGTTTGCCTTCGTTTCCTTAGTCGGATCTGTAAAGCTTCTTCGAAATGCATCAATATTGATGATCATGATCTCGATATGGTCATTCACAGCAAAATTTCTCACCTGTTCAATATTGGCACTGTCATAGATAAACGATTCATAGTTGATCCCATTAAACAAGGCTTTAAAGTGATCCTTGGTAATATCGACTGTTTTCTTAACGCCCTCTTTTATGGCAATAGAAGGAACTACGATAACAAACTTTGTGAATCCGTAACTCTGGTTCAGTTCCAGAATGGTACGCAAATAGACATAAGTTTTTCCTGTCCCTGTCTCCATTTCGATTTCAAATTGCAGGTCATTTTTATCTAGTGCTTCATCTGGAATCAGTCTATTTTCCATCTGGATTTTCTGTAAATTACTTAGCAGTTTATCTGCATTAATGATTAATTTATTTCCAATTCCATGTTCACTAAATAATTTACCCTGAGGATCGTGATCGACAACAGTGAAGTTGGATTGTTTGATTTCCTGACCTTCAAAAAGATTAACCACTGAATCAATCGCCCGTCGCTGATAATCTAGTTTGGAATCAAATTTGAGTTTCATTTACAGCCACCTCATATACTCATCAGTTCATCAAAGCCATTCACTTTAAGTGTTTCGTACACATTAATTTTGGTTTGATCATCCTTAAAGCCTAGATCTTTAAACACAATACGTGTTTTCTCCGGCTTCAATTCATTTTTCAATTCGATCAGCTTATTAGCTGTATCTACAGTCACCTGATCGTCCAGACAAATGAACAATGCACCGTATGCAATTTTGAATATGTTTTTTCCATGAAAACTGATTTTCTCAATCGGATAATTTAGATCCAGACCGCTCTTCAGCATGATTTCATATACAATATCTTCTTCAGAACGTCCTTCCACAATGTTGTCCTTAAACCAGTCTAACTGATCACCAATATGTTCGAAATCTGCATCCCATTCTTTGATATTCGAACGCTCCAACTTAAACACTTTAAAACCAATATCCAAATCATCTGGATTCATCGATTCCGATAACATGCCTTCTTTTTCTTTCCTCTTAATTAGTTCCTTTTTTATTTTCTCCCCTGCACGACGAATCCGTTCTTCAGCCAGCTCTGTTAGAAGGTGGGGCTTATTAAGCTTATCGAGAACTTTGATTGTCTGCTCTATTGTCGTTTTTGCATCCCCAGTTGCCGTAAAGAGCGATTCATCAAGATTTTCAGGTAGTTGAATCAATATCGATTTAACGTTTACCCCTTCAGATGCCACTTCAAACCCTGCATGTGCAGTTGTACCCGATCCAGAAAAAAAATCTACCACGGTATCCCCATTTTTAAGAACAAGTGAAAACATCCATTTTAAAAGTTTTGAAGGTTTGGGAAACGAAAAGGCATCTTCTCCAAATATTTCAACCATTTCCTCTTTTGCATCTTGATTATCAGGAAGCCCCTCTGGAATTGTTTTAATTACAACAGTAGATTTTACCTTTTTGGAATACAATCGACCGTTGCTCTTGAAGAAAAATTCCTCAATTTTTTGCCCTTTTGTATCGTATACATCTTTACCGTCCAGGAAGTCTTGAATCATTCGCTTATTTGTCCAACCAGCTTCAATATCTACATCGCTATCCAATAAACCATTTTTGAATTGTAGAGTACCGTGAATGATCATTTTTTCATTTCCCTGTATCTCACCTTCAAATATTGCAGAATCACCATCAAATCGTACACTGCCTTTTGGAAAATGAATTATAGACGCTGGATGTCGTCCATCAATTCTTTTATTGGTTCGGTCGATTATGTACTCATTGTCCTCAACGTAGTTAAAATTATCTAACCTTTGTATATCTTTAGCATAAATAATAATATACTCATGTGCTTTGGAAATCTTTCCAGCGTTAATTCCGCGGGGAAGTCTCCAAATTAATTGTGATATAAAATTTTGCTCCCCAAATAGCTCATTCATAATTTTCCGGATATTATAAACTTCATTGTCATCAATACTAACAAAAATTACTCCATCATCCATTAGCAAGTTTCTTGCTAACTTCAGCCGTGGATAAATCATATTTAACCAATCAGAATGATACCGGCCATTGCTTTCTGAATTTGTGGACAATTTAATGCCATTTGAGTCAACCTGACCCGTCTGCATGAGATAGTTTTCAATTCCATCTTTATAATTATCCTTATAGACAAAGTCCCTTCCTGTGTTGTAGGGTGGATCGATATAAATCAACTTAATTTTTTGAAAATACGATTTCTGCAAGAGTTTAAGAACTTCAAGATTGTCTCCTTCAATATAAAGATTCTTGGTCGTATCCCAATTTTTACTTTTTTCCTTAATTGGTAGCAAAGTGCCCTTGGAAGGCTGCTGAGCAACATGTAGACTTTTTCTTTTTCCACTCCAGGTGAAGTTGTATCGCTCATCCTGGGCAATTTCATCAGGATCAGCCTTTAAAAAAATATCTTTCAGTTTGTCAACATCCACTTTCCCTTCGCTGACCACCTCCGGAAAAAGCTTCTTTAATTTTTCTATGTTTTCTTTTGTGATATCCAGAGACTCACCGGATATTTTTTCAAACATGTTCTTCACTCCTGTATCTCATACTTTTTCAAAAAATCATTCTTTTGTTTCATGAGTTCGTGTACTTCCACTTGCAATTCAACACGATGATTAAATTGATCGACTTTCTTCATTTTAATCTGTTTGTCATTTATTTCAGTTTCCAATTTTTCCAATTGATCATTCAGAGTTACGAGATTAACTGTCAGAGGTAATTTAATCATATAAGCACTTTCCAGTTTATCCTGAAGAATTTTTGAAACGACTGAATCATAGTAAGCCTTGAAGTTTGTCAGGGATTGATTGGAAAATAGCTGTTTTTGAATAAAAGAGTCCATTTCCCCCGGTGAAATTACCAGAGAATAATTTTTGGACTGAATCAATTTCTGAACCACAATTTTTGACGGATCCTTTTGACTAACTCGATATTGAACCGCCATGATACAGAATTGATTTTCCCATGTAAAAAACAGAACCATCGGGTAAGGAATCAATTGCATCACAATCGTTGCCAGTTCCTTGATCGATTGCTGTTGATCAATTTCCGCAATAAAGTATTCAATCTCAGGAAAGTAAAACAACTCATCTCGGAACGAAGGGATATTGGTTTTCTCAGTTTTTAGAGCATACATCCAACGCAATCGTTTTAATTGACTTTGGATCACTTTCTTTTGTTTTGAAGTGGCGTGCTCAAAGATGGTTTTCTTTGGTACAACTCGGTCAATCAGGCAATTTTTTGGAATTTTAAGCTGCTGCAAAATGGCTGAAACATCCATAAATCAATCCCCCTTATTTAATGACAAGAAATGAAACAAGCTCGTAATTTTGTGTATAGGATAATTGATTCATTTGCATTTGCGTGCCTCCAGAAGAGAAAAGAGAATCAATCCCGACTTCTTCTTTCTTTCCTTCGATATGGTCGACCGCCTGATCCAAAAGTGCCGCATAACCGCTCATATCAGATCCATCTTTTGTTTCTTCATTGAATTCATAAATGAGGTCCTGATAAATAGCTGTTTTCCCTGAACATAACTTTTTCATAATATCCAAGCATTTCTTGGCTTGCGTAAAATGGTACATAATTTTTCCGTTTTTTTCCTGATAAACCATAAAATAAGGGGTGAGCGGATTCTCCTTATCATACACCATTGTTTCTTTCTGCCGAAGGACAAAGAGTACGCCATTAACTGCTTCTTCAAGTCCTTGGTTTGACGTTACCGCGTACATTCCAGCCGGTGCCTGATCCAGTTCTTTACGTTTGCTCTCTAGCACATGCATGAGATCCATTTTGAAATCATTGAGCGTCAGATCTGTAATCGAAATGGCTCCGTTCACGTCTTCGAGGTCAAGTACCTCATTTTGTAACGCATTTAGCTGCTTTTTTCGATACTCTAGATCATGCATCTCTCCTTGATTTATTTCAAACAAATTTTCTTCACCTGTTGCCGAAGTGTCCAGCAGGACCATTCGGCTTCGGACCCGTTGTTCTAGATTAATATATTCGTCTAGATCCATGTTCGGCCAAAAATTAACCAGCTGAATTTCCTTATTCTTGGAACCAATACGATCAATTCGACCAAACCGCTGGATCACACGGACCGGATTCCAATGGATGTCATAATTGACCAAATAGTCGCAGTCCTGAAGGTTTTGCCCTTCGGAGATACAGTCAGTTGCAATCAGCAGATCAATCGTTCCCGGAATGTTGCTTGTAATCTTTTCGCGTTCTTTCGAGATCGGAGAAAAGTTCATCAGAATATCATTCAGATCGGTGACCCTCACATTTTTCAGATTACATCGATTTTCCTTTTCGCCCCCGGAAACCATAGCCGTGTACAAACCATCCTTTTTCAGTAGTGCATTAGCCAAATGTTCGTAAAGATAGTTTGCCGTATCAGCAAAAGCAGTGAAAACGATCACTTTATTATTTCCAGGGTTAATCGGCTGCTGAATCTTGGTGTGAATGAGCTCGACCAATCTAATCATTTTCAAGTCTTGATCCGGTTTGACCGAGTGACCAAACCTTTGTAGCTGGTTTAATTTTACCAGATCATCGACAAGATCATCACGCCATTTTAGGCAGTCAATATCACTCAAAAGCACATTGATATTTTTATTTCCCACTTTGAGATCTTCAAGCTGTGGATCATCAAAATCCATCTCCTCAATAATCTCAAGATCCTTTGGCGTCCACTGATTGTTGTCAATTTTTTCAATAAATCCAGTTACACGGTCTAGAATCTTTGTTAATGTCTTCGTAAATGAAAAAATAGAACTCTCCAAACGTTTTAACAGATTAACACGCATCAGGCCGCCTAATGCGCGTTCACGATCAACTTGGGAAAAATTGTTTTTGTCATAAAGAATCTGGTACTTTTTCTTCTTATTTGGTAATAGATAATCCAATGGTGCATAGACACTCATGTTCAATTCACTAATGATCTGATTTAAATCTTTCATCGATGGAAAATTGGGATCATCGGTAATATTTGTTTGAATTGAAATGGGTTTTCTCCTTATGGGAAAACGGCCAATGTCATTTAAATTATAATATTTTTCAATATGTTTCCGGCTGCGAGCTATCGTCAATAGATCCAGCAGCTTATAATAATCCGGATTGACATCACGAACAAATCGGTCCGTTGTTCGTTCTTCAGCTGGGAGCCTCGACCACTCATTGAAGATCATCTGAGCCTGACGGAGTGTTGTGTCGTAGTTAGGAATTCCTTCATCCGATAAAGCAACGGAATCCCCTTCGGTAATAAATGCAATTTGATTTTTTATATCGTTCATTCTGTTATTTACTGGGGTTGCTGAGAGCATCAAGACCTTCGTTTTTACGCCGTGTTTGATGATATCCTGCATCAACCTCTGATATCGAGTAATTTTCCCGCTTTCTACGGAAAGATTATTATTCCGAAAGTTATGCGACTCATCAATCACAACCAGATCATAATTCCCCCAGTTTATCGTTTTCAGATCAATATCCCCAGACATTCCTTTGTAACGGCTAAGATCTGTGTGGTGTAACACATCATAATTAAAACGGTCATCGACCAGGACATTACGTTTGTCATTTCTTGTATAAATGGTCCAGTTTTCTCTAAGTTTTTTAGGACATAACACAAGAACTCGATCATTTCGAAGTTCGTAATACTTAATCACAGCCAATGCTGAGAAGGTTTTGCCAAGTCCCACGCTATCGGCAAGGATGCACCCATTAAAGTGTTCCATCTTGTCGATGATCCCTAGTACTCCGTCTTTCTGAAACTTGTACAGCTTGTTCCAAATCACGCTGTTCTTAAACCCTGTTCGTGTTTTAATGATATTATCTTCTGAAAGTTCACCCAGACGGTCATGAAATACATTATAAAGCGTAACCAAATAGATCCATTCAGGTGAATTTTCCTTGTAAAAGTTCTGCATCTGCTCCAGTACCTGTGGTGTCACATCTTCAACTTTTTCCGGATCATTCCATAGCGCATCAAATGTTTTTCTCTGCTGTTCTACTAAACTTTTTCCGTAAATAGCTAAGTAAGCACCAATTCGTTTTGAAGGCGCCATACCTAATCCATCAGCACTGAAATCTGGCTCGCCAGTGAAGGATACATTTTTACTTTCATCCTTATTCTCAACAAGAAACAATTTGGAAACAGCCTGATCTGCTTTTATTATTGATTTAAACGAAACTTTATTTTTTATCCAATCAGCACATTCTTTAGCGATATATGGGCCGGTTAGCTGATTTTTCATCTTTATCTCAAATTCATTACCGTTAATTTCTTTTTCAGGATTCTGTTCAATGTAATATTGTCGCCTGATATCGCTTTCTTTTTTGATAAACGTCGGTTTTGTAAATATCAGACGCATCTGATTGATATGCTCGAGCTTACTTTTTAGGTTACTAAAAGCATAAATAGTGAAATAGGCGGATATGATAGACAACTTGGAATTCTTGTCCAGCACACTTGCAAGCTCATGTGCAATAGTATCTTCGCCTTTATTGGTTATTTGTTTAATGGGGGTCGGTGTCGTTTCCATTGCTTCAACCTTCTCTTTCTACAGAGCGTCACTATTAATTTATTTAATTAAAACGAATATTAGTTTTATCTTATCTAATAGGATATTACGTTTATGATGAGAAGGTGTCCATTATTGGAAGCTTACCTTTTTTCTAGCGCTAAGATCAATAATTTTTCCGTTAAACTAGGAAGCTATATTTTGATTATAGTTAAAAAGTCTCATAAAATCTAACTTTTATGTTGTTTGAGTTTTAGAAATGTGTTGTTTTTTTCGATAAAAATGAATTCCTGATTCTAGATTTTATTAAATCTGAGTCTAGATCAAAAAAACAGTCAACCAAAGCTATTGAACAGCAATATTTCTGGTGAGAACATATGTTAATCTCAAATAACAACCTCACCAGACTTGATTCTCTTCAATAAGTCTTCCGCTTCATTTGCAGCATCAGGAAAATCATTTCTTAGTCTTTCAGAACCGGCTGCTATTTCAAGTGCCTCTATTACTCTGCCTGCTTCGATGATTCGATGTAAGCAACTGACCCTTGTTCGAGTACCGCTTTCGTCTTTATCAGGACCTTCACCATTATTATAGATTTCTTCAATTAATTTTGTTTTTTTATTGCGGTCGCGCAATTCATCAATTCTTCTTAAGAATGCTTCCATATAGAGTGCAACAAACCACAGCCCTGCTGAACGATATGCGTTAATAAACTGTTTTTGAGATATTTGTTTTTTCATAAATAATTCCTTAGCCTTTCTTACCGGATTCATCTGAATAGTATTTATCCCAAATACACATTTTCATTATGCCATTCCAAGTAATGCCGATCTGGGAGCTGATCGCCGCGCTCAGGTACGACAGCCAATTTACTGCCGTGAAAGGCATAGTACTCTTTTCCGTTACCGAAATCTTCTTTAATATGATGACTCACTTCTACCGTTAGAGTATCATCAATGGTGATATAGCCACGGTCAAATAAAGTGTGAAAGTCGCTTCTCAGCAGCAACCCATTTTTTATCTCATGAGGACCATTCATGCTGTACGGTTTTATATGGGCAGCCTCGAGTACCGGTAGCGTTTTTTCACCCGTTATGGCACACCTTCTATGGTAGGCATCTGCAATCATTACTTTAAATGCGCCTTGACCGACACGTGGTTTAATCAATTGTTCCTTGCCATACCGGTTCGTTAAAGTATCTTCTTTGACGATATATGACTCAATGTCTTCTCTATTTCTCAGTCGATCCTGTACTTGTTCGAATAATGATAAGCCAACCGGTTCAGTCGTTTTATAAGTTTTGCCTTGTACGATATTACTGTTCCAGTCTTTGGGTTGAGGAATCCAATCTTTTTCATCAAAGTAAAAGGGCATTGAAAGAATGATGCAGCCAATTTGAGGATCAGGATCTGAGAAGTGGTTTGTTTTTTTGTATTTATAAATCCGTTCATTGAGTGCCATTAAACTACTCGCACCATTTGCGATTCCAAATGCTTCCCAGGCGAGTGTTGATGGGAGGATAGAAAATTTCAAAAAGAAGCCGCCACCAACAATATAATTCTGCGGACTGTGTGTTTTGAATAGAAACAAATCCCCTTCATTCAAAGCTTTAAAGTTTGTCCGCCCACCAGGCTTCCAAAAATTCACTTCATCACAGTTTGCTTGTTTTAGAGTCTTAAACCAATCAAAGTCCGTAATCCCAACGTACATTTTCATTGGTATCATCACCTTTATAGGGAGCTGAAAGAAGCTGAATTGTTATGTATCTTTAGAACCATAATTCGACAATAACTGGTAAAATTCCTTCAATAAATTGAATTATTCGCAAAAACACCAATAGAAATAATGAAAAACAACAGCAATTCCCGATCTGAATCACTGTTGCCTTTATTCTTCTTGTTTTTATTTCCGTAAGTTTTTATCTTTATCTCAAGTATGGGTTGTTCTCGTCGTATGGAATATCATTTCTAATGTAGCAGGAAACAAATGTAATGCCCTTTCTAAGGATCGAACAGTATCATTCTCTCTTCTAAGTCGTCTGTTATCTTTACAATAATGGCAGTGGTGTGGTTTGATTATTGTTCTTAAAGTAGGATCGGTATTAGGAGCATTATGCGGGTCTTTTCCCCAACTGATGATGTGGCTTTGTTGAATTTCTTCAGAATACGTACAGAGTAACTGTTACCAGTCCAACGACTATGGCCGCCTTTTTAAACAGCCTTCAAATGGGATTCCGTACATAGCGATCCAGAAGGGTTCAAGTAAGGTTTGTGAAACACTGGGTAAGGTTAAAACCGAGTTTGGTAAATTCGGTGATATTTATTGAAAAAACCAAAAAGAAACTACAAGAAGCTACGAACAATATGGACAAAAAGTGGCAACTCGAACACGAGTGATTCAGCATAACTTAAGCGAAGTTGAAGAGCTGCCTAGCGAGGAAAAAGAAATTTCAGGACTTTTGGAATAAATTTGAAGGATAAGTTCTACACTTTGGGGACTAATTTCGTTCCAAACAATAAAAACGCATGATTGCATTAAATCCTGCAAACTGTGTATAATAATAGTAGATCAAGGCAAAATAAATCCGCCAGTGCTTCGAACACTGACGGCATGACAATATCCGCGCAGAGCGGATGCAGTGCCTATAACTGAATTACTTGTTCACGGTAATCCGTCTCAGCTTCTGCAAGAGCATATGAGGCGGATTATTTCTTTCTGTCTGACAGCATCAAGATAAGCACTCCAAAACTAATCATAAGTGTTATCGCTTGAAATACTGTCATTGGCGTCACCCCCTTTCTGAGGGTGTCACCGCATCCGCTCATATGCATCATCTATTGCCTGTTGTCATTTTAACATAGTACGTGTGTTCGCATCCTCAAGTGGTCAGTTATTGTGCCAATCTTTTTTAGCAATTTTATGATGAATTTCTGCAAGCATAGCCAATCCCCTTCTTATGTGCTTGTCTCATTTTCCTTTCTTTTAGTTTATTTTCTTTTAAACACCCATGTGATGAGGTACAGTGGAATCGTGATTGGTCCCAAAAGCACATAGACCAAAAGGAACTTAAGTATCTTCCCACCATATACAAACAACCACTTAATTATTAAAAGTGGCACTGAAATAGGAAACAGAAGCACATATAATACAAAGAATTTTATCATAAATATCTCCTCTCATAGTTCTATTTGTAATAAGATGTAACCGATATAGATTCCGCTATTGCCGTTCAACCATTAATCAGACAATCACTGATCGTTGATCTATTTACCATTTTTGGTACCTCGCTGATAAGGCATCGATAAAAAAAGATCCGGCTAAGTGCTTTCACACATGGTCGGATCAGTTTTTTCATATTTTCCTGTTTTTACTTGAACCGGTTCTCGACTACTGTCCCATTAGGCGTCCAGTCACGATCCACAGTCCGAAAAGCTGGCGAGCCTGAGTGCATGTCATCGTCACCTCATCACCAACCTTGATGAGCCGAGTCGCTTTTGAGTTAGGTAACACAATCGAGAAGCCACCGGGAGCACCGAGGCCAACGCCCATCGCGCTTGAAGAACCGACTTCCTCGACGGTTACTTCCAGCGTTTTGTCAGTAATGTCCGCCCCTTCATCCAGTTGCTTAACGAAAGCACGCCCTTCAGCTGCATCTGAAACCGTATAGTCGGCGCTTGGTAACGCCAGTCCTATGCTGAGGCTGACAACAATCAACGCCAACGCGCCTGCCAAGGTGAGCCAGTTCGCTTTTACCACTCGTCGATGCAGGATCAGCCCAATCACAAGCCACACCACACCTACCAGCAGTCCAAGCACACCACCAATCAATCCAAATCCTACGACTACCATTATTGTTACCTCCAATGAGTATTCGGTCATTGAGACCTGCCATAGAGGTTGTTTTTTTTGCGAATTCAAGTAAAAAAAAATAACTGGTGGCATCCTACAAGTCCCTGAGATGTCGCCAGATGTCTTCGTATTTCTTACACTTTGCTTTTCCCTATATTTACAGGCATTTTGGACTTGATCATTCCGATCAATATATCCGTCAGCTCAGTCGGCGCAAGGTCACTCAAATTGACCTTACCTTCGGCCACCATTTCCATCAACTGGATGTAGCCGAAACCAAGAGCACCCGTGATGGCGCTGCCGATTGCTCCCGAAACCGTATTGGTCACCAAATTGATTCCAGGCACTAAATTGAGCAGCTTTTTTGCCGCCAATTTACCCATCTTCATTGCGCCGAACAAGCCAAGCGCACTTGCCAAAACCGTTTCCACTTGATGTCCGGTTAAACTAACCTCATAGATTGAAGTAATTTTCACCAGCATTGTGCGTTGGACGTCAATCATGATTGGCGCATTCGATAGTGGCATGAAGCCGGCTCCAAAATTTGTCGCAGCTGATTTCATCACAGCTTTCGTTGCCTGCTGATGTTTCATCACCAGTTCCGGTTTCTGCGCACTCGCAAAGGAATCCTGCAGTGTCTCCGGTAATACTTCCACTGTCTGCCTCACGAGTTCATCGACGCCAAAGGCAGACACCCACTCTGAATCACTTGCCAATACTTTGACCGTCCGTAACTCCGGTAAATCCTGTTTCGCTACTGTTGCTAGTGCATCCGCCTCTTCAATTGAATAGGTCTTCGTCAGCACCATGATGACGGGAATGTGGTGTTTCATGAAGTATTTCATAAACTTTATTTCTTTTTCCTCGATTTTCGAACCGCTTGCTGCAACACAGTACCATAGACAGTGAATGTCGTCCTCTGTGGTTGGTGTCCTCTTGGTTTGGTGAATGAGCCACTTGATATGTATCGTAGCCTTCCATAGTGCCACTGGATTTAGTTCAAATCCCACGGTGTCATAGATGCGGACTGGAAAATCAGCCTTCTCGATCAGATGAATCTTATCTGTGATGGGCTTTCCAATACCGGTTTTAGCCATTTGTTCACCGAACACTGCATTGATCAGCGTTGACTTCCCCACGCCACTTTTACCCGCAACCATAATATTGACCTTCTTGAGTTTATGAAACTCGTCTCGAACACTTTCTAACGCTTCTTCAAGAACTTTCTTCATCTCTTGTTCTTCTGCCATGAGTTACCTCCAGTAATCATTGTTTTTGGTCTATGACCCTACCATGGGGTATGTTTTTTTTGCGAGTTCAACGTGGGGAAGTAGCGAATTAACTATCTTGATTTAGCATAGCACGGCCACTAATGATGTGGTATAGAAACTTGATTGAGCAATCATAAAAACGATAATCAGTACATAGTGGACACTGAGTTAAGCAACTGCTCCCTGATTCTCGGTAATCACTTATAGTAAATCTGCATAACGATTTAAATACTTACATTAAATCGCACAAACTGTGTATAATAATATTAAATCAAGGCAAAATAAATCCGCCAGTGCTATGAACACTGACGGCATGGCAATATTCGCGTAGAGCGGAGCGATGCAATGAATTAACTTCACATTTTAACAAATGATCCGTCCATCAAGCTATTGCGAGTAGCATATGAGGCGGATTATTTTTTTCTGTCTGACAGCATCAAGATAAGCATTCCAAAACTAATCATTAGTGTCAATGCTTGAAAGAATGTCATTATCGCGCCCCGCTCATTTCAGCGGACGTGAACTGACCCCTAGAGTTGGACGACAAAATTCGACTTTTGGGGGTCAGTTCATCTACTATAATAGATGGCTATTTTCTATATGCTTATCTCCAAGTAAATATCTCTGCAAATAGATCTGTCAAATTCAAAGAAATGATTATAATAGCGCATCTAATTTTGAGACATCAACATCCTCGCCAAACCATTTTTTCAGCGCTTCTTTTGCTTTGTTTTTTGAGTAATCATCTACTGAATAAGCAACTTTACCAATGATGAAAATCAAAACAGCCAAATCATCCGAATATCCTGCAACCGGGATAAAATCAGGAACTACGTCAATCGGTAGTATAAAGTAGGCTAAACCGGCAATAATCATTGCCTTGTCTTTAGTAGGAAAATTTGGGCTTTTTGCCATGAAAAATAAGACAAGTGCCAGGTATACAACATTAATTCCTGCTTTTTTAGCTTGTCTGCCTAGTTTTTGCCAAAATTTTTCCTTTGAATAAATCTTATTTGCTTTTTTTTCATCAATAATCTCTAAATAGTTTCTTGCACCGTTATCATCCACAGGCTTTCCCTCCAAGTTATTAAATTCTATATATCTTATCGGATTATATGATCAACATTCGACAATAAATGGTGATTTCCCTTCAATAATTACAAAAAAAACATTCATTCATCATGATATAATTTGTTTACTTGGGAGGGTTGTATTGTGGGGGATATTAAACTATTTAGTCTAAACGGTGATACCGTAAATGAATTAGAAGGGCAATCCGTTGCCATTGAAAAATCATTACAAAACCTATTTGAGCTCCATTTGGAAACTTTTTTAGGTGTTCGTTTTTTAGCTTCGGAATACATTACAGGAAAGCGTCATGCGGGGCGTATTGATACTTTAGGCATCGATGAAAACCATTCACCAGTAATTATTGAATATAAGCGATCCGTCAATGAAAACGTAATAAATCAAGGGCTCTTTTACTTAGACTGGTTACTTGACCATAAAGCTGAATTCGAACTCATGACTTTACATAAATACGGTGAACAAGTTGCTGAATCGATTGATTGGAGCAGCCCACGTTTGTTGTGCATTGCAGGCGGTTTTACTAAGTACGATGAGCATGCCGTGCAACAAATCAATAGGAACATTGAACTTTATCAATATAAGCATTATAACGATGGCTTTGTTTTGCTTGATCTGGTTAATGCTGCGACTTCACAAACGGTACATATTAGTGAAGAGGCCACCCCTCCTTCGCCTACTACAAACCATAATCAACGGGTGAAAACTGTATCTGACTACCTAGAACAAGCGAACACAGAATTAACCGATCGATTTGAAGCATTGAAAGCTTATTTAATGGCGCATGGTGATGACGTACAAATGAAGATATTAAAGCATTACATTGCTTTTAAGCGTATCAAAAATTTTGCATGCGTTGAAATACATCCGCAAACCGCAAAACTATTAGTGTATTTAAAAGTTAATCCTAAAGAAATAACGTTAGAAGTAGGCTTTACACGTGATGTGAGCAACATTGGACATTTCGGCACAGGTGACTTAGAAGTAACTGTTTCGAACGATGAGGATTTGGAAAAAGCAAAACGTTTCATAAATATGGCTTACGATGCGAGTTAAGGGGAATAAGATCGCTGATATACTTGATGATGGCTCATTTAGTTAAGAGCTCAAATAATGAAATAATGCGCTTTGATTAATCACTCTCCAAACAACCGAATGATTGCATTAAATCGCACGAACTGTGTATAATAAAATTAGAATAAGGCAAAATAAATCCGCCAGTGCTGCGAACACTGACGGCATGGCAATATCCGCGTTGAGCGGAGCGATGCAATGAATTAACTTCACATTTTAACAAATGATCCGTCCATCAAGCTATCGTGAGTAGCATATGAGGCGGATTATTTTTTTGTCTGACAGCATCAAGATAAGCACTCCGAAACTAATCATAAGTGTTATCGCTTCAAATACTGTCATTGGCGTCACCCCCTTTCTGAGGGTGTCCCCTTTCTGAGGGTGTCACCGCATCCGCTCATATGCATCATCTATTGCCTGTCTGTAATTATAACAGAGTATGTATGTTCGGGCCTTCAAGTGGTCAGCTATTATGTCAACTTTTTTAGGGCTGTATCCGTTTGATTCTGCTCACTGCCGCTTCAACCAGCATCTCGTGGGACAGCCTCTTTTTTATTTAATTGTAAAATACTCATTTCATCTTCGCATATTCAAATTTTCTCAGAATATAATCGTATCCGGTGAGATAATGAAAAGAGGTGTGTGTATGGGATACATGGATAATTACGAAAGGGATGCCTACGGGATCGTCGCCTTTTGGTTGCGAAATAATCTTGAGCATGGTCAATTTTTTGACCGGGAAATCAGTCATCATGAATTGGAGTTAGCCCGTGTCAACCAGAGTATGGTTCAGAATTTGGCAGGGATATGGCAGAGGGCGGAACAGAAACAGGGAGATCTTACTCTACGTGCAGAGCTTCTATTATTACTCATCTTTCGCAGAGTAAAAATTGGGATTAATCTATGTGTTTATAACATGTAAGCGACAAATAGTCCACACCTGGTTAAAGATGTGGACTACACTCAAGATTGTTTGATAACATTTTGTTGTTGTCTGAACTACTGGACAACCATGAAAGCCATTCATCGATCTTTTCATTTGTTGCCCAAGGTCACGGAGTTACAGATGCCGCCTTATCTTTCACATTCTTAATAAGTTGGGCGCAAACGCCATCAACGCTAGTCTCTACTTCTTCTGTTGATGGTAATAATCATTGATTCCCAGGATATAGGAACCTGATCCGAATCCGCCCATTGGAACGGATCCAGCATAATCCTGCGTGTTGTAGTCTAGCAATTCCGGAATCAGATTATAATTGTTTGTTGCTTGGCTCGTCATCCAGTTAAGGAGTGTCTTTGCCTCACTATTTCTGCCCATTTTCGATAAGGCGCCCGCAATTCTTAAATCAATAAATCCCCATTCTCTGGAATCATAGAGGTCGCCATCTTGATCCCGCTTATACCCAGGGGTGCTCCCCGTTAGAATGCGCAGGTTCTGGTTGTACGCTTTGATCATGCCTGATGCCAGACTTGATTTTGGGTTGACCATGTCAAAGTTGATCGCTTCAACCGTTGACGCGTCATTTTGATATGCCGGATCACCTTTTCTCTCAAGTGACGAAGCGATTGTACGGTACCCGTTCTCACGTACAACAAGCTGTTTCTTGACAGCATCTTTAATCGAAGAAGCCGCTTTACTGTATTTCTTTTCAAGCTGATCCTTACCCATTAATTTTGCCAGGTTGGCCGCTGACTTCAACCCTTGGTATGCTGTAATATTCGTATAGGCGAATTGTTGACGCGATGGTGCTGTTTTTAAGACGTTGAACGGGGTCCAGTGTTCCTCCCAGATTGAGGAGTCCGGCTGAATCAGACCATTTTCCGGTTGAATTAATTCAATCAGCAAGTCTGCGTCCTGCTTCGTCAGTTTGTTCCAGTTCGAGAGATGATTGCTTTTCAGGAATTGTGTATCACCCGTTGCCCGGACATATTGATCAACACTCCATAAGAACAAACCCCAGCCGTCAAATTCAATATTCGGCCCGTTATTGTTCCAGTCTGATTCTTCCGTGCCGTTACCAAAATAGCGACATACAGAAATCAGATAATTATTACTTAGTTTGACACCAAGTCCATAAGTTGGGGCGCCCTTATCTGTACTTTCTATGAAATTTTTTTGATAATAATTCTCTCCCGAAGCATCCTCCGTCTTCTTCATCTGCGCATCAAAGAAGAACTGAAGTGCTGCACGGGCCTCCTGATAATGTCCGGACGCGATTAGTGCCTGTATCGAGTAATTTCCGTCGCGGGCCCAGGCAATACTCCATTCCCCTGGTATCAAGCTGGCTAAAACCTGGCCATAAGATGCTCCTGTCTCGCGACTCTGAGACATCTTCAAAACTGCCGTAGACTGCCGGTATACCTGTTGTTCCTGTGCTGAAAGACCCGCGGGCATTTTCTCGGTTCTGTGCCACTTGGTCCACCAGTCTTCTTCCTGCTTCAGCAAAGCCTCAGGAGTACTGCTTAAAGCATTCTGTGCATTGGCAAGAACATCACTGCTTAAGTGACTTTCATTACCATCTTCATTCAATCCGATAATCACACCGTACCATTTCGACTTTCCGACGCTCAGCTGATTCGTCCGGTTCTCAAATCCTGTGGTGATATCGTTTCCCTGGCTGACAATTTGATCATTCAGTTTGCCGTTAGTTGTGGCATCAGCCCAGGGATTGCTCTCCGATCCGCTTAAACCGGTTTCGCAATGTTCCCCCGCCAGATTCAGGTTTTTATAGATCGCAAGACTACCATTCTTGCTGTTAAATTCTTTAATGTACTTGCCTTTTTGATTGTATGTGGTTTGTTCGTTTGCCGTTCCATAGTCTGTCCCGAGATGCATATTTTGGTTAGAGAAGACAGAAACATTTTTATCCGTGTTCGAATTATTGGTCACGCGCACCAACATCACTAATAGAGAAGACTGATAGTGATTTTTTCCGGAAAAAGGAGTGTAGTAATAACTGTCAAATTTCAGGCCGTCATTATGTTGCGTCGATTTAACAATATTGGTACCGTTTATATATTCAGCCGAATCAACAGGTACACTGTTCAACCAAGTGGCTTTGCCTCCGTTCACCCCATAACCGAAATAAGAATCCCACATGAAATTCGGTGTCGTACTGTTTTCATCGACATGGCTGTAAATATGCCGCTGATAACGAGTCATTTTCCCCTGACCAACCGAGTAAATAGCAGCTGCCAGACCGTTGGAGGTTGTCAGCTGGTTCCAAGAATTATGCCCTTTATAGTTAGAATCACTCTTCACACCACTTGCATGAGCTATTGGTACTTGAAAGGCCCAAAGAGACACCGAAAGTATCACTGTCATTAGAATAGAAAAGATACGTTTTACCGATCGCTTTTGAGACTGCAATCGAATTCCCCCTTTTCCCAACTAATATTTAAAAGAAGTAGAATATCATAATCGTTTTGTCTTGGCGGCACTTTCATATCAATCTTTTCCTAGTCAAAAATCAAATCATCATAAACTCGACATGCTGGATCGATTTGCTGTGCTGAAACCTTCTCACCTACTTTCATGTTTAAGGAGATGCACGGGATGGCTTTTGCCCAATTCGTACTCACTTGCCCATGTAACAAACGACTGTCAATACGTAATAAACGAACATCCATCGCCATGATCATTCACCATCATTTCTTGTGTGACCAAACACCCCATATCCCCCTTCACTTTTGCCGAATAAGTAATCCTTGTGTGTATCGAGCGTTCGCATTTTCCGAGTGCACAGCAGCGTTTTGATGATTTGGGTTTCAAACCTCGAAAAGACTGAAACTCCTCAGAGAATACCTACACTACATTACAAGGCAAGCAAACTACATGCCAATTTTTGTGTATCGTATAAAAGAGCTGAAATAACAGGATTTTTCCACTAATAAAAAAAACACATGAAACACTTAGATGTGTATCATGTATTTTGTGCATCGTTTTTTCTCTTCGTGTATTAACTATTTGGGCGATATAATACACTTCAACATCTGAAGGATCTATATTAGTCATGTCATGCAGAACCTTATTCGCCTGCTTCAAATCGGATACATTTCTCCGATCTAACGCTAGATAGTCCAGCTTGTCCTAAATAGTTCTGACTTTTTCTTTCATTAATAACTCCGAGTATTCCGGAATTTCCGCAAATAGATCCGTCACATTCAAAGATACGATTATAATAGCGCATCTAATTTTGAGACATCCACATCCTCGCCAAACCATTTCTTCAGCGCTTCTTTTGCTTTGTTTTTTGAGTCTTCATCTATTGAATAGGCAACTTTACCAATGATGAAAATCAAAACAGCTAAATCATCCGAATAACCTGCAACCGGGATAAAATCAGGAACTACATCAATCGGAAGTATAAAATAGGCTAGACCGGCGATAATCATTGCCTTGTCTTTAGCAGGAACATTTGGACTTTTTGCCATGAAAAATAAGACAAGTGCAAAATATACAACATTAAGTCCTGCCTTTTTAGCATGTCTACCTAGTTTTTGCCAAAATTTTTCTTTTGAATAAATCTTATTTGCTTTTTCTTCATCAATAATCTCTAAGTAGTTTCTTGCACCGTTATCTTCCGTGCTTCACCGTCCCTATTGGCTTCCCGTTCCTTCCGTTGTGCTAAAGCTCGCGCTTGACCGAAAAAGCACGATGATTCTTGACGGTCAGCACGTCCTCCCTCAGGTGCTAACCAAAGCAGGTTTCACATTCACCTTTCCAACCCTAAAGCCAGCACTGGAAAATCTATTAAATAATGCGCGATGCGCCTTTTAATCACTCTCCAAACTAACAAACGAATGATTGCATTAAATTCTCCAAACTGTGTATAATAATAGTAGATCAAGGTAAAATAAATCCGCCAGTGCTTCGAACACTGACGGAATAGCAATATCCGCGTAGAGCGGAGCGATGCTGAAATTTCACAACCACAACGGGATAATCCGTCTCAACTCCGGCTAGAGCATATGAGGCGGATTATTTTTTTCTGTCTGACAGCATCAAGATAAGCACTCCAAAACTAATCATAAGTGTTATCGCTTCAAATACTGTCATTGGCTGCACCCCCTTTCACAAGGGTGTCACCGCATCCGCTCATATGCATCATCTATTGCCTGTTTGTAATTATATCATAGAATGTACGTTCGGTTCTTCAAGCGGTCAGTTATTGTGCCAATCTTTTTAGGAGTGTATCCGTTTAATTCTGCTCGCTGCCGCTTCATTCTACTCCAATTGAACAAGGTCCTGATCAACTGATATACTTGCTTCATGATGCGATGAGAAGAAACGTGCATTGCATTAAATCCGGCGAACTGTGTATAATGATAGTAGATTAAGGCAAAATAAATCCGTCAGTGCTGCGAGCACTGACGGTATGGCAATATCCGCGTAGAGCGGATGCTGTGCTTCATCAACATAGCGTATTTTCACAACGATCCGTCTCAGCTCCTGCAAGAGCATATGAGGCGGATTATTTCTTTCTGTCTGACAGCATCAAAATAAGCACTCCAAAACTAATCATAAGTGTCATCGCTTGAAATACTGTCATTGGCGCCACCCCCTTTCTGAGGGTGTCACCGCATCCGCTCATATGCATCATCTATTGCCTGTCTATAATTATATCATGGAATGTATGTTCGGTTTTAAAGTGGTCAGTTATTGTACCAATCTTTTTTGGACTGTATCGTTTTTTTCTGCTCGCTGCTGCTTCGTCCATCTTCACATGCATGCGTATTGAATGATTTTCAGGATCAAAAAATGCTTGAAAATCATTGATATAACAACGATTTTCAAGCATCATCCTTCAAAATTTTTGAGACGTATTCTAACCCTGCTCAGATACTCAGAATCTCTTTAATTTCTTGTTCGGACATCCGTGACAGGGATTGATCACCGGATTCTACCACCGTTTCAATGAGATCCTTTTTCTTTTGTTGCAGTTCATGTATTTTTTCTTCAATTGTACCTTGAGTGAGCATACGGACAACCTGTACGACGTTGCGCTGGCCGATACGGTGCGCTCTGCCGATTGCCTGATCCTCAACCGCCGGGTTCCACCACAAGTCATAAAGAATCACGGTATCGGCGCCGGTCAGATTCAGTCCTGTGTTGCCCGCTTTGAGCGAGAGCAGGAATACAGCGTTCTCCCCTCGGTTGAATTGTTCCACCATATTGACGCGTTCTTTTGCCGGGGTCTGCCCGTCTAGGTAAAAAAAGGACAAGCCTTTTTCCTCTAAAGCTGTACGGATAATGGCCAGCATGCTGGTAAATTGTGAAAAAATTAAAATTCTGCGGCCGTTCTCAAGATAATCGGAGATCATTTCAAGGAGCTGCTCCAGCTTGCCGGATTCTCCATGATAGTCTTCCACAAAGAGGGCAGGATGGCAGCAAATTTGCCGCAGCCGAGTGAGTCCGGCAAGGATCTTGATTCGGCTCTTCTGAAATCCTTCCTTTTCAAGGGAATCCTTTGTTTCCTTCTGAATTTTTTCAAGGTAGGCCAGATAAAGCCCCTTCTGATCCTTTGTCAGTTCGGAGCTTTGAATGGTTTCGATTTTGTCAGGAAGCTCCGATAAAACATCCTTCTTCACGCGGCGAAGCAGGAATGGCCGGATCATTCGTGCAATTTTTTCCTGATCCATCTTTTTAAACTCTGAAAGCTTCGGGAAGAATCCGGGTAGAAGCGTCTGGAAAATCGACCAAAGCTCATCAATCGAATTCTCAATCGGTGTTCCGCTCAATGCGAAGCGGTTCCTTGCCTTAATTTTGCGAACGGCTTGGGCTGTCTTCGTATTGAAATTTTTGATTGTCTGCGCTTCGTCAAGGATCAGCGTACTGAATTTTTCATTCTCATAAGTGTCAATGTCCTGCCGCAGCGTTTGGTATGAAGTGATCCAGATATCAGGTTTCTGCTCTTGCTGAAGCAAGGCCTGCCGTTCCAGCACTGTCCCTGATGCAACGACAGCATTTAGGTCAGGTGCGAATTTTGTCAGTTCATTTTTCCAGTTGTAAATCAATGATGCCGGCGTAACAATCAATACCGGTTGAACATCGGACTTCGTTTCTTTTTCCGATAAAAGAAACGCAACACTTTGTACTGTCTTGCCCAGCCCCATCTCATCGGCCAAAATGCCGCCAAGTCCGTAATTTCCCAGTGTTTTCAACCATTGATAGCCGTAATATTGATAGTCTCTGAGATCGGCATGGAGCGAATCGGGCAAATCAAATTCAATCAGTTCCGGGTTTTTCAGTCGGTTCAAAAAGCGTCGAAATCCCTTGCCAAAGCCAACGGATGCATGCTGGTCACCGAGGATTGAGTCAATTTGCCCGCCGCGATAAATCGGCACGTTCAGTTGATTATCCTGAAGCTCTTTCCTTGATATGTTCAGTTCGTCCAGCATCTGTTTGACGGACGCGAACGTCTCATCCTCTAATGGGACAAAGGTGCCGTTCGGGAGACGATAGTAGCGTTTCTTTTCAACAAGTGATTGAAGGATGTTCTGAATCTCATCTTCTTCAATCCCATCAAGCTGGAAGTGGACATCGAGCCAATTTTCGCTGTCATCCATATCAATTTTCGCAAACGGGGTCTTTTGGTCTGGCATCAAAAGCGTTCTGACTGAACTGGTCAGAAGAATTTCCGCAACATTTTCCAGTTGCGGGAGGTCCTCGTATAGAAAATCGTAGATGGCTTCCTCTCCCTCGGCATACAGCTGATTCCCGCTGATTTTTAGCGAAGAGGAGTCAATAATATCCATAATCACTTGTTCTTTTTCCGCATCGCGAATAAAGATCTGATCATCCGCCCCGGCGCCTTCATCTTGTTCGAAGGGCTTCACGACCGCATGTCCATAATGGTATTCAAGCTGAACAGTCAATTGGTCATCTTCACGATCAACCAGCAGTTTCGCATGCAGCGAATGCCATGCGATGCGCTCTGAAACCGTATCCGCAATCTTCAGTTCGCTGATTTTCTTCAAACCGGGTGCCGCGTGAGAAAGAAACGATTCAATCTGATCTTTTCTAATCGGCAGCGTAGTGATTCCGGAGCGGCTGACAATCGAGAAGAGTTCGCCAACCAACCCTTGTTGATCGGAAGAAAGATGATATAATTCTCCATTTTTTAAAAGATAACCATATTGATCGAGATACTCAGCATCGTCCAGATCGGACAGGTCCACCTCATAATCGCCTTGCGAACGCTCATCCAAACGAAGTTCAAATGGACGTTCATTTTCATGTACAGTGATCTGATTCCCGCCTAACAAGCCATTATCAAAATTAATGGAGCAGGATTGGAGTTTGTCCAGGAGCTTCGGAAACAGCATTGGAGGAATAATGAATTGACGGTCATCGGCACCCGAGTAACTTCCGGTATACGCGTTCTGCATCATCCTGTAATTTCTATAGCTCATCTGCTGACCAAGCATATCAATAACCGCCTGATCTTCAGGCGTGTACCCATGCTCCGAGGGACTATATGAAAACTTTTTCGTAAATGTATACGAATCTTGGTTAAGTACGGCAGTGATAAAGTCCCTGATATTCTTGACAACATACAGTCTTTTGGTGCCGGTCTTCATCTGCAAGGTGATCCATGATGAATGAAGGCCAATCGTCCATTCAGTTTGCATCACCTGTTTCCGATCAGCATGCTGCCGATCATATTCTTTCTGTTGAACGCGCGAAAACGTATCGATTAATTGGCCCGTTAAATCCTTGTTGAGACGAGCGATCATATGATATCCCGATACGCGCATCCCCTCTTCTTGCTCTTCTTTTATTTCCAGAAGAACAGCCGCCACATGCTTACAAGGGGTTGAAAATTGCTCAGCGGCCGGACAGTCGCAGTCATAGATAAGCGATCGCCCTTCAAAGCACACATCGACCACATATTGCTCTGTCCCTTCAATTTCCGCTTCCCAAGAATCGGTGTTCGAGTCATAATAGAGGCTTTCCACACGTCCTTCAAGGTAATAGTTATAGCCGCGTTGATAGATGGTCGGGGAAAAATAGTCTTTAATTATTTTTTCTGTTAGTTGAATCATGATTACACTACACACCTGTTCGCTTCATTTATCGTGCGACGTTTTCGTCATTTCGACTGAATCAAATTAAAAAAAGGACTAATTACCGCAACTATAACACAGATTGAAGGCGCAGCAATAGAAGGACACTTTCTAAAAATATGGCATTTGCTAGGTGTTGATCATACAAAAAAGTCGATACTGAAGAACCCGTAAACTAGAGATACTTCGGAACTCGTTGCAGCAAAAAAGTCAGCGCTTTGACTGATGCAAAGCACTGACTTTTTACAGTAGTTGATATGTTTTCACTCGATCCGGATCAGCTGCTCGCATACTGTCTTGGGCGATGGTGCATCAGAAAGTTCGTAAATTGTTTCCATACCAGCATGACTATAATAGGGATTAATAAGCCCATCAGACATTTTAACAGCCAGTGGTCAGGGAGCCCCATGATTTCCGGCAAGTCAAACAGTGCTCGATGCCAAAACATAATCAGCACCGTATGACGCCCCCAGAGAACAAGCCAATGAAAATATTTAAGTTCACTCAGTATTTGCGAGATGAGTATAATCCCTAAGCATAAAATGAGCGGTGTAATCAACGCCAGCCCCGTATGATTTAGATTATCCGATTTCAGATATAATGTGAAATTGATTTTCTTGGTGAATTGATCGTGAATAAGAAATAAATAAAAGATACCAATGGCCAAAAGGGTTATATATTTATGAGACATAGTCTGAAGCAATTTGAACCCGTAATAGCCGGCCAGCATATATGTGGTGGTAATTAATACGACTTGGACATCCCATGGGAAATAAGGGTGTCCTAGGAACTCTGGTTGCTGATGAACTGTTCCAATGGCAAACAGAGTCAGACTGATGATCCATTGTAAGACCACAGGACGCACCCAAGTGATCAAAACGATAACCACGATCAGTGTGAGAATATAGACATTAATGAACCAAAAAATGCTTAAATAATTATTAAGCGTCCTTCCACCGTAAACCAGGCGGACAAAATAGAAAGCGGTGTACGACCAGTCCTGATTACGGACAAAATGGCTAAGCATAATTAAAATGCTTCCCATTAGGAAGTAGGAAACAACTAATGGTTTGCAGCGACGTGACCAAAAGTGACGAACCGCTTCCCAATTATGAGAAAGCGGTTTTAAAAAGAAGCCTCCGATAATAAAAAAGAGCGGCATATGCCACCAATAAATGGCATCATAAACGAGATCAAAAGAACGTATATCGCGCTCAGAATCAATGGCGTGCCCGAATACAACCGCTATGATTCCCAGCGCCTTTGCTATATCTACCCATGTAATCCGCCGCTTAGTAGTTGACACCATATCAACAATCACCTTTCATCCCTTAAGCATTTCTATCTGTACTTGAGATCAACCCATACTGGAATATTTTCCTTTAAAATGGCCTCACAAATGCTTAGTTTAGCACGATTCATTTATTTTGAAAGGTCTATTCACAAGTTTAATCTAAATGTAAAAATTGAGTTTTCTGCCCCAATATAGCGCATAATTAAACTGAAATTTCGTGAATTTTATGGAGGCTTGAAGTTCGAAAATTAAGGGTCAAGCAGGGGTAAAAGGAATGAGCAGTTGGAAATCTTTTTACGAGGAATTTAATTAGTTTTCCAATAAAACAAAAAGGCCTCTCAGAAGTTCCTGAGAAGTCTTTTTCGTTGAAAACACTGATACCGGTGGTCGGGGTCGAACCGACACTCCCGAAGGAACATGATTTTGAGTCATGCGCGTCTGCCAATTCCGCCACACCGGCACAATAAAAAATAATGGCAGTAAGTAATTAATGGAGGCGACACCCGGAATCGAACCGGGGATAAGGGTTTTGCAGACCCGTGCCTTACCGCTTGGCTATGCCGCCATAATAATGGAGCGGAAGACGGGATTCAAACCCGCGACCCCCACCATGGCAAGGTGATGTTCTATCACTGAACTACTTCCGCATTAAATTGGCCCAGCTGGATTCGAACCAGCGCATCACGGCACCAAAAGCCGTTGCCTTACCGCTTGGCCATGGGCCAAAATTTATGGGGCGATTAGTGGGGATCGAACCCACGCGTGCCGGAACCACAATCCGGTGTGTTAACCACTTCACCATAACCGCCATAATGATTAAAAACAGGGGTAGTAGGAATTGAACCCACACTGGAGGTTTTGGAGACCTCTGTTCTACCTTTAAACTATACCCCTATAATATGTAAATGGAGGGAGAAGGATTCGAACCTTCGAACCCGTAGGGAACGGATTTACAGTCCGTCGCGTTTAGCCTCTTCGCTATCCCTCCATAGTAAAAAATAAAATATAAGGAATAGATATTGGCATCTATTGTTTAAAATATAATGGTGCCGATCAGAGGACTTGAACCCCCAACCTACTGATTACAAGTCAGTTGCTCTACCAATTGAGCTAGATCGGCACGAACAAATGGTGGCTCGAGGCGGAATCGAACCACCGACACGAGGATTTTCAGTCCTCTGCTCTACCGACTGAGCTACCGAGCCATTATGTAAAAAACAAATGCTGATAATATTAAATGAACAGCCTATGTTGTAAAAAACAAAATAAAATGGCGGATCCGAGCGGATTTGAACCGCCGATCTCCTGCGTGACAGGCAGGCATGTTAACCCCTACACCACGGATCCACAATTGCGGGGGCAGGATTTGAACCTACGACCTTCGGGTTATGAGCCCGACGAGCTACCAGACTGCTCCACCCCGCGATGATATGGTGGAGGATATAGGGCTCGAACCTATGACCCTCTGCTTGTAAGGCAGACGCTCTCCCAGCTGAGCTAATCCTCCATATAATTTTGAACAAGCCATTAAAAACACCATTACATTCTAATACATGGCTCATAAAAAATCAAGTAAAACAATGACCCGTACGGGATTCGAACCCATGAACCCACCGTGAAAGGGTGGTGTCTTAACCACTTGACGAACGGGCCAGAAAAGCAATTGTCGTAACATCTTGCCGCCGACTTTTAAAATGTTACCATCATTCATACCAAATTGCAAGTGTTTTTATAATTAATTTTTAAAAATCAACTATTCCAGTATAACCGATATATGCCAATTAATACAACAACAAATAGGCAGCACATTTTTATCATGCTGCACTGCTGCCCCTCTCTTGATTATCTCATCATGCTGCTGCATAAAAAGAGCCCACCCACAATGGATGCCCTTCTACGCCCCTCTCAGTACTCTCAAAGCAGTTTGTTGCCTGAATGGGAATCACTGTTCATAACCTTCTCAAGGTCACTGGAAGATAACGGACGATAATAATAATAGCCCTGAACTAAATCGCAGCTCCATGTTCTTAGAAACTCAAGTTGAACTTGGTTTTCAACACCTTCAGCAATCAACTGAAGGTCTAAGTACTTCGCTAAATTGATAATTGCTTTGGTAATGCCGGTTCCCTTGGCACTATAACCAATATCTTGAATAAATTGCATATCCATCTTCAGACGATCAACAGGCAATTTTTTTAAACGTCCTAATGAGGAGTACTTTGTTCCAAAATCGTCAATTGACAGCGACACGCCAAGTGCTTTTAAATCGTTAAGCACACGCACGATGTACTCGAAATCCTTTGTTGTTGCACTTTCAGTTATTTCAAGTTCAAGAAGCTCAGGATCAATGCCTGTCTCATCAAGTACTTTTTTTACCTGGTTGACAAGCAGCGGGTTGCGAAGCTGAACAACTGATAAATTGACAGCGACACGAACAGCGGGTATACCTTTATCAAGCCATTTTTTCAGCTGAGTGCACGCCGATTTTAATACCCACTCGCCTATTGGGTTAATTAAACCGGTCTGTTCCGCCAGCTCGATGAAGACACCAGGCGATATGTTCCCGAGTTCCGTATGTTTCCATCTGAGCAGTGCCTCAACACCAACGACCTGTTCCGTTTTTAGACAAACCTGGGGCTGATAGACAATGCTCAATTCATTTCTTGGGAGTGCATGAAAGAGACTGCTCATTAATCTCAGCCTCATCTGCAGCCTGTCTTTCATCTCTTTGGTACATAGAGCATATTGGTTCTTCCCCTTGCTCTTCGCCTCATACATAGCCGTATCAGCGCTTTTAACCAATGTTTCGGTATCATCTCCATCATCGGGATATAGAGCAACACCTGCACTGGCTGTAACAAATACTTCTTGTTCACGAAGCATGAATGATGTGTGAAACAATTTCATGATTTTATCAATAGTGCGGATTGCCTCTTCAGGTTCTGAAATGTGATTAAGCATGATCAGAAATTCATCACCGCCAAATCGCGAAACGGTATCCGCCGGGCTGATGCAATGCGATAATTGGCCGGTTACCTTCTTAATCAGCAGATCTCCGGCTTCATGTCCTAGTGTGTCATTCACATCTTTAAATGAATCTAGATCTAAGAAAACGATCGCAATCTTGTTGCCCGTTGATTCTGCATGGCTCATTGCTCGTTTTACACGCTCGCCAAATAACAAGCGTTTAGGAAGACCTGTGAGTTCATCAAAATAGGCCATAAAATGAATCCTTTTCTCTGCAGTTACTTTGACCAGCGCATCCGCAAAAATGTTTGCTACAATTTCGAGCAGACTCATCCAGTTAATGTTCCAATCGTTCGATGTTTTTGTCGATTCCAGCTTTAAATGTCCAATCGCAACGTTATGAACGGTAATGGGAACAGACAGTACGGATTGAATTCCTTTCTTTTCAAGTTCTTGCCGAATAACCTCAGCCTCGCGAGGCAGCTTTTCACGATCCGAAATGTGGATGATGCTGTTTTCACCAAATTGTTTTACCCATTCTTGTGAATAGGTCGCGAAACCATGAACAATCTGATTTGGATTTTTCTTATTCCAAAAAGAGCTGTTTTCCGGATCCATAAAATTATATTCTGCTACACTTAGGTTGAGCGAGACATGATCAATATCAAAGAATTCTCCGATCGCTTTAAGGATATTATCCATCTTTTCTTCGACATTAAGACGACTTACCGTCACAAAGTTTGCTGAGATCTTTGATGCGAATTTTTGCACACGCATCTGCTCCGAATTCTGCTTCAATCTGAGAATATAAATTCGATTCACATAAAAGGCAAAGATAACGCCCGCGGCTAAGATTGTAAGTCTGCTTATATAGACATCACTTCTCAACGTAAGATGCAAACTTTGGGCTGAAATCCACACATAGATCTGCGTGAGAAAAGAAGATAAGGATATTGCTGTAAGCATCATTCGCTGATTGAACACCAATGAGCCAATAATTGTTACAAATGGGATTGCAAAGATTACAGAACTCGTGTTTCCTGCTAATTTTATGATGAATATGGGTATAATTAAAGAAGCGATAATGGTGTAAATTGCTTCCATATCACTTCGATTCGTATGTCGTCGATTACAAATGAATAGGGAAACACCTAATCCAATAAGTAACAATCCTGTTTCAAAACTCGAGACAAAGCTTTCATTTTTTGAAAGTAAAAATTGACAGACAAAATAGACGATTCCGCACAGTACAAGAACCATCGACGACAGATCATACATTTTTGTGCGATTTTCTTCATTAAGAATCATTTCTGCTTCATCTATGGTTGGATTACTCATCAATCTGTATTTCCTGATACAGTAACAGATGGACGCAATGAAGAGCATGAAGAGGATTGGCGCCATTTGTGGCACAGGCAGAAAGTCAAATGAATTATTGATCAAGTCGGTAAATGTGCCCAATATACTAACGACAACATATCCCCCAAAAATAACCTTTGCCTGATGCTGTTCATCTTTTGTTGTTGCATGTTTTCTCCAGTTCCAAAGCATCAATAGACCCGCTACTAAAAATACCGTGAAATAGCTATAGAAAAAAAAGTCCCAGCCATTGTTTACTGCGAGATTCACCCATAGACCGTCACGCTTAATAAATTGATACTGCGCAGCGGCCATGGGGGCCGAAAGACCAAATACATAAACCGTAAGCGCAGCAGGCAGATAAAGTGCCGGATACATCCACACTTTTTTAAGAATCCGTTGATTTCCTGTCAATATAAAACAAAAGTGCAAAAGCGCTCCGTAAAAAGTGCCCCAGCCAATGGCTGAAAATCTTCTCCAAAACAAACAGATTGTACTGCTCGGTGCAATCACAGAAATTGAAAATCCAAATGACCAGATGCACAAACAAATACAAACAGTAAAGAAAATACGATTTAATTGATCCTTCGCATTTTTCAAAATCACATAAGTACCTAATAGCACACTGATTATGCAAACAATCATAAATAAGAGTGAGAAAAAATGCAGATTTGACGTTTCCATTTACTAACCTTCTTTCACAGTCACCAAAACATTACATTCGTATGTATTCAAGTCAACCGGGCGTCATTATTTTAATTATTCATTTCACTAAAAATCACGCATCAACTATTCTTTTTCGCTCTACCTTAAGTTTATTATGAACTTGGTCTACATAATACTGCATTAAGGACAAATAGTCTATGCCATTAGTATCGGTACAAATAGCCAATTGGTGAACCTATATTCACTAAAAAGCATAAAAACCGCAAAAAAGAAAACCATACACAGATTGAACAGATCTATGTATTGTCAACTTCTTTTTCGCATATTGATTTTTATCGTCATCTATTGTAGCATGGCCGCAAATCGGAACTTCGCTTGTTGGTGTGAAAAAGCGCAAGTGAACATCATAATCATCTGGATCATCAGATGGCATCATAAAAGCTGTCTCAGAATTGTTTAACTCCTTATATAATAAAATTAATATAAAAAAAACACAAAAGCAGATGTAACCATTTATGCGAGAATTCTTACTAAACACTGATCAGAGGTTTCTATGATGCACTTATGACAGTGCCTTAGCGGAGAGCGAGGGATTCGAACCCTCGAGACGGCTCAATAACCGTCTACACGATTTCCAATCGTGCTCCTTCGGCCACTCGGACAGCTCTCCAAAAAAGGCTTCACAACAACTTATCATTCAGATCATCTAGCTCCACCACGATACAAACACTATGGAGTGATCTACCGACAAATGTCGTGAAGCACAATCAATATTATATATTGCCTGGCAGTGACCTACTCTCACAGGGGGACAGCCCCCAATTACCATCGGCACAGAAGAGCTTAACGACCGTGTTCGGGATGGGAACGGGTGTGACCTCTTCGCTATGACCGCCAGACTTC
>Ga0334901_1000965_pt1 | contig 33894 bp, 18 predicted proteins | sample GraSluR3_MG_3_FD_207216 | JGI IMG/M metagenome (GOLD analysis project Ga0334901, IMG submission 207216) | Sludge microbial communities from methane-producing bioreactor in Wageningen University, Netherlands - Granular Sludge_15_08-R3 | ecosystem: Engineered > Bioreactor > Anaerobic >... | reverse complement strand
GGCGTGGAAACGGATCAGCGTTGCGTGTCTGGCCCTGGCGATCGTCGTCACGGCCGCGGTCCTGTCGGCGTCGCGCTCGACCGATGCCGCCGCTCCCGAGGCCCGCAAGAGCCCCCGCGGCGCCGAATCGGCCGCGACGGTGCGCCATTTCGGCGAGGCCGAAAAGGTCGAGTTCTCGTGGGGGTGGATTCGCTGGCTGATCAACGCCGAGACCGACCCCGAGGCCGAAATGACCTTCGGGATCGTGCACGTCGATGCCCGCCAGAAGAACCCGCGGCACACCCATCCCAACTCGGCCGAGTACCTGCACGTCGTCTCGGGCTCGTGCAGGCACCTGGTCGGCAACGAGTGGGTCGTGCTGAAGGCGGGCGACACGATTCGCATCCCCCCGAACGTCCCGCACATGGCCGAGACCCTCGACGAGCCCATGCGGGCGGTCATCGTCTACAACACGGGCAACCGGAAGATGGTGCTCGTCGACGGGAAAGAGTGAGACCGACTCGACGCACGCCGGCATGGTAGCCACTGGCTGGAATCCGCCTCGAACACCGGCGGGATGACCCGCGCCATCCCCGCGGCGCAGGAAGCGTGCCTTGGGTGGCTTGCGAAGAGCGGGCGGTGCGTGGCATACTCAAGCGACGGCCCGTGGCGGTGGGAGCCGTAAGTGCGGACGAGAACACGTCACCGTCTCGCGGATTGGAGTTGGACACTCGGGCAGTTCCAGGCGAATCGCGGCTGCTGCCGCGATCGAGCCGTTGTCGACAGCCACAAGGTGAAAAGCCATGAGCGGATTGACGGAGCTTCGAATCAGAAACTTCCGCTCGCTCGCCAACATCGCGCTCGACATTCGACCCATCAATGTCGTTTTCGGTCCGAACGGCGCCGGCAAGTCCACGCTTCTCGACGCACTCTACTTCTTCAGAGACTGCGCGATCCGCGGCGTGGAGCTGGCCTCATCCGAGCGAAGCCACGGAATAGGGATCCTCTGGGACGGCGCCGAAAACGACGCGGGGATCTCCCTGGCCGTCGCGACCGGCCAAGTCGACTATGAGGTGAGATTCGGCCTGTCGTCGGGTCGGATTGAGCCGTTCGTCGGCGAGACGTTGTGCTCCAAAACGGCCAATCGGCTCCTGATCGACAGGAAGGTGGGAACCGATCAAGCGTCCCTGTATCACGCCGCGCCCAATCACCACGTGCTGGTCACTTTGCGAGAGCCGGACAAGCTTAGCATGGGCCTGTATCTCGATTTCAATTCGGGCGATTACGAAGCGGGCTACTTGGACAAGGTCATGCACTTCGTGCGCCTCTATCACGCGCGGTCGCTCTTTCTCCATCGCTTGAAGCGCGATGGGTCGGAGAGCAGCCACGACTTAAGGCTCTGGGACCGTGGCGACAACGCGTGGTCCGTCTTGCGCAACGTCCATGACAAAAGGAGCGTCGACAGTCGCTACGATACCATCATGGGCTTTATGATGGAGACGTTTCCCACCTTTGATGGCATCGTCCTCGAGCAGACGGGGCCGAATTCGGTCTATGCCAGCTTCCGGGAGAAGGGGCGACGCAAGGAGATTCTCGCCTCCGGCGTTTCCGACGGGCATCTGCAAATGCTGCTTCTCCTGACGGCGCTCTTCTCCGAGGGGCAGCGCGACGCGGTGATTCTCTTTGACGAACCCGAGATCTCACTCCATCCGTGGGCACTTGCCGTCCTGGCCAAGGCAATCAAGGTGGCGGCGCGAGACTGGCGCAAACAGGTCTTGATCGCTACCCATTCGCCCGTCCTCATCAGCCAGTTCGAGCCCGACGAGATACTCGTTGCCGATATCGTGGAAGGTTGTACGCGGCTGACCCGCCTCAACGAGATCGACGAAGTCAGAGATCTGCTGGAGGAATACGCTCCGGGTTCGCTCTACATGTCGGAGGCACTGGGAGCCCAGAGCCCGAACGGTACACGAGCCCCTTGATCGGTTGAGATCAACACCGATCGGATCAGGTCGCACCCGGCGTGACTTTGAACGGGACGATCCATGAGCAGTCGAAGCACCGCGAGCGAAGCGCGTTTCGTCCGTTTCGGTTTGATCGTGACCGGCAGAGGCGAGGAGGCTTTTCTTCCCAGCCTCTTTCGGTCGCTCGAAGCAACTGGAAGATGCCACTTCCAGGTGCTCCGTAGGATCGGACAGCGCTCGCCGATTACGTCCGCAAAGCGCCGACTACGAATGGCGGGCACGGGGAAGACGATTCCCGACCGCGATCAGTCGGAGATCGGCCTGACGGCGCGAAGGTTTCTGACGCAACCGTCGACCTTCGTCATCCTCGTCGACGATTTGGAGCACGATCGAGCCCAAGCGATCGAGGGAGTCTTTGCGAGGTACCGTCTTGCCCTGGACACGATGCTGGGCCCCCACAAGCATCGCGCGTCGGTCCATTTCCTCGTACACATGCTCGAGGCTTACTATTTCGCCGATGCCCAGGCGATCAACGCGGTCCTCGGAACCGAACTCCGCGATTACGAGGGCGACGTGGAACGCATCGCGCACCCGAAACGCGAACTGAAGAAGTTGGTCGCGGGTTTCGACGAAATCGGGCACGGCCGCCAGATCGTCGCACGACTCGACGTTACCCGCGTCCTGTCGATACCCGACCGATGCGCGTCGCTTCGCACGCTGTTTGGATGGGGCTCGGCGGCCCTCGGCCACCGCCCCAGCGACCAGTACCAACTCATAAAGGGTCGCTACCATGAAGTCACCAAGCCTCAAATCGACGCTTTGCATCTGGAGGACGGCGGTCCGAATCACGAGCCGTCCCGGTTTCCGCCCCGGCCCGATGCTCCCGCCCGCAGAGAGATATCGCCATGACGATTCGCTTCCTCTACTCCGCGTTGCTCAGTCTCTTGGTCTTTCTGCCTCCGGCCCGGGCGAATGAGATCGTCTGGATCGAGGCCGAGCGGTTCGATGAGGTCGGGGGATGGAAGTGCGATCCCCAGTTCATCGACCAGATGGGGTCGCCCTTCCTGCTGGCCGTCGGATTGGGCGAACCGGTCGACGATGCGCGAACCGTGGTCGTCCTGCCGCGAAGCGGGCGCTATCGCGTTTGGGTCCGCACGAGAGATTGGGTGCCCGAACACCATCCCGGGCGGTTCGAGATCGTGCTCGACGGCAGGGCCCTCGACCGCGTGTTCGGGGCCGACGGCAAGGCCGGCTGGCACTGGGAGGACGGGGGCGTGCGCGAGCTCTCGACGCGCGTCGAGGTGCGGCTTCGCGATCGGACCGGCGACTACGGCCGATGCGACGACGTGGTGCTCGCGAGCGACCCGGCCTGGACGCCGCCGCACGACGAGCCCGGCATTGCCGCATTGCGGGAACGGCTCGGAGGCGTCAGCCCCGAGGTGGTCGACGTGGGACCGTACGACGTGGTCGTCGTGGGCGGGGGATTGGCCGGCTGCACGGCCGCCGTGGCCGCGGCACGCAACGGAGCGCGCGTCGCCCTGATCCAGAACCGGCCCGTGCTCGGCGGGAACGCGAGCACCGAGATCCTCGTGCCCCCGGTCGGGGCCTGGCCGAGCATCTACCGGGCCAAATACCCTCTCGATCCGCGCGAGACCGGCATCGTCGAAGAGTATCGCACCGCCGGAAACCAGCGGGTCGACGAGGGCAAGCTCTATTCGAGCCGGCTGCTTCGACTCGTTCGGCTCGAACCGAACCTCGACCTGCATCTGGACACCCACGCCACGGGCGTCGAGATGGCGCCGGGCCCCGGGCGGCGCATCGCCGCCGTGCTCGCCGTCGATACGCACTCGGGCTGGCGGTCGCGGTTCCGCGGCAAGACGTTCATCGACTGCACGGGCGACAGCGTGGTCGGCGCGGCGGCCGGCGCCGAATTCCGCCACGGCAAGGAGCCCAAGTCGATGTACGACGAGCCCTGGGCCGACGACGAGCCCAGCCCGCACACCATGGGAAACGGCCTGAAGTACTTCGCCAAGCCCTTCGACTCGCCCCAGCCCTACGAGGCGCCCGACTGGGCCTTCGATTTCCCCACGTGCGAGAGCTTCGGCCCCGAGCGCCATCCCGTGCTGACCACCAGCAGCGAGATCGGCCATCAGTGGAAGATCGAACTCGGCGGGCTCCGCGACACGTACGCCGACGCCGAGGCAATCCGCGACGACTTGCTTCGCTTGATCTACGGGCTGTGGGACCACACGAAAAACCACTGCCCGCGCGACCGCGAAAGAGCCGCGAACTACCGGCTCGTGTGGGTCGGCTACATCGCCGGCAAGCGCGAGAACCGGCGTCTCATGGGCGACTACGTGCTCACGCAGAACGACATCGGCCGGCAGACGCTCTTCGCCGACCGGATCGCCTTCGGCGCCTGGAGCGTCGACGACCATTATTCGGGCGGATTCTTCCACGACGGCGCCACCGCCCAGCACCGTGATCGGTCGGCCGATGAGCATCGGGGCGTTCCCTACTCGATCCCCTTTCGGTGTTTGTACTCGAAAAACGTCGACAACCTGTTGATGGCCGGCCGCAACATCTCGGCAAGCCATCTTGCCATGTCGAACGCGCGGGTGATGCTCACCTGTGCGATTCTCGGGCACGCCGCCGGCACGGCCTCGGCGATGTGCGTCGACAAGCGGGTCAGTCCTCGCACGCTCTCCCGCGATCATCTTGCCGAGTTGCAGCAGCAGCTTCTCAAGGAGGGGGCCGCCATCTTCGAGCTGAAGGCCGACGATCCCCGCGACCTCGCTCCCAAGGCCGCGGTCGGGGCATCGAGCTACCGCACCCACACGAGCGGCGAGGTCATGAAGCCCGAGAACGTCGTCAACGGGTTCGCCCGGGCGGTGGGCGAACGCTCCGGCGAGACGACGAACGCCTGGGCAGCCGACCCCGACGCCGCGCCGCCCCACGGGATCGAGCTGAACTGGCCCGAGCCGATCGCCATGAACGTCGTGCACGTCACGTTCCAGACCGCGGACCTGGCCCCCCGATGGTTCACCGTCGAGGCGAAGCGCGACGGCGCGTGGACGACGATCGCCGAGGTCTCCGACAATCGGCACCGGCGGCACGTTCTGGGGCTCGACCGGGTGACGACCTCGGCGATTCGCGTGGTGCTCGACGTGCCGGCCGCCGTCTGCGAGATCCGCGTGTACGACGAGCCCGAGCGCGTCGTCGAGATCGCGCGGCGCGCCCACCGCAACATGCGTCTTGCCGACGAGGGGCCCTTCCTTCCCTGGGGCGATGACGACGACCGGCCGCCGGGAGTCCACCCCAGAAAGCTGGACGGCATCGTGATCGACGACTCCGAGCTTCAGCCGATCGGCGTCTGGTCGAGTTCGACCTGGGCCGAGCGGTTCATCGGCCAGGGCTACCTGACCGACGGCAACGAGGCCAAGGGCCAGAAGTCGCTCGTCTGCCGGCCCCGGCTGCCCGCGAGCGGGCGCTACGAGATCCGACTGGCCTATTCGGCCTTCGGCAACCGGGCGGGCAACGTGCCCGTGACCGTTCGCGGCCGGTCGGGCCCGAGCACGGTGCGGGTCGATCAGCGCGAGGCGCCGCCCATCGACGGCCTGTTCGTGTCGCTGGGAACGTTCGACCTGGAGCGAGGCAAGGCCACGATCGAGATCTCGAACGAGGCAACCGACGGCTACGTCGTCGTCGACGCCCTGCAATTGCTGCGGCAGGAGGCGCCGTGACCTCCAAGGCGGTGGGCCGGATGTTGGCTGCCAGGGCACACGCGGGCCGTCACGTGTCGGACTTGGAAAAGGGGACATCACTGATTTGGAAACCTGGGAAAGGTATAATCAGTGATGGCCCCTTTTCCTCACCTCTGGTCCCTTTTCCTCTCCGCAGCGTAAGCGATCACTTCCGCTTTTTGGTTGACGGGCGGCAACCCGGGCGAGTGTAATGGAACTCGTCAACCCCAGCGGAGGTACCCAACCCGTGAGACGACGAATCGCCGCCCTGTTTCTGGCCGGCGCGACCGCGATCGGCAGTGCGGACGCCGCGCGTCAGAGCGTCCAACTCACCTCGAGCCCGGCCCTGTCGCCCGACGGCGCCAAGCTGGCCTTCGCGTGGCGGGGCGATGTCTGGACGGTCTCTTCGCGAGGCGGGCGGGCCCGGCGTCTGACCGTCCATCCCGCCCGCGATTCCAACCCGAAGTTCTCGCCCGACGGCAAGACCATCGCCTTCGTCAGCGATCGGGCGGGCAGCCGGCAGGTCTACCTTGTGGGCGTTTCGGGCGGCGAGCCGCGCCCGTTGACCTTTCACACCGAGGGCTGCTCGCTCGAGGATTGGTATCCCGACGGCAGCGCGGTGCTGATCCGCGCCGAGCGCGATCACTACTGGCGTCACGCCGAGCGGTTCTTCCGGATCGACGCGACGCGCCGGGCGGCCGAGGAGCTGCTGTTCGACGACTACGGCCACGACGGCGCGATCTCGCCCGACGGCGAGCGGCTTCTGTTCGTCCGCGAAGGCGAACGGTGGTGGCGCAAGGGCTATCGGGGCAGCCGGGCCGGCCAGATTTGGCTCTTCGAGCGCAAGTCGGGCAAGTTCAGCAAGGTCATCGGCCGCGAGTCCGAGTCGCGATCGCCGCTTTGGGCGCCCGACGGCAAGGGATTCTACTACGTCGGGGCCCAGCGGGGCGCCTTCAACCTGTGGTATCGCGAGTTGAGGGAGGGCCGGGAGCGGCAACTGACCCGCTTCGACGACGACTCGGTCGTGATGCCGTGCATCGCGCGCGACGGCTCGACGATCGTGTTTCGCCACCTGTTCGATCTCTATCGCATCGAGCCCGGCAAGGACGAGGCCCCCGAGAAGCTCGACGTTTTCTGCCGGGCCGACCAGGCGGTCGAGCCGCTCGAGCGGCGAACGCTCGACGCGGCGACCGGCGTCGCCTTCAGTGCCGACGGCCTGGAGATCGCATTCGTGGCGGGCGGAGACCTCTGGGTCATGGACACCGAGCTTCGCGAGCCCCGGCAGGTGACTCGCACGCCCGAGGAAGAGCGCGATCCCGTGTTTTCGCCCGACGGGAAGTCGATCCTCTTCGTCAGCGGGGCCGAGGGCCAGAGCGACGTGTGGAAGGCTATCCGGGCCGACGACGGAAAGTATTGGTGGCAGAACGATCGTTTCACGCGCACGCGCCTCACGCACGACGTCGAGGGCGAAGCCGGTTTGCAGTGGAGCCCGGCCGGCGACCTGGTGGCTTTCGTGCGGGGGCGAGGCGACCTGTGGGTGATGAAGCCCGACGGCACCGAGGCCCGGTGCGTGGTGCCGTCGTGGAGCCGGCCCGACTTCGACTGGTCGCCCGACGGCAAGTGGTTCGTATACGCCCGGCCCGACGGCGACGACAACCGTGACGTCTGGCTGGCGCCGCTGGACGGCTCGCGCGAGCCGTTCAATCTATCGCGCCATCCTTACGACGACGCTTCGCCCGTCTGGTCGCCCGACGGCAAGATGATCGCGTTCACGGGCCGCCGGGCGGGCGCCGAGGTCGACGTCCACTTCGTCCTCCTGACCAAGGAGGAAGACGAGATCGACTCCCGCGACCGCAAGGTCAAGTCGGCCGTCGAGAAGATCGAGAAGGTCCGCAAGAAGCCGAGCCCCGACGACAAGCCGAGCGACCCGAACGCGGGCAAAACGCCCGGCAAGGCCGACGCCGGCCAGCCGCCCGAAGTCGCCATCGACTTCGACGGCATCCACGAGCGGATCCGCCGCGTGGCGATTCCGAACAGCGTCGAGAGCGGGCTCGTCTGGTCGCACGACTCGACGAAGCTCGCGTTCCGCGCCGAGGTCGGCGGCAAGCGGGGCACCTACACGATCGCGCCCCCGGCCGACCTGGCGCCCAAGCTGCTGAGCACCGCGACGGGCGAGCAGGGGCGCTGGATCGCCCGGGGCAACCAGATCGTGTGGCTCTCGGACCGGGTTCCCGCGAGCCTGTCGTCCGACGGCAAGGCCACGGCGTACCGGTTCGCGGCGCTGCAGGAGATCGACGTGGCCGCCCGGTACGAAGCCGCGTTCGACGTCTGCTGGCGGACGATGCGCGACCGGTTCTACGACGGGAATCTCAACAACCGCAACTGGGACGCGATCCGCCGCAAGTACGCCCCCGCGGCCCGCGCCGTGGTCGACCATGAGGCGTTCGGCGACGTGGTCTCTTTGATGCTCGGCGAGCTGAACGCTTCGCACCTGGGGTTCTCGCCGAGTCGTGAGAGCGATTCGTCCGGCGGCGCCTGGCGGGAACGGACGGCCCACCTGGGGCTGCGCTTCGAGCCCGGCTATCGGGGCCCCGGGCTGAAGGTCAAGGACGTGATCGCCGGTGGTCCGGCCGACCAGGTCAAGAGCAAGATCGTCGCGGGCGAGATCGTCCTGCAAATCGACGACACGCCGGTCGATCCGGCCCTCGACCTGACCGCGGTGCTGAACGGGCGCCCCCACCGCGACGTGCGCCTGCGAATTCGCGACGCGGCGGGCCAGGAGCGCGACGCCGTGCTCCGCCCCATCGACTTCGGCGTGGCCCGGTCGCTGTTGTACGACCAGTGGATCCGCCGCAACCGCGAGGCCGTCGACAAGGCGTCGGGCGGGAAGCTGGGCTACCTGCACGTTCGGGCGATGGACATGCCGAGCTTCTTCCGCTTCGAGCGCGACCTCTACGCGGCCACGATCGGCAAGGACGGCCTGATCATCGACGTGCGCGAGAACGGCGGCGGCTCGACCACCGACCACCTGCTGACCGCCCTGACCCAGCCGATCCACGCGATCACCCTATCCCGCGACGGCGAGCCCGGCTACCCGCAAGACCGCACCGTCTACGCCACCTGGAACAAGCCGATCGCCGTGCTCTGCAACCAGAACAGCTTCAGCAACGCCGAGATCTTCAGCCACGCGATCAAGACCCTCGGCCGGGGTCCCCTCGTGGGCGTGACCACGGCGGGCGGCGTGATCACGACGGGAAGCATCCAGGTCATCGACGTGGGCCGGCTGCGTCTCCCCTATCGCGGCTGGTTTCTCGTGCGCGACGGGCAAGACATGGAACTCAACGGCGCCGAGCCCGACCACGTCGTCTGGCCCAAGCCGACCGAGATGCCCCGGGGCAAAGATCGCCAACTCGAGAAGGCGATCGCCGTGCTCAAGGCCGACGTGCGCAAGTGGCAGAAACGGCCGATGCCGAAGCTCGAGAGAGCGAGCGAGCGGTAGCCCGGCGCAGCGGCGCGGCGTTGGCGTGGTCCGGGTCGTCACGTGAGGGGGCGATCGGCAACGTGCTCCGGGGCGGCGCCGCGGAGTCGACGTCGGCACGAATCCGTTGGGGACGCGAATTCCGCAAGCCGCCCATCATTGCGTGCTACAACAGCACGAGGAAATACACCACCACGGCGATCACCAACAGGCCCAGGCCCACGATCACGGCCAGCGCGCGGCCGGTGATCGGCTCGGCAGGCGGCGGCTCGGGATCGTAGCCGTCGTCGAACTCGTGCCCGCACCACTCGCAAACCCGCGAAAACGTGGGCACGAACGGCTCGTCGCAGGTCGGACAGATGAGCGTTCGAGGGGCGGGCTTCTCCGCCGTCGTAGACGGGGGTGCCTCCACCGGCTTCTCACTCGGAAGCCGCGCGAAGGGCGAGGCGAGCGCGTCGCCGCGTTCCTCGGGAGGGGATCCTTCCGGCTCGCCCGACGCGCCATCGGCCTCCGACGCGCCCTCGGTTTTCGAACACGGCCCGGCGCCGCAACCGCAGGCGCTCGGCTCGCCGGGCTCGTCGGCGATCGGCGCGCCGAGATAGTCGGGGTCGGCCTCGACAAAATCGGTGCCCAGCGTCTCGCAGATCGGGCACCGGGCAATGCGCGGGGCATGGCACTGCGGACACACGGGCCAGGGCGGCGCGCGATCGGGTGGGCGATCGCCGGCCGCGCCGTCGTCGGCCGTCTCCGGCGACGCCGAGCCGATCGTACGATCGAACTCCTCGGCGACGATGCGGGCCGCCTCGGCGTCTTTCTGCGCCACGGCGACCCGGGCCAGCGTCGACCAGCCCACCACCCCCGGGCCGGCTCCGCCCTCCAGCACGGCGTTCGTCACCACCGCCTCGATGCCCACCTCGGCCAACCGATTCCGAAGCTGTTGGGCGTCGGGAAGCGTTCGGGCGGCGTAAACCACGACGAGATCCTGCGCGTGCGAGCCGGTATCTTGCCTGCTCGGGTCGGTCGATTCCCGGTCCATCGGTGGCCTCCTACTTTCCGAAGCAATTGGCTTTCTCAAGGCTGACGGTGCGCGGCTTTCCATGATAGCGAATGGTATGGTCGCAGGACAATCTTGGGACGACCACAAGTTGCTCTCACTGGTCACGCCATTCAGACGCACGATGACCCTCTGGTTCCCACGCTTCCGCGTGGGAACCAAGTTCTTGAACGCTTCGCGTTCCCCCGTTGGGGCCCCGGCGCGTGAGAGAAACTCAGGAGGAAACTCAGGGGGACGCAAAACGTCCGAAGAAACGTTCCCACGCGGAAGCGTGGGAACGAGAGGGGAGCGTCCGAAGGGGCGTTCCCACGCGGAAGCGTGGGAACGAGAGGGTCGTCGCGGGAAAATCTCAATCGCCGACCCGGAAGCCTTTCACCTCCCCCTTGTCGGTCGCCAGGACGGCCAGCGGTCCGGCGGGCGTCGGAACCACGGCGGCGTGGGCGGGGCGGCCGGCGATGCGGCCGGCTTGAAGCAGCGTTCCCCGCTCGTCGAGCAAGGCCACGGCGCCGTCGTCGCAGGCCGCCACGATCCGCGGCGTCTTGGCCCCGGGCCGCGCGACGCACCGCACCGACAGGGGCGGGCTGGCCAGGCGCGTCGACCAGACCTTCCGGCACTCGTGGCTCAGGGCGACGACCAGGCCCTCGGCGATGCCCACGACGATCTCCTTGGCGCCGTCGCCGTCGAGGTCGGCGACGTCCATGTCGCGCATCCGCGAGCGGGGGGCGTTGCTCGCGCCGGGCCCGAACTGGGCGTTGTGCAGCGGGGTTCCCTCCTTCGAGTACACCGTCACCCGATTCCACGTGCCGTTGACCGCCGTGACGATCTCCTCGTCGCCGTCGCCGTCGAGGTCGTCGCGCACCAGGGCGGTTCGGTTCTGGGCCGTCCAGCCGCCCACGTACGAATGCCCGGCGGGAACGCCGCCATAGCCTCGGCCGGTCACGGACATGGTCTTGCTGCCGACGATGGCGAGTTGGTCGGTGCCGTTGGGCCAGCGGGAGATGAGGAGGTTGCGGTTGCCGTCCGGGGCATCGACGAGCAGGAACATCCGCCCCGGGCCCCAGAAGACGGGCGTCCGCTTGACCAACGCGCCCGCCGCGTCGAGGATTTCGAGCGTGCACGCGCTGCCCACGAAGCAGCGGCTCTTTCCCTCGTCGAACGCGCCGGTGTACAGGCCGTGGATGCCTTCGTGGCCCGGGGCGCTTTTGAACCAATAGGTCTTGGCGGCCTCGTAGACGGCCGGGTCCATCTCGGAGGTAAAGCTCCACGTGCGCCGGCCGCTTCGGTCGAAGGCGATGACCTGCTCGTCGACGCAGCCGGCCAGCAGCAGCTCGGGCTCGTCCCACCAGCGGAGCACGCGGATCGGCCCGTCCGTGGCCAGCGTGCCGACCTTTTCGCCGTCCAGCGCGAGAAGATGAACCGTGTTGCCCTGCGCCACGGCAAGCCGCGGCGCCGGAGCCGACGGCACGACGATCATGTCGGCCACCTTGCCGCCCACCTGGCAGCTCATCGCGGCGGGCAACTCGGGCGGCGCGGGCTCGACGCGGGCGCCGGCGGCCTCGGCCTCGGCACGCAGCTTGCGCCCCTCGGCCACGAGCCGATCGAGGGCGGGCGCCAGGCCCGCGCTCGCCGCGCCCGGAACCGCGCCGGTCAGCACGTGCCGGCCCTCGGGCAGGGCGACGCGGGCGACCGCGTCGGCCGATCGGGCTTGCGCCGGCCGGCCGTCGACGCGCAGCGCGTCGGCTGCCGCGACGTTCAGGCTCAAGGTCGTGGGCCGCGAGGCGACGACGTGGACGACGCCACTGGTGAAATCCCAGTCGAGATCGATCGGCGCGTCGCTCGCGGCGAGCACGCCGTCGAGCGCCGCAGCGGTCAGGGCGCGTCCGTAGACATGATCCTCGGCCACGACCACGAGGTCGCCCTTGACCTGGCGCCACTCTCCCACGACGGCCAGCGCCGCCTGGGGCACCGCAAGGGCCGCGGCGTTGTCGGCGAGGCGCGTGCAGGCCGGCGCGTCGGGCGCGTCGGCTCTCGCGATCAGATAGAAGGCGATGCGATGCTCGCCGTCGCGCACGGCGCCGTTCCAGGTCATCGTCACCACGCCGCTGCCGCGCGTCTGCTGCACGTCGCACGATCGCAGCTCGAAGCCCGTGTTGCGGATGCGCACGGCCCGATTGTCGCGATTCCAGACGCCGCGCGGCGCCTGCCAGGTGGTCGCGACGCTCATGTTTTGGCTGTCGGCTCGAAAGGTCAGGTCGTCGACGATCAGCGCGTAGCGCCCGGTCCGCTGGGCGAGCGTGCGCCGCCAATTGCAGAAGGCGGCTTGGGGCACCTCGCCCACGGCCGTCGCGGTCGGGCCGAGCACGTCGCGGTGGCGCAGGGCGGCATCCATGGCGACGGCGGGCTCGACCATGCCGTCGGCGCTGGTGAGCACCTGATTGTGGTAGCCTTCGAGGACGGTCTGCCCGTCGATCCGCAGCTCGAGGACGTCGAACGTATGGTACGGATTGCGCGAGGCCCCGTTGAAGCCGTCGAGCAGGACGTAGTCGCCCGTCGCGTCGGGCGCGCTGCGGAAGCTGGCGACGTAGAACGATTCGTCGAAGGGCAAGCCGCTTCGGCGCGACTCCCAGGCGGGCTGGGGCAGCGCGAGAACGCTCCAGGTGTCCACGAGGTCGCCGGGCGGCTCGGCCCGGAGCGTCTCGTCGGGCCAGAACGACTGGCCCAGGCGAAATACGTCGGTGTCGACCCCGGTCCGCTCGCGGTAGGCGATCCAGCGGCCGTCGCCGGTCAGGTAGGCGGCCTTGTTCAAGAAGCCCAGCGAGGCCGAGTTGAGCGCCCCGTCGGGCACGCGCCCCGAGATGAGGATCTCCTGGCCGCGGAGCAGCCGGCCGAGCACGCCGTTCTCCAGGGGCTTGCGATCGCCGGTGAGCACCATGTACGTGAGCACGGGGGCGACGCCCGTGTTGTACCAGAAGAGGTTGTCGCTTTCGCCGGCGATCCAGGCGTGCTCGTGCAGCGAGTGGAAGGCCAACGCGCCGCTCTGCACGCAGTGAGCCCAGATCGGGTCGGGATAATCCTTGTCGAAGTAACGGCCCAGGCAGTACAGCGAGATGGCCGACCACTGTCCGTGGCGCGAGCCGACGCTCGACCGCGGCCGGGTGAGGCCGTACACGCCCTCGCCCTTCCGGTGGTTGAGCTGCCGGGCGAAGGCGTTCGTGATCTTGAGGCGCTCCTCATCGGTGAACACGGGGCTCTCTTCGATCAGGTCCCAGAAGAGAATCGCCATGTGGGCGTTGTAGTGGTAGAAGCCGGCCAAGGGGTCGTGCTTGTTCTCGATGCGCTCGCCGTCGATCTTTTCGATTTCCTTGATGGCCTGTTGGTCGGGAAACGCCAGGCGAACGAACTCGCGGGCGTTGAACTCGTCGCCCGTCATGTAGTACATGGCCATGCGCTTGCTGATGCTGCACCATCCGAAATACCCGACCGAGCCGTAGCCGCGCGAAGCCTCCCAGGTTTCGAACTGCGCGAGATCGGTGGGCGGCTCGAGGCCCCGGCCGAGCTTCGTCTTCATGGTCCAGCCGAGCGAAAGCTCGCCCTTGGTCGCGGGCCGCTTCGAGAGCACCTCGGCCAGGACCGCGGCCCCCTCGTCGACGCCGGCCGCGTCGCTGCCGCCCACGATCACCACGCCGTTGCCGTCGCCGAACGGGTTGTGCACCGTGCGCACGACGTATCCTTCCGGCCCCGGATACTTCAGATCGACCAGGGCGTAGTACCGGTCGTAGAGCGCGCCGAGCGCCCGGTTCGTCGAGCGATTTCCCAGCACGATGCGGTGCCCCCGGATGGGCACGGCGGCCTCGGGCGAGTCGTCGGCGATGATCGGCACCTTGACGCCCGTCTGGCGCTCGACGGCAAGCTGAATCGCCTCGGCCGCGGCCTGGTGGGCGCCCGACGCGGGCGCCACGACGGCGGCGCTCGGGCGCCCGTCGCGAACCAGGGGGATTTCGAGGTGCAGGTCCTTGAGCTTCTCGTACTGGGGAGGGATCGGCGCGGGCGGAGGCGGCGGGGGCGGAGGCAAACCGCCCTCGAGCCGCACGTCGGTGACGAGCAGCTTGGGCGTCGGGTCGCGGTGCGTGTACAGGTAGATCACGCCCCGGGTCGTGCCGGCCGGGGCCGTGCCCTTGACCGCGACCTCGGAGAACTCGCCGGTCGACTCGGCAACCAGCCCCCTCTGCACGAACTCGTTCGACGGCAGGAAGCGAAACTGCAAGTACGCGCCCCCGGCCGAGGCCCCCTCGACGGCCTTGACCTTCACCGTGACCCGGTAGGTCTCGCCGCCTTCCAAGGCGACCGACTGGGTCACGCCGATCTCGGCGGCCGGGTCGCCGTCGGCGATGAGCAGGGCCTTGCCCTCGGCCGCGTCGACGACCGCGAGCCGCTGCTCCCGGCCGCTTCCCCCGTACCGCGACCAGGCGCGCGGAATGCCTCGGTCGTCGACGCCCTCGGCGAACGAAGGATTCTGGAGCGGGACTCGAAACACCTCCTTCGGCGCCTTTTCGGACGCCGCCATCAGCGCCAGTGCCATCGAGGCGCCAAGTGCGAGAGCCAAGTTCATCAGATCGCTCCTTCGTTCGTCGCAGTGGGACGGCGCTGCGTTTGTCCCACCCTACCGTCTGGACTCGGATCAAGATTCTCGAGACGAATTCGAAACCGTGCTCAACCCGTTTCGGGCAGATAGCTCGGCATGCTTACGCCGCGGAACGGCTGGAATTGACCGCGAACCTGGCAGAAATGCAGCTCACAGTTCCTGGCGCCCCAATGGTACATCCGGCGAACCAACTCGGCGCAGTGCGCGGGGATCACGGCCAGCACGTACTCGCCCCGGTAGCGGCGCACGGCCCGGGCGATCAGCGCGGCCGCCTGCGCTTCGGTCCGGCTGATGCAGGGGCCCAGCATGTTCAGGGCCGCGTGCTTGACCGAAATCGCGAAGCCGTCGAGACGCCCGTCGTCTCCCGGCAACACGAGGGCTTCCCAAATGCCCTCGGGGTTGCGGATGGCGTGCCGGTAATCCTTCTCGCGGCAGATGCCGGCCACCTCGAGTTCGAGGGCCTTCATCGCGTCGACGTCGGCCTCGTCGGCCGGGCGAACGCGCGTCTGGCCGGGCGCCTCGTGGGGGAACCCCGCGTCGGGAATCGTGAGGATCATGTCCTGGTACGCCGATCGCGGCACGAACCCGGCGCGCGTGTAGAGCGAATAGGAATCGAGGTTCAACGCGCTTTGGGTGAGCCGCACGGCCGGGTAGTCGTGCCCGTCGGCGTAGTCGACGATGTGTCGCAAGAGGGCCGCGGCCACGCCCCGCCCGAAATAGTTCGGATGCACGTTCATGATGCCCAGCGACAGATGGTGCTCGCGGGGATGGTAGAAACACGATCCCATGAGCCGGCCGTTGCGAGGGTTTTCGGCCACGACCGCGCAGCCGGGGTCGAGTGCTTCGTAGACTTGGCAGAAGACCTCGGTCGCGCCCGGGCCGCCGGGAAACACGGGCGGGAGCCCTCGCATCTGGTACCAGCCGTTCGTCGAAACGCAAATCAGCTCGGCCACCTCGGCGCAATCGCCGGGCGTCATCGGGCGCAGGGGCACGTCGTTCATCTCGGCTCCACGGGCAAGGCGTATCGTTGTGCGCCGCCCATTGTCGTCGCCGGTCGCGGGGGCTGCAAGCGCTGGCCCGGCGGTGGCACGTTCCGGCGCGATCGGCGGGACGGGCGGGCCGAGGTTCCGAGGTGGGGAATCCGGAATGAGGGAGAGCGGGGAGAACAAACGCTTTCGGCGCAACGACTTGCGTACCGGGCTTGGCACGCGGCGACCTCCTCCGTAAACTGGGGAATCCGCCGCCTGTTGTAGCGATTTTTCCACCGGTCGGGCCGACCTTATGCTACACTGAAGCGCCAGTTTCCGAGTCTTCGCTGGGAGCTCGCCGATGCGATCCGTTGCCTTATCTGTTCTGCTGGGCGTCTTGGCGGCGTCGGCGGCCGTGGCGCGCGACGTGCACGTCGACAACCTCGGCGGCGACGACAACTTCACGGGCCGGGGGACGGAGATCCGGCCCGACGGGTCGGGCCCCGTGCGCACAATTGCCCGGGCCCTCGAACTGGCCTCCCAGGGCGACCGCATCGTGCTGCGGAACTCGGGCGTGCCCTACCGCGAGAGCATCAGCCTGGTGGGGAGCCGGCACAGTGGTTACTCGTACCGGCCTTTTGTGATCGAGGGGAACGGGGCGGTGCTGGACGGCTCGGCCCCGGTTCCGCCCGACGCGTGGGAGCACTACCGGGGCGCGGTGTTCCGGTTTCGACCCCCGCGGCTTCAGCACCAGCAGTTGTTTCTCGACGGTCGCCCGGCCGCCCGGTTCACTGCGGGCGCCAGGGCGCCGGATCCCCCCGAGTTGGACCCGCTCGGCTGGTGCCTGCACTGCGGACACATCTACTTCGCGATCGAGCCCAAGACGACGAAGCTGCCCAAGGACTATCCGCTGACCTACACGAGCAAGCGGGTGGGCATCACCCTGTATCGCGTCGATCGCGTGGCGATTCTCGACCTGACGGTGCAAGGGTTCCAGCTCGACGGGATCAACCTCTGCAACAACGCCCGGGAGGTCACCCTGGCCGGCGTCACGTGCCGCGGCAACGGCCGGGCCGGGATCACCGTGGGCGGCACGTCGCAGGCGCAGCTCAACGCCTGCCTGGCCGGCGACAACGGCGAGGCCCAGGTGTTGACTCTGCCGTATTCCGAAACGGGCATCCACAACTCGGTGTTGCTGTCGAACAGCGCCCCCGGCCTGGTCGACCGGGGTGGCCGGGTCTACGTCGACGGCCGGCGCGTGGAAGGCGGCCTCGAAGAGGTGATGCCCGAAGAAGCCGCCACGGCCGACAAGCTCTCGGCCGACCGATGATTCGGCGCAGCGCCGCTGGCGCACGTTGGTCGCGACCCGGAACACCGCCATGGCGCATTCTTGTCTGACCGATTTTCTCGAACGGCTCGAGCAGGCCGGGGAGTTGGCTCGCGTCGGAGCCGAGGTCGATCCCGTCTTCGAGGTGGCCGAGGTCACCGGCCGCACCATGCGCAACGGGGGGCCCGCCCTGGTGTTCGGGGCGGTTCGAGGCCACGAGATTCCCGTGGTCACGAATCTGCTGGGCACGGAGTCGCGGATCTGCCTTGCCCTGGGGGTGCGGTCGTTGGACGAGGTTGCGGAGCGAATCGGCGGGCTCGTCGAGCCGGCCGAGTCCCCCGGCTGGCTCGGCCGGGTCGCCTCGGCCGCGCTGGGACCGCGCCTCGACGATTTCGCGGCCAAGACGGTCAAGACGGGCCGATGCCAGCAGATCGTCCGCCTCGGCGACGACGTTGACCTGGCGCAACTGCCCGTGCTGCGATACGCGTCGGACGAGCCGGGCCCCACGATCACCGGCGCCGAGGTGTTCGCGATTCGGGCCGACACGGGGCGGCTTGCGGTGGGGCGGCACGACGTGCGCGTCCTGGACCGCAACCGGCTGGCCGTGTGCTGGCACGGGCACGACGAGGCGGCCGGGGTGCTCGAAGGGTACCGCGAGCGGAACGCTCCCATGCCGCTGGCCGTGGTGTTGGGGGGCGATCCGGCCGGGTTGCTGGCGGCCGTGGCCCCCGTCGGCGACGGCGCCGACCGCGGCGCATTGGCGGGGTTTTTGCGCGGGAAGGCCCGGGAGTTCGTGCCATGCCGCACGGTCGACCTGCGCGTGCCGACCGATGCCGAGATCGTGATCGAGGGCCAGGTCGATCCGGCGGAGCCGCTCGTCGGCCCGGGTCCGGTGGCTTCGTCGGGGGGCTTCTGCCGTCCGGGCGGCCTGGCCCCGAGGATGCACGTGACCGCCGTGACGCATCGCCGCAATCCGGTTTATCCGGCCCTGGTGCCGGGACGGCCGCCCGACGAGGCGTGCGTCGTCGGCCGGGCCTTGGGGCGAGCGTTCGTGGCGCTGGTGCGTCAAGCGATTCCGGAGTTGGTCGACTATCATCTGCCCGCCTTCGGCTCGGCGCGCCACGGCTTGTTTGCGTCGATCCGGAAACGGTACGCCGGTCAGGGCGCCAAGGTGGCCCACGCGCTTTGGGGGATGCGTCCGTGGATGCTCTCGAAGCTGCTGGTGATCGTCGACGAGGACGTCGACGTGTACGACCCGCACCAGGTGTGGGCGGCCGTGGCCTCGCACGTGGCGTTCGATCGCGACGTGCTTATGAGTCACGGCCCAGCCGATCCCCTCGACCCCGCGGCCGTGTCGGACGCGCCGTGCGCGAAGCTGGCGCTTGACGCCACCGCGAAACTGCCCGAAGAGCGGTCGGGCACGGCGGCCCGTCCCATCGCGATCCCGGAGGAAACGCGCCGCCTGGTCACGGCCCGATGGAGCGAATACGGGCTGCGATGATCCCGCAGGCCCCGGGCGGTTGGAGCGGGCAAGAGGTGGTCCGACCGGTTGCGCGATCGCCTACGCGCGGGCCTCGCAGAAATCGTCGTGGAACCAACTCGGCTGGTAGCCGTGTTCCACGGCGATGCGCAGCGCCGCGTCGAGCCGTTCGAGATGGTCGGGAATGTAGTTCTTGTAGAACGGCCACGTGTATTGTTCGTGGGTCGTCAGGTTGAGCACCTCCGACTGGTTTTCGTGCGTCATCTTGGCGCTCAGCTTGGTGAACGTATCGGCCAGCTTCACCTTGTTGCCGCAGTAGGCGTCGCCCTGCTGGAAGACGATTCCGCAGTCGAAATGGTACCAGCCGAAGTTGTCGACCAGATAGCGGCACACGCTGCCGGGAAGCCGGTAGTCGATGCGGGGATACTTCTCGTAAAACCCCCCGATCAGGGTTTTGACTCCCCGGTCGGCGAACACTTGGTAGGCGTCGGGACGGACCATGCCCCAGTGGATGATTGCCGGCGGAGTGAGCGCGTCGCCCGCGAATCGGGCCAGATGCTCGTTGACCAGGTCGAAGTCGGCGGCCAGTTGTTCGGGCGGCGCGTCGAAGTAGGGTTCATTGGGAAACTCGTTGAGCGAATGGAAGGCGAGGCGCAGCCAGTCGGCGTTGTCGTTCCACTGCTTCTTGTACTTGTCCGACATCATGGAAAGGTCGAAGTCCTTTTCCGGCGTCGAATAGAAGCAGTTGAGCACGATGAGCGCCCCGTACTTCCTGTGGAGCTTGCGCAATCCGTCGAGGTAGAAGCACTCGAAGATGTCCTTGTAGTTCTCGCGGTGGATGTCGCGAAGGAAGAACACGTTGTCGTCGATCTGGAAACGAAAGCGTTTGCAGGGATTCTTGACCCAGAGAACGCGGGCGGAGGCGGTTTCCTCCCCGCCGCCCGACGCGACCGACGCCTTGATCGTCGAGACCTTCTCCGTCAGCTTGACCTCGGCGAAAAACTCCCGGCCGTTGCGGCGCGCCGGGACCTTCTCCCCCCGGGGGCACTCGATCGTGACGGGACGATCGGCCGGCGCCGTGCCGGACACCCGGATCGTGAGGAACTTGCGCCCGTCGGGATCCGTTCCCACTGCGAGCACGGGGGCGCCGCATCGTTCGTGGAGGATTCCGCCGTCGAAGGGCTGATCGAGCGAGAGGACTTTGCCCGGCTCGGGGGAAAGCGCATTCCCCTCCCCGAGCATCGAAAGCGTCAAACCTCCCGCCACGGCCTGGATGAAGCTTCTGCGTCGCATGGTGTCTCCTGAAATCGTTGCATGGCATGACCCCACTCGATCCGCCCGACGCCCGCGCTCCAGACGGGAGAAGGGGGCCGGGTTGTTCGGGGGGTTATTCTCCCGCGGCGTCTTACGCCTCTTCGAGCACCTCCCACCCCATTGCGTCGGCCAGGGCGAAGACGGGCTCCTTGAGGTCGCCGTAGAACGTGACGCGGTGCCAGCCCCACTGGTCCCATTCGCGGAAGAGCTTCTCGACGTCGCCGACCGGCTCGGCGGCGAGCTTCGTGCGGCAGGCCCGGTCGTTGCGATCGTTTTCGACGGCCTTGCCCTGGTGGAACAGCACCTGCTTGCGCTCCGCGGCGAACTCGACGGTGGTCGTCATGTAGCCCAGCGGGAAGATCGAGCGGACCGCGGCGCCCTGCCGGTCCTCGGAGTGGGTGAGGATCTCGAACGGGTTGGCCGGCCCCTCGGGCCCGAAGACCCGGTTCGACGCGACGCAGTGGGCGTAGATGATCTGGCGCTTGGCCGTGTCCATGACCGGGTCGGAGATGAAGCCGGGCCGGCCCTGGGTCAGGGCGGTCAAGGTCACCATGGTCGCGGCCGAGCGGATGTCGCACTCGCAGCCCCCGATCAGGCCCTGGTTGTTCAGCTCGTAAAAGCCCAGGCAGGGATAGGCGTGGATGTGCCCGCCGTAGAACCCGCCCAGACAGTTCATCGTGATCGCGTTGGCGTCGTGGCTTTTCAGCACGGCCTTCTCGGCCAGGTACATGGCGGCCGACTGCTCGAGGGTCTCGCGCGAGACGTCCTCGACGCGGTCGGCGGTCTTCTGCCAGCGGTCGGCGATTTCGCGGGCCTCGTCCTTGTCGGCGGCTTCCCAGGCGGCGTTGACTTCCTCGAAGGGGACCTTGACGACGTCGATTCCCATCTCCTCGATGATCGCCGGCGCGTAGGCCCGCCAGTTGCCCACCGCGAGGATCCTCGACTGCTTCATCTTCGCGAGGCACTCTCGCGGCGAGAGGGTTGGGACGGGGTCGGGCGCGCACGCCATGTCGCCCGGCGCCCGCGTGCGCTCCAGCCGCACCCGGGTCGTGGCCGCGGCGAAATCGGCGGCCGATCCGCCCTTGCCGAGCACCTCGAAGCACCGGACGGCGGCCACCAGGTCGTCGATCGACGACGAGGCGACGAACCCCACGTTCGGCGTCGCCTGGCGCAGGAAGCCCGCCGTGTAGACCAGGAATCCGCCGCTCCCCGCGTACAGGAAGTCGGCATACAGCGTCGGCTTGCCGGTCGCCGCCACCGGCTGCACCACGCGGTTCCAGCAGTTCAACTGGTAGACCAGGTAGCCGTCGACGTCGGCCGACGCGTCGGCCTCGAGGATCTTCTGCGCCTCCTCCGGTCCGTTGGCCATCGAGGTGACGAACTCGAGTCCCGGGCAGCGGTCGGTCAGCACCGAGGTGACCCGGTCCATGACGGGCTGGAAGTCGAAGCCGATGTTGGGCCAGTCGGGGCGTGGCTGCACCACCGCGTGCAGCGCGTAGAGGATTCGGATGCGGGGCTTTTTCCCGCCGTCGGCCGCGCGGGCCGGACGGCCCGCCGCCAAAAGCCCCGCGGCGCCGGCGCACGTCGCGCACCCGCTCGCGAGAAAACGCCGCCGGCTGACGGCACAGCATGCACAACCCGATAGCGTTCTGGCCTCTGGCATCGATCGATTCTCCCGTGCTGGATGGTTGGCCGTCACGTTGCCCCAACGGTGCCGGCCGCGATACGGTCGCATCGCGGCTGGCTCCTATTATGGCAGAACGCGGCGGGGATCACCAACGGATCGCCCCCGCCGCCAAGCACTCCCAAACGCTCCCCCAGCGCGCAGCGCCCGGCCCCTGTGAGATCGGCGCCCGCCGCGTCTGGTCACGGCCGGCGCAGCGGCGCGGTCCAGCGGTACAGCCGGTGCTCGCCGCCCCCTTCTTCGGAGCGAAAGTCAACGACCCGTTCGGGCTCGATTCCCTCGATGTCGAAATCGTGCGAGATGATTCGCGATCCCGGCTTGAGCTTCTCGAGTTGCGGGATGAGCTTGACGTTCAGCCGGGGAAGCAGATACAGAGTCACCACGTCGGCGCCGCTCAGGTCGAGGGTGAAAATGTCCTGCTGCGAGATCGTCACCAGATGCTCGACCTCGTGCTTGCGCACGTTCTCGAGCGACTCCCGCACGCGGTCGGGGTTGTTGTCGTAACCGGTGGCGCGGCAGCCGAACCGTTTCGCGGCGGTCACGACGATCCGCCCGTCACCACACCCCAGGTCGTAGACGACGTCTTCGGCCGACAGGTCGGCCATTTCGAGCATCTTGTCGACCACGTCTTGGGGCGTCGCAATGAAGGGGGCATCGACGTCCGGCCTGGGCGCGGCCGACGTGTCGATCGCCTCGAGCGTCGCCCGTTCGCTTCGACCCAGCAGCACACGGGCGACGAGGCCGGCGCCCAGCATGAGGCACACGGCCGCCACGAATGAGGCGCGAACGCCGAGTCGTCGCGGGTTGGTAGGACGGGGAAGCCCCGGCAGGGGCGCTGGGATTGCGGCAGAATCGACCATGCTACTCGCGCCGGCACACGGACCCGAAGATCGCACGAAGGACCGATGACCGTGCCGCCGTCTGGGGGGGGCGATCGTCGGGCCCCAGGGCGCTCGCAGTGGTCATACCACGTCAACGCACTCTCTCATCATAGCTCGGTTCGCACGATTCGACGAGTGGTTCGTCCTCGTGTCTTGCCCGCATCCGGGCTGGCCGGCCGAGGCGGTCGCCGGTTCGCGATCGCCCGAAGGCCGTGGCAAGGCTGCTCCCGCTCGTGGCCGCCGCCGTCCGGAACCGCCGGGCGCCAACGGCGCGATACCGGCCGCGGCCCTACCCGTCGAGCGTCCAACCTTCGCGATACTCGCGACGGATGTACGGATCGGCCTCGGGGCAGTTCACGGCCTTCATCGCGGGCGCGTCCCACGTGAGCTTCTTGCCGACGCGGAAGGCCACCGTGCCCAGCAGATTGTGCTCGACCAGCTTGCCCGAGTAGTCGAAGTTGCACAGGGTCGGCGCGCCGGTCTTGGCCGCGTGGACCCACTCCTGATGGTGGCCCAGCGACTTCTCGATCCAGGGCTCGGGGGCCTGGAAGTCTTGGAACTTCTCCTCGGGCAGGAGAATCCGCTTGCCGTAGTCGGCCAGCAGCATGCCGCCGTCGCCGACGAACAGCACGCCGATGCCCCACTGCTTCAGGTCGTGGCCGGGCACCTCGACCCGGGGCCGCTGGATCCCGTCGTACCAGTAAAGCGCCAGCGGCGGCATGTCGCCCCGGGCCGGGTGCTCCCAACGGGCCATGAGCCACTCGGGATAGGTCTCCGTGCGAAGCGGCGCGCCCTCGGCCTCGACCGTGAGCGGATCGCGCAGCTTCAGGGCCCAGAAGGGCAAGTCGATCAGGTGACTGCCCATGTCGCCCAGGCAGCCGTTGCCGAAATCCCACCACTGCTCCCAAGTCGTGCAGCCGGGCAGATAACGGGGATGGTACGGGCGCCACGGGGCCGGACCCAGCCAGAGATCCCAGTTCAAATGCTCCGGCACGGGGGGCTCGTCCTTGGGCCGCTCGCCGTCGGCCAGACCGACGCGCCCGCACCACACGTGCGCCTCGCGCACCGGCCCGATCGCCCCCGACTGCACCAGCTCGACCACGCGCCGGTAGTTGTCGGTGGCGTGGATCTGGGTGCCCATCTGGGTGGCCAGCTTGTCCTTGTTCTTCAGGTAGACCTCCTGCATGACCCGGGCTTCGTAGCTCGAGTGGGCCAGCGGTTTCTCGCAGAAGACGCTCATGCCGCGGTTCATGGCCCAAACGCTGGCCGGGGCGTGCGTGTGGTCGGTCGTGCTCACGAGCACGGCGTCGATGTTCTTCTGCTCGAGCAGCTTTCGCCAGTCGGCGTATTGCTCGGCCTTGGGATGCTTCTCGGCCACCTTGGCGAGGCGTTTCGCGTCGACGTCGCACAGGGCCACGATGTTCTCGCCGGCGACCGACCGGGTGTTGGCCGCCCCGCGCCCGTCGGCCCCGATGACCCCGATGTTGAGCTTCTCGTTGGGCGAACGGCCTTGGGCGACCCGGCCGGGCCCGACCACCCAGATGCCGATGCCCGCCCACGCGGTGTTCTTCAGAAAGCGGCGACGGTTCGTGCGGCAACTCATGGCATGACTCCTGGAATGCGGCAAGCGGCGACATGGACGACACGCGACGCCTCCATGCGCCCGCCAGATTAGCCCGCCCGACAGCCCGCCGCAAGGGCCCAATGGCTTCAAGGCGCGACGCATCGCGGCCTCGTCGACGGCCGGCCTGCACCACGAACGGGCGCAGGGCAGGTTCCCAGCGCAATCGCTCGTTCCCGCCTGGTTGCCGGCCGACAACCCGCGCTATCGCGACGGAGCTTCCGCGGCAAAGCGGCCGAGCACTTCGACGGCCTTTGCCGCCAGCACGTCGCCGGCCGGCTCGGCCAGGGGCGCCCGGAACCGGGTGTACCGGTAGAACGCGCTGATGTACTCGCGGTCGCCCGTGTTCGCACCGTCGGTGATGTACCCGTGCGATACGTTGACGTACCCGCACGGAACGGCCAGCGGCAGCGGCGAGCCGCGGCGGATCTGCCGGCCGATGCCCTGGAACGGCTCGCACGGCATGCCCACGATGCCCACGTCGCCCAGCCGGATCACGTACAGTTCCATCTCGAGGTGCTTGGCGACCGTGTCGGCCCGGCCGCTCGCGCGCAACTCCAGGGCCCAGCGGCTCCACGGAAGCACCAGCTCGACGAGCTTGCCGCGATAGGCGGGCGTCAGGTCGCGGGGAAAGTTCAGCCCGGCGCAGGCCAGGGTGTTTTCGTCGCCCGCCGCCGCGCGGCGGATGAAGTCTTCCATCTCGGCGATCTCGTCGCGCAACACCTCCTCCGAGGGAAGCGGCGCCAGGGGCACGGGCACCGTCTCGACCGAGTAATCCATGCCGTCGCGGCGCGAAGGGCGCAGGTCGCCCAGGGCGGCCACGTAGCTCGAGCCGAGCATGCGTCCGTACTGCGTGGCCTTTTCGACCCCGCCCCGGAACATCTGTTTCGAGTTCACGTCGCCGGCGCAGCCCTGCAGGAAGCCGACCGCCACGGGCTCGCCGGGCCGGAGATGCTCGCCCACCATGTCGCAGGCCACCTGGGGCCATTCGCCGAACACGACGGGGCGCTCGGGATGGTAGCTGGTGACCGGATGCCCGGTGAACTGAACCAGCGCGGCGACGGGCCGGCCCGCCTCGTTTCTGAACACTACGACCGGGGCCTCCTGATCGATGTCGCCCCGAAAATCCTCGCCCAGCAGCACGCGGTCCTCCTCGCGCATGAAGTAGGTCGAGCCGTCCGCCCGGCGCCCCTTGCGGTTGTAGGTGATGCGCCCCTCGCGCCCCTCGGCCCACCAGACCGACACGGGTTCGAGACGCGCGGGCAGGCGCGCGGCGTGCTCGACGAGCATGGCGAGGTACTCGCGCCCGACCGGCAGCAGCGCGGGATCGGGGTCGTCGGCCGCGCCGGCTTCGCCCAGGCGCGTTTCGTTGGCCGCCAGGTTCGGCGCGCTGTGGTTGTGCGACGAGAAGATCAGCACGCGCGCGACCGGCAGCCCGAGTTCCTCGGCGATGGCCCCGCGGAAGAACCGGCTCACGTTGCGGCGCAGCGTCGCGTTGAAATCGCTCGCCACCAGGCAGAGCCGCTCGGGGCCGTCCTCGAAAAGCGTCATCGTCGTTTTCAGCGGCCCGTGCACCTCGCGCACGACATCGCCCGTGCGGCTGGAGGTCGCGCCGCCGGGCTCGGGCGTGATGCCGAACCGCACCGAGGCGACGCGGAGACGGGGCCGGGCGACCGGCGCCTCGGCGGCGAGAAGTCTCTCGGAAGGGCCGGCCGTCCAACCGGCGAGAGCCGCGAACGTCAGCGAAGCAACGAGTCTCGTTCTCATGGTGTCCAATCGCTCCGTGGAAAGGGGCCGTCACGGCCCGGGGGCGTCGATGGGAAATCGGAGGTGCCACGGGCAGCGCCCGCAGGTGGTCTTGCCGTGCCGGTTGAAGGGGCCGCCGAAGCGAAACAAGTCGGGATGGCGGTCGTTGGCCGCACACAGGGGCCACGACCTTCCCCCCGCCTCATGATACCCGGCGAACGACGGGCAGTCGTCGCGCACCACGTCGTCGTCGTTGCCTTGGGGCCACGCGATTCGCTCGGGCAGTTCCCGCGGTCCCCGGGCCCAGGCGGCGAGCATGGCCGCGGCCTTGTGCAAGGCGTCGACGGCCAGGAGCGGGCTGTGGCGGTCGGGCGGGCGCACGATGAGGCAGTAGGGATCGTCGGCCAGGACCGTGGCCATGAACTGCCGGAAGGTCTCGGCGCGCATGAGCCCCGATTCGGCCCGGCCGACGCGGCCGAAGTCCATGATGCCCGACGCTCGCACCACGTCCTGCATCACGCCGGGGAACTCGTACTGGATCCGCCGCCCCGCCGTGCAATACGACACGTGGCGCTCGTTGGGGTGATAATGTCCGAGGTAGGGCACGTCGAGAAGGTCTTCGTAATAGTGCCAGAGCGTGATCGTGTTGACTCCCACGCCCAGCGTGACGATGCAGCCGTCGAGCTCGAGCAGCTTCTCGAACGGATTGCCTCGCCCGCAGAACGTGGGGCAGTGCCGGTGATCGCGCAGCACCTCGGCCGCCCGGGCGCCGTGGGCCACCCAGGAGTGCGTGGGATGACAGCTCCGCAGGCGCCCGGGCCGATGCAAGGCCGCGTTGGCGATGGCCCCTTCGTGACTCGGCCAAGGGCTGGGGCAAAACTCCCTGCCCACACAGTCGCGGCAGTCGGGCACGGCCAGGTGCTCCTTCCAGGCGCCCTCGGTAAAGGCGGGCGTGATCAGCGTTCCCTCGGGCCCCATCGCCTCGAGCAGCGCCTCGACGACCGTCGCCGCGCCGCCCTCGACCCAGCCCAGTCGGCTCAGGGAACTGTGCAGCATGACACAATCGCCCTGCCGGACGCCCAGCCGTCGCAGATCGGCAACGAGCGCCGGACGCGTGATCGTGCTCATGGGGGCTGCCATTCGATTGAGAGGCTTCCGTCGTTCGAAGTCCGAACCGTGCGAGGTCGGCCGGGGCACGCCAATATCGGCATTGGGGCAGGAAACGTCAAGATCGCCGCTTTCGGCGCCCGCGCCTTCGGGCTAGAATAGCGGGTGGCTTGTTTGCCGCGCCGGGTGCGATGGGCCCGAGTCTCCAGCAGCAGGGAAGAACCGTCTCATGCGCAAGGCATCGCAATCGTCGTCCCTTTCGCGTCGGCTTGGCGTTTCTCGATCGAGGCGGGGCTTGCTGCTCGCGGCCTGCCTGCTCTGGGCGGCGGTCGCCCGACCGGGCCCGGGCGCCGAGCACGTCGAGTATCTCAGCGACCGCCCGGCCGGCGTCGTGCTGCGGCACGAGCAGCAATGGGGTGATTTCGGGTTCGACACGGCGGCGGCCCGCACCGGGGGCACGGGCTCGCCCCTGCAGATCGGCCCGAAGACCTTCGACAAGGGCCTGGGCCATCACGCCAACGGCGAAATCGCCGTCGAGCTGCGCGGCCGGTACCGCCGCTTTCAGGCCCTGGTGGGCGTCCAGTGGCAAGGGGGCAAGCGGGGCAGCGTCGTCTTCCGCGTCGCGATCGACGGCGAGGTCAAGTTCGAGGCGGGGCCCATGTCCGACAGCGATCCGGCCCAACCGATCGACCTGCCCGTCGACGGGGCAAGGGAGCTTCGCTTGACCGCCTCGGACGCGGGCGACGGCATCGGCTGCGACATGGCCAACTGGGTCGAGGCGCGCCTGGTTCGCGACCCGCGGTTCGTGTTCTTCGGCGATGGCCAGATCACGTTCGGCGACGAGACGGCTCCCGCGCGAACGCCCCCGACCGGCGGCTTCTCGTTGATCGCCGGGCAGACCGGGCCCCAGGTCGCCGTCATGGAATCGGCCGGAATGTTCACCGCGGACGTCGCGCCCGGCGAAGAAGTGCGCTGGGCCGTCGCGGTCAGGAACGTGACCGAGCCCGTGCGGATCACGGCCGACGCCCGAATCGTCGGCGGATCGCGGGCCGAGGTGCAACTGGCGCTCGGCGCGGCGAGCGTCTCCCGCACGCTTCGCTGCGGCGACGACGTGTGCCTGACGATCGGACCGGTAACCTTGTCGGACGAGGCCGAAATCGCGGCGACGACGCGCGGGATTGACTGCGAGACGGGCGTGCGGTGGAGCAACCTGCGATACGCCCTGGGCGATCGCGAGTATCCCCTTTCCCTGGGTCTGCCGCCGGCCGAGGAAACCGTTCCGCCGCCCGTCGCGCCCAACCTCCGCCCCTCGATCGAAGGCGAGCTGATCGAGTGGGATTGGCGCATGCAGGACGGCATCGGCACGCCCCGCGAGCCTCGAACCTGGCGGCAGGCGATCGAGGCCACCTTCGAGCGAGGCGACGCGTTGATCGGCGCGCTTGTCGAGGCGAAAGCCCCAATCGACGACCTCGCGGCCCGTTGGGAAACGCTCCGCGGCGAGTACGCGAACGCCTCGAAGGCCGGCGCGTCGAACGAGGCCGAGTGGGAATCGCTCTGGCGGCGCGTGCATGCGCTGCGGCGACGAATCGCGTTGGCCAACCCCTTGGCCAAAGTCGGCCCCCTGGCCTTCGTCAAGCGCGTGCCCAGCGGCCTGAGTCATCAACTGACCCAGTATGGCGGCTGGCGCGCCCGGCCGGGCGGGGGCGTGTTCGCGCTCGACGCGCCGGGCGAATCGATGCGCTGCCGCCGGCTCGACGCGCTGCCCACGGGCAGCTTCATGCATCTCGACGTGTCGTGGGACGGCCGGCGCGTGCTCTTCGCCTTCTGCGAGACCGATCGCACGGCCACCGAGTGGATGACCAATTACGGCCAGTTCTATCATTTGTACGAGGTCGGGGCCGACGGCTCGGGTCTGCGTCAACTCACCGACGGCGATGACGACGACTTCGCGCCCCGCTACCTGCCCGACGGCACGATCATTTTCGTCTCGACCCGGCGGGGCGGGTTTCATCGCTGCGGCCGGGGGCCCTGCCCGGTCTACACCCTGGCGGTGGCCGAGGCCGACGGGTCGAATCCCCGGGTGATCTCGTTCCACGAGACCCACGAATGGGATCCGGCCGTGCTGAACGACGGGCGCGTGGTGTACACCCGGTGGGATTACGTCGACCGCCATGCCGTGCACTATCAGCAACTCTGGTCGGTGCGCCCCGACGGGACGGACGTGCGGGCCTTTTACGGCAACAACACGCTCAACCCCGTGGGGGTCTGGGAGGCGCGGCCCGTCCCCAATTCCCACCGCGTCATGGCCACGGCGGCGGCCCATCACGCGATGACGGCCGGCTCGATCATCCTGCTCGACGTCACGCAAGGCATCGACGGATTGAAGCCCATCACGCGGCTGACGCCCGACGCCTTGTTCCCCGAGAGCGAGTTTCCCGTGCAGCGCTGGCACGCCAAGGCCGGCGTGCCCGATCCGCCCGAGGTGCCCGTCGAGGGAAAACGCTGGCCGGGGCACTGCTACCGCTCGCCCTATCCGCTTTCGGAAGACTTCTTCCTGGCCGCCTACAGCTTCGAGGCCCTGATCGGCGAGCCGCTTCCGAACCGGACGAACATGTTCGGCATCTACCTGGTCGATCGATTCGGCAACAAGGAGCTGCTCTACCGCGACCCGGCCGTGGGCAGCCTCTGGGCGATGCCGTTGGGGCCCCGCCGCCGTCTGCCCGCCTTGCCGTCGCTCCTGGTCGGCGACGAGCCGGCCGAGGGGACCTTCCTGCTGCAGAACGTTTACGAGAGCTGGCCGCGGGTCGAGCCACGCGACGCGGTCACCCATCTGCGGATCGTGCAGGTTCTGCCCAAGACGACGCCCCACGCGAATACGCCCCGGGTGGGACTGGCCAACGCCTCGCCGGGCAAGCAGGTCTTGGGCACGGTGCCGGTCGAGGCCGACGGATCGGCGTATTTCCGCGCCCCGGCGGGCATTCCGCTGGCCTTCCAGGCGTTGGACCATCGCGGCACGGCGATTCAGACCATGCGCAGCCTCACCTACCTTCAGCCCGGCGAGCAGACCAGTTGCGTCGGCTGCCACGAGCACCGCACCACGACCCCGACCGTCGGCGCGACGCCCCTGGCGAGCCAGCGTCCCCCGTCGCCCATTACCCCCGGGCCCGAGGGCTCCCGGCCGTTCAGCTACGCCATCCTCGTCCAGCCCATCCTCGACAAGCACTGCGTCGCGTGCCACGGGCCGGCCAAGGCCGAGGGCGGAATCGACCTGACCGGCACGCCCGACGGCCAGTTCACCCGCTCGTACAACGCGCTGGCCCCCCTGGTGCCGTACTCCGAGTGGAAGGGCACTCCCCAGGCCAATCACGAGCCACTGACCCACCCGAACCAGTTCGGCGCCCGGGCCAGCCGGCTCCTGCCGCTGTTGGTCGCAGGCCACGAGGGCGTCGAGCTCGCGGCGGAGGAGATGGAGCGGATGGTCACCTGGATGGATGCGAACGCCCTGTTCTACGGCACCTTCGACCCCGACGACCAGCAGCGCCAGCGGCGCGGCGAGCGAATCGCCGGACCGGCGCTCGAGTGAACTCGGCCGGTTGCCGCGCTCACGAATGCGGGACCGTCACCTCCGCCGCGGAGCCGGCCTCGACTTCGTGGGAGTCGATCGCATCGACGGCGGGACTTGTGGCCCTCGGCACATGCATCCGTCGAACCACGGTTCTTGACAGCGTCGTCCCCGCCCCGTACCGTGGCGGCCATGAAAGCTCTAGCGTATGATCCGCGGCGGGGAGAAGCGGCTCGGTCAGGGAGGATGCGCCCCGTGTTGGCCGCCTCGATGCTCTTCGTCTGCGTACTCGCCGGTTGCGTCGAACGCGGCGACTACCCGAACCGCCCCATCACGCTGATCTGCCCTTGGGCGGCCGGCGGCGGAACCGACACGGTTTCGCGCCAGGTGGCGGCGCTGCTGGAACGCGAGCTGGGCGTGCCGGTCAACGTGGTCAACGCCACGGGCGGCGCCGGTGTGACCGGCCATACCCGGGGCGCCTTGGCCCGGCCCGACGGTTATACGTTGATGATGATGACCGTCGAGATTCACATGCTCCACCACCGGGGTCTGACGAACATCTCCCACGCCGACTTCGAGCCGGTCGCCCTGCTGAACGCCGACGCCACGGCCCTGTTCGTGCCCGTCGATTCCCCTTGGCAGAGCCTCGGGCAACTCGAGGAGGCGATTCGCGCGGCTCCGGGCAAGCTCACCGCGTCGGGAACGGTCGACGGGGGGATCTGGCACCTGGGCCTGGCCGAGTGGCTCTTGACGGCGGGGCTCGATCCGTCCGACGTGGTGTGGATCGGCATGAACGGCGCGGCGCCGTCGCTGCAGGAGCTGATGGCCGGCGGGCTCGACTTCGTCTGCTGCAGTCTGCCCGAGGCCCGTTCCCTGCTCGACGGGGGCCAGATCCGTTGCCTGGGCGTCATGGGCCGGGATCGCCTCGAACCGTTTCCCGACGTGCCGACGTTCCAGGAGGAGGGGTACGATTGCCGCATGGCCGGATGGCGCGCGATCGCCCTGCCCCAAGGCGCGCCGCCCGAGATCGCCCGCCGGGTGGCCCACGCTCTGCGACGCGTGGTCGAAAGCGGTGAGTTCCGGCAGTTCATGGAGAATACGGGCTTTCACGTCGATTGGATATCGGGGGAGGAACTCGTCCAAGCGCTCGACGAGGGCGACGCGCGATTCGGCCGGCTGCTGCACAGCGACGCTTTCCAGTCGATCCGCCGGACGCGGTTCGGCCCCTACTTCTTCCCGTCGCTGCTTTTGGGGCTTTTTCTGGCGATCGGGGGCTGTCTTCTGGCGACGGGCAAGCTCGGGCGCGATCCCGACGCGCCGGCCGTGTCGGGGCAAGGGCTGGTCCGCCTGGTCGAGATCGTGGCCTGGGTCGTGGTCTATCTGGCGGTGGTGGAATGGGCCGGGTTCGTCGTCACGGCGACCGTGCTGACTCTCGTGTTGCTGCTGCGCTTGGGCACGAAGTGGCCCGCGGCCCTGGCGGTCAGCGTGGTCGTCGTGCCGCTGGCCTACGAGATCTTCGCCGTGGTGCTGCGCGTGCCGCTGCCTCGCGGTTGGCTGGGATGGTGAGAAACACGCAAGGCGCCCGATGAACGAACACCTGCTCGATGCCTTCCAGCACGTCTTCTGCGATCCGCAGGTTCTGCTGATCATCCTGGCGACGTCGGCCTACGGGGTGTTCATGGGCGCCGTGCCCGGCCTGACGGCCACGATGGCCGTGGCGTTGTTGATCCCGGTGACGTTCTTTCTCGATCCGATTCCCGCGCTGGCCGCCGTGGTGACCCTCGAAGCGTGCGCGATCTTCGCGGGCGACCTGCCCAACACGCTGCTGCGCATCCCGGGCACACCTTCGTCGGCGGCCTATGCCGACGACGCCTATGCCCTGACCCGGTCGGGCCGCTCGGCCGAGGCCCTGGGCACCTGCCTGACCTTCAGCGTGGCCGGTGGGCTTTTCGGCGCTCTGGTGCTGATGCTGTTCGCCCCCCAGTTGGCCAACTGGGCCCGCGAGTTCTCGGCGCCGGAGTATTTCTGGCTCTACCTGTTCGGCTTGAGCTGCGCCGTCGTCGTGTCGCGGGGATCGACCCTCCAGGCGGCCCTGGCCCTGGTGATCGGCCTGATGCTTTCGACGGTCGGGTTCAGCAACTCGCACACGCTGGCGCGGTTCACCCTGGGGCAACCGCAGCTCTATCAGGGGGTCAACTTCATCCCGGCGATGATCGGGCTGTTCGGCGTGTCGGAGATCTTCCGCAACGTGCTGGTGATCGACGCCCGCGCCGAGCCGCCGGCCGCGAACCGCGTCGCGACGCCGGCCCGAGGCATGACGCTCTTCGAGCGGTTCGTCGCCCGCCCCGTGGCGTCGGTCTTCCAGGCGGCGCTGCCGCTGTTGTGGCGGCGCAAGCTGCACGCGCTGCGGTCGAGCATCATCGGCGCGGTGGTCGGCATGCTTCCCGGCGCCGGGGCCGACATCGGCGCGTGGGTCTCGCTCGCTGCCTCGAAGCGGGCCTCGAAGCAGCCCGAGCAATACGGCCGCGGATCGGTCGAGGGGATCGCCGACGCCACGGCGGCCAACAACGCGGCCCTGGCCGGCGCCTGGGTGCCCGCCTTGGTCTTCGGCATCCCCGGCGACTCGGTGACCGCCATCGTCATCGGCGTGCTTCTGATGAAGAACATCACGCCGGGCCCCGAGATCTTCCGAGAGCAGGGCGACCTGGTCTACAGCATCTACCTGATGTTCTTTCTGGCCAACCTCGTGCTCATCCCCGTGGGCTTCGCGGCGATCAAGATCGGCGGATACGTCGTGCGCGTGCCGCGCCGCGTGCTCCTGCCGGTCATCCTGCTCTTCTGCGTGATCGGCTCCTACGCCATCAACGCGAACGCCTTCGACGTGGGCATCATGTTGGCCATGGGCCTTCTCGGCTTCGTGCTCGAGCGGCGGCAGATCCCGCTGGGCCCCGTGGTGCTGGGCATCATCCTCGGCGGCCCGCTCGAAGAACGCTTCCTCCAGACCCTGGCCAAATCGGAAGGATCGCTGGCGGCCTTTTTCTCGCGGCCCATGGCCGCCGCGCTGGGCGTCGTGTGCCTGCTCGTCTGGATCGTGCCCGCGGTGCTCACGATCGTCCGGCGTGGAAAGTGACCGTGCCGGCGCGTTCCGATCGGTCGGGGACGGAGCGATCCTCCGTTCCTCGCGTCCGAGCCGGCGCTTCGGCGCGAGGATGCGGACGGGCCGGCTTCTGCAACCGCCCCGGTCGCGTCATACGAGCTCGAGCACCTCGACCTTCGCTTCCTCGGCCGCCTGGCGGAGCTTGTTCAGGGCGCGGGTTTCGATCTGGCGGATTCGCTCTTTGGTC
>Ga0334901_1000964_pt1 | contig 33933 bp, 31 predicted proteins | sample GraSluR3_MG_3_FD_207216 | JGI IMG/M metagenome (GOLD analysis project Ga0334901, IMG submission 207216) | Sludge microbial communities from methane-producing bioreactor in Wageningen University, Netherlands - Granular Sludge_15_08-R3 | ecosystem: Engineered > Bioreactor > Anaerobic >... | reverse complement strand
CATGGCTAATAACCAAAATTATAAAAAAATTGTATCTTTATCGCTACATTGATGCGGAAGGTTTCATCTATGGATGCATTCTCGCTGGTGCTATGGATTAAATAGTATTGAATAACCTCTAAAAAAAATGATTATGGGATTTTTACTTGTGTTGTTGGTGGTGATTGTATTCCTATTGCTGTATGGCGTCTCGGTTTACAACAAACTGGTTAAGTTGAGAACAATGGTGGATGAGGCATGGAGCGGTATCAATGTGCAACTGAAGAAACGGCACGACCTGATCCCCAACCTGGTGGAGACCGTAAAAGGATATGCCACTCATGAGAAGGAGACGTTTGAGCGTGTCACCCAGGCACGTGCCGGTGCCATGCAGGCTCACGACGTGAAGTCGCAGGAGGTTGCCGAAAACAGTCTGAACGCTGCATTGGGCCGGTTGATGGTTGTGGCTGAGCAGTATCCCGAATTGAAAGCCAACCAGAATTTCATGCAGCTGCAGGATCAGCTGAGCCTGATAGAATCCGATATTGAGAAGTCGAGGCGATACTACAACGGTACGGTACGTGAGAAGAACATACTGATCGACACCTTCCCCAGCAACCTGATTGCCGGCATGTTTCAGTTCACCAAATCACTCTTCTTTGAACTGGAGAACGAAGCCGAAAAAGAGGTTCCCAAAATCCAATTCTGATGCGCGTACTGCTGTTATGGGTGCTCATCTTCTCTTCCCTGGTGCTGGTCGCACAGGAGGAGAGGATCACTTCTTTTCACTCCGATATTGCTCTTGCTGAACCGGGTTCACTCACCGTGCGTGAGACGATTCGAATCTATGCCAGAGGAGATATCTTCAAGAGGGGTATAACACGTGCATTGCCTCTCACCAGAAAAGATAGGGACAACAATCGTATACAGGTAGACTACACCTTACACGAGGTGCAGGTTGACGGCAGGCCGGTCAGCTTTTTCACCGAAAAGGAGGGTGGTGACCTGGTGATATATGTGGGTGAGAGAGACAAATACCTGTCACCCGGCTATTATACCTACGAGATCGTTTACGAGACGGCCGGTCAGATTGGTTTTTTCGCCGATTATGACGAGCTGAGCTGGAATGTGAATGGCTTGTCTGATAAACCGATGGATAGTGTGGGGGCAGTAGTGCGGTTACCAGCCGGTGCCGAGATCATTGCTTCGCGCTGTTACACCGGTCAGCAGGGATCGCTTGAGAGCAACTGTTCTTCAGTAACAGATGAGGAGGGAGCCCTGGTGGTGCAGGCAAACAATTTGCCACCACAAGAGATGCTCACGCTCTCGGTGGGATTTACCAAGGGGATCATCAAGCAACCACCGGTGCCACAACCCCGCATCTATTCATGGTTCGACAAGAATGGACTGGCACTGGTGAGCATCCTCATCATGTTGCTTTTGCTCACCTATTATCTCTACACCTGGCGCCGATACGGTGTTGACCCTCCGAAACCGGTGGTCATCCCCCAGTTCTCACCCCCCGACGGGTTGTCACCGGCCAGCGTGGGGATGCTCTACAAAGGGCATTTCGTTGACGACCTCGTCACTGCCTCCATCGTGAACCTGTCGGTAAAAGGCTATATCCGCATCGATGAGGTGGTAGAAAAAGGAGGATTGTTCGGTCTTCGTCGTGACAAAGGATATGCCCTGGCTAAACTGAAAGAGGCTGACAGTGGCATCGCGGCGGAAGAGCAGGTTGTGATGAGGGAGCTCTTTCGTACCGCTGAGAGTATTACCCTCACCGGCAAGTATGATGAGGCAATCGCCATGATGATGAGCGACTACCGCAAGAGCCTGAAAAAACAGCATGGGGCAGTGCTGAGTGAAGGTCGCAACCTGAAGTTTCACCTTCTGCCCTGGCTGGTATTCATCGTCTATCTTATTCTCATTGGTTGGTTTGCGGCGGACGACCTGCTGCAATTTCCAGCCAACAGGAATGCGCTCGTGGCTACCCTGCTACTCGGACTGGTGAGCTACCTGCTTTATGCATGGCTGATCGTGCGTCCGGGAGAAAGAAAACTGCATTACCGCTCAGCGGTGGAAGGACTGAAGATGTACCTTGATGTGGCGGAAGAGAAACAGATGCAGTTCTTCAACCCTCCTGAGGTGACACCGGCACTGTTCGAACAGCTGCTTCCTTATGCCATTGCCCTCGATATGGAGAAGGTGTGGGGAGATAAGTTTGAAAAGGCGTTCCTCTCCTCGGCGGTGCAACCTGAGCCCTATCAACCCACCTGGTACGGGGGGCGCTATGTGAATGCCGCTCTCTTCGGGCATGCTCTCAACAGCACCCTCTCCAACACGCTTAGTCATGCTGCCATGCAACCGCAATCCTCCTCGGGTGGCGGTAAATGGAGCAGCGGATCATTTGGTGGCGGTTTCTCCGGCATGGGTGGCGGCGGCGGAAGCGTAGGCGGATGGTGAACATCCTCCCTTCTTGTTTGTTCACCCAATAAAGGAGGCAATGAACGAAGCAATGAGAATGAATCGTCTCTACACGCTGGATCAGTTCAACTATCCCAAGTTCCGCGGCAAGATCATCGACCTCTACCTGCATGCCTTCACCAGCGGTGAGTATGTGCAGTACATTGATCCGCGAACTGTGGGATCAACACTGGATGCACTGGTACGCAAAGGGTGGGGGATCATGGTTTTTCTGGGTGACCGACTGGCGGGTGTGGCGATGGCGATGTCATTGTTGCACGACGTTGATTTCCCTGCTGCTGAGCTACCGGCAATACCGCCAGAGCGTACGCTTTACATCAGTGAGGTGATGGTACATGCCGATTTCCGGGGCAGGGGGGTTGCCCGGCAGATGGTGAACGACCTGCTTGCGGGCTCCGCTGATTCTTTTACTGATGTGGTGATTCGTGTCTGGGACAGGAACGAACCGGCATTGGCGCTCTACAGCAAGCTCGGTTTTCAACCGGTCGCCTCTATCCGGCAGACTAAGCTGAAGGCCCCCGGTCGCCCTTTTGAGATGAGAAAGATTTATCTGCACAGGTGCCTTCGTTCCGTAGATTGAGTGAGATGCGTGATTGTTGAAAACGATTAATATAATATTTTTTAGGTTATGAAAGATTTACTAGCCAGAACTGTCGACTTGCGAACCGGTTCACCCGAAGATAAAAGAAAAGAGATCCGTGACTATTTTCTGAAGACATGGGCTGTCGACGAGCTGCTTTACACCCAGTTGAAAGGAGACGAGGTGTTCTACCACCGTGGCGACCCGTTGCGGCACATCATACTCTTCTACCTGGGCCATACCGCCGTCTTCTACATCAACAAGCTCTACCTGGCCGGCATCATAGACCGGCGCATCAACCCAAAGTTCGAATCGACCTTCGCTATCGGGGTGGATGAGATGAGCTGGGACGATCTGGACAACAACCACTACGACTGGCCTCCCGTACCGGAAGTGCGTGCCTATCGCGACAATGCGAAGAAGGCCATCCTCGATATCATCGACAACAGCAGACTGGAGATGCCTATCGACTGGGAGAACCCCTTCTGGATCATCATGATGGGTATAGAGCACGAACGGATCCACCTGGAGACCTCCTCGGTGCTGATCCGCCAACTGCCGCTGGAGCTGGTACGTGCCAATCTGTTCGGTGAACCGTGTTCTTCCAGTGGTGACGCACCGATGAACGAGCTGATACCGGTATCAGGCGGAGTGTTGCGGCTGGGTAAGCCGTTCGACCATCCTCTTTATGGGTGGGACAATGAATATGGAAGCTACGAAGAGGAGGTGTCTGATTTCAAAGCCGCGAAGTATTTGACATCAAACGGTGAGTTCCTTGCCTTCATTGAGGCGGGAGGATATGAGAATGAGCGTTACTGGACCGATGAGGGGTGGCGCTGGCGCAACTTTCGTGAAGCAGTGATGCCGCTTTTCTGGAGAAGGGATGAAAAGGGCTACCGCTTGCGGCTGGTGGCCGAAGAGATTGAGATGCCCTGGAACTGGCCGGTGGAGGTGAATTACCTCGAGGCAAAAGCCTTTTGTAACTGGAAGAGTGAGACAACGGACAAAACCTACCGGCTGCCTACCGAAGCTGAGTGGTATCGTCTTCACAATGTAGCCCGCCTGTCAGATCAGCCGGAGTGGGGTACCGCACCGGGCAATATCGCTCTGGAACACTTTGCTTCGCCCTGTCCGGTGGACTTTTTCGAGCAGGGGGGCTTCTATGATGTGATCGGTAACGTGTGGCAGTGGACCGAGACTCCCATCACCGGCTTCCCCGGCTTTAAGGTTCACCCACTGTATGATGACTTTTCCACCCCCACCTTTGACGGGAAGCACAACCTGATCAAGGGGGGCTCCTGGATCTCTACCGGCAACGAGGCAACAATACATGCACGTTATGCCTTCCGCCGCCATTTCTATCAGCATGCCGGCTTCCGCTACATTGAGACTGAAGCGCCGCTGAAAATACAGCAGGCCGATTATGTGATGGATGAGGATGTGACCCGCTCCTGTGAACAAAACTGGGGTGTTGTTGCCGAAGGTGAAAACAATTTTGCGGTGACATTGAGTCGTATGGCTGGTGACCTGCTGCCGGAGCGACCGGAGGCACGCATCCTCGACCTGAATGCCGACACGGGGCGTCTCGCTTTTGAGCTGGCAAAGAACTTCAGCGATGTCACGGCACTCGATTTCACTGCCCGGATGATCCGTGTACCCATCCAACTGCAGGAACAGGGGTATGTGCGCTACACGATGAAGGATGAGGGTGAGCTACTCTTCTACCGTGATGTCGTATTGGGGGACTATGGTCTTTCAGACACCAAAGAGCATATCCTCTTCCTGCAGGCGGATGCGATGAACCTGAAACCCATTTTTAACGGGTACGACCTGATCATCTTGCCCAACCTGCTGGAGGAGCTGAGCGATCCGCTGCTCTTCCTGGCCAATATTCACACACGTTTGAACAATAGGGGATATCTGCTGTTGGCCTCTTCCTATGAGTGGGATCCGGAAAGGACCCCCCGCGACAAGTGGCCGGGGGGCTTTAAACGCGATGGGGAGCCGGTGACCTCGCTCGACGGTATTCGTGAGATGCTGACGCCGCGGTTCACGCTCTGCCGCGAACCGGAGGAGATCACCCTCAACCTGAAAAAATCGACCCGCACCAGCGAACAACGCCGGGTGCAGGTCACCATATGGAAGAAATCGGAGTAGGGTTACTCGTTGAACCAGCGGGTCAGGGAACTGAAAATGTTCTCTGCCTCTTTTTTCTTTTTCTTTTCTGAAGGCACAACCACCTTCAGTCCCTTCTGAATGATCTCCACGTTGATCTCACGACCGCTCTCCACCGGCTCACCATCCACATGCATGAGACCGGCGCGGGAGCGCTTGATGGTCAGCTTGCGGGTGACCAGCGTGGTCATCTTGCTGTTCTTGTCGATGTTCCTGGTGAAGAGTTGCAGCGTGGTCTGAGGGATCTCCAGCGCATTCAGCGGCTTGAGGATGGAGACATTCATTTTGCCGTCGTCCATACTGGCTCCCGGGGCGATATAGGCCTCGTTGCCATATTGTGAGGCGTTGGCACAGGTGAGCACGAAAGCGCGCTCGGTGAGTGTTCCCTCATCATGTGTCAGCTCATACTCCTCCGACTTGAAATCAACGGCACTCTCCAGGATGTTACGCAGGTAACCCAGTGGTCCTCTTTTCTTCTCTTCGGCAAACTTGTCGCTGATAAAGGCATCGAAGCCGAAGCCGCAGGTGCAGAAAAAGATCTGGTCATTGGCTATCCCATAGTCAATGGTGCGGCTCTTCCCTTTGAGGATGATCTCGAGGGCTTTCTCGGCATCCATCGGGATGTCCAGCTCCCTGGCCAGACCGTTGCCGGAACCGAAGGGGATGATGCCCAGCGTGGTATCACTGTTGACCAGTGTTCTGGCCACCTCATTTACCGTACCATCGCCACCGGCGGTAAGCACGTACCGGTATTGCTCCTTCACCGCTTGTTGTGCAATTTCAGTTGCATGTCCGGGGTATCCGGTGATGCGGATCACCAGATCAAATTTCTTCTGGTCGTAGGCGGCAGCCACCATTTCAGGGATGTTTTTCTTCGACTCTGTGCCGGAGATGGGATTGATGATCAGGCAGACCTTTTCTTTTTCCATGATGGGATGATGTTTCGTTGTAAACACCTGACACTCCCTTTTTGTTTTAACCCTTTTTATTTGTCCTTTCCTGCATTGTTGTGTACTTTTGCACCCATTAAGAAATAAAAGATGTTACAACCCGATAGTTTGATCTTTGACATGGATGGTACCCTCTGGGATAATGTGGACAGTTACGTCATCTCCTGGAACAGAGGATTGATCAGAACAGGTTATCAGAAGCAGGTCACCCGCAACGATATACTCGCACTGATGGGTAAGGAAGCCCGCGTGATGTTGAATGCCATCCTGCCCGATGCAGGTGACACTGCCCAGGATCATCTCTTTGAAGCTGTGATTGATGCATACCAGGAGCTACTGCCGGTGATGAACCCCCTGATCTATGAGGGGGTAGTGCAGGGGCTGGAGAAGCTCGCACTGAAATACCGGCTGTTCCTGCTCAGTAATTGCGAGGAGGGGGGATTGGTCAACTTCATGCGTCATACCCGTACCTCCCATCTCTTTCTGGACTACATGGAACATGGGATGAACCTGCAACCAAAGCACCATAACCTGCGGTTGTTGATGGCGAAGCATGGATTAGAGTCACCGCACTATATCGGCGACACTGACTCCGACAGTCACCAGTCTGCTTTGGCCGGGGTGCCATTTGTCCTGGTTACCTATGGTTTTGGAAACACCGATCGCTTTCAATTGCAGTTTGACTCATTCACCGGGCTGGTGCACCATTATTTGAACCTCTAATCAGTCACTATGAAGCCGGTCTTTGTCCTTTTGGTGATTGCCCTTTACTTCTCGATGCTGATGCTGATCTCCTGGCTTACCGGCAGAAAAGGAGCTGGCAACGACGCCTTCTTCCGGGCCAACAAGTCATCCAAATGGTACGTGGTGGCCGTGGCAATGATTGGGACCTCCATCTCGGGTGTCACCTTTGTCTCGGTACCCGGGATGGTGCGTAACCTCGACATGACCTATATGCAGATGGTGCTGGGCTTCTTCTTCGGTTACCTGGTGATTGCCTACATCCTGTTACCATTATATTACCGGCTCAATCTCACCACCATCTACGGTTATCTGGATCAGCGATATGGCACCCGATCCTACAAGACCGGCGCCTGGTTCTTTCTGCTCTCCAAGATCGTGGGTGCTGCTGCACGTCTCTACCTGGTGGCCTTCATTCTCCAATCGCTGGTGTTCGACGCCTGGGGAGTACCCTTCGTGGCAACAGTGACCGGCATCATCGTCATCATCTGGCTTTACAGCCACAAGAGCGGCATCAAGACCATCATCTGGACCGATTGGTTGCAGACACTGCTCTTCATCACCGCATTGGTGTTGATCGTCTGGCAGCTCTCCTCAAGCATGGGGATGAACCTGGGGGATATCGTGGCGACCATCCGGGAGAGCCCTCACTCCCGTATCTTTCTCTTCGATGACTGGCACAGCACACAACATTTCTTCAAGCAGTTTTTCAGCGGCATGTTCATCACCATCGTGATGACAGGTCTCGATCAGGACCAGATGCAGAAGAACCTGACCATACGTACCCTGAGAGATGCGCAAAAGAACGTGGTCTCTTACGGTTTTGCCTTCGCCCCCATTAACTTTCTCTTCCTCTGCCTTGGGGTGCTGTTGCTGGCATATGCCGGACAGAATGGCATCCCCCTGCCTGAAGTGTCGGATAACATATTGCCGTTGATCGCCAGTGAACATCTGGGAACGGCAGTGCTGGGCATCTTCGTGGTGGGTATTGTGGCTGCTGCCTTTTCCAGTGCCGACTCGGCACTGACAGCGCTCACCACCTCCTTCTGTGTCGATATACTCGGCATGCGTCCCATCGCACAAAACAGGGAACAGGAGGTGAGGGAGGTACGGATACGGCGGCGGGTACACCTGAGTATCAGTGTCGTTTTCGTGCTGATCATCCTGCTGATCGAAGCCATAGGCTCCGACAGCATCATCAATGCCATCTACAAGCTGGCTTCCTACACCTACGGTCCCCTGCTGGGTCTTTATGTGGCGGGTCTCTATACAAAGGTCAAGCCGGCAGACCGATATGTTCCTTATGTCGCGGTAGCTGCCCCCCTGGTCTGCTTCCTTATCGAGCTGACCATGAAGCAGCTCTTAGGCTACCAGGTGGGTTATGAGCTACTGCTCATGAACGGGCTGATCACCGCACTGGGACTTTGGGTCATCTCACTGAACAACAAAACAAAACTCACATAGGCTATGAACATACAGGCGGCAGAATTCATCATCAGCAACACCGATCACCACAAGTGTCCTCAGGACGGGAAGCCGGAATATGCCTTTATCGGTCGCTCCAACGTGGGTAAGTCGTCGCTGATCAATATGCTCACCAACCGGAAAGGACTGGCCATGACCTCCTCCACACCGGGAAAGACGATGTTGATCAACCATTTTCTGATCAACGGGGAGTGGTACCTGGTGGACCTGCCCGGCTACGGGTATGCTCGCCGCGGCAAGGAGGGAAGGGAGAAGCTACGGGTCATCATCGAAGACTACATCCTGGAACGGGAGGTGCTGACCAGTCTCTTTGTGCTGGTTGACTCGCGACATGAACCCCAGAAGATCGATCTGGAGTTTATGGAGTGGCTGGGTGAGAATGGCATTCCCTTTGCCATCATCTTTACCAAGGCGGACAAGCAGGGTAGCGGGAAACTGCTGATGAATGTGAATGCCTACAAAGAGAAGATGCTGGAGAGCTGGGAGGAGCTGCCACCCATCTTTGTTACCTCCTCCGAGAAAGGACAGGGCAGGGCAGAGTTGCTGGATTACATCAATCAAATTAACCGCTCCCTCAGTGATGGGGGAAAGGATTAACGAACGGTTCCTCCGGCAATGTCAAGCAGCTCATTAGTGATGGACTGCTGACGTACCTTGTTGTATTCAAGTTTCAGCTCATCGATCAGGTCGTCAGCGTTGTCGTTGGCAATCTGCATGGCTGTCATGCGGGCTGCATGTTCGGAGGTGACCGAGTCGATGTGTGTGGTATAGAGCTTCATCTGGATCACCTTCGGTAGGAGCTTCTCCAGGAGGATGATCCTGTCCGGTTCTACAATGTATTCCTGGTCCGGGATCTCACTCCCGCCGACCGGCAGCTCCACCGGTAAGAAGATCTCCTGCCGCACCTCCTGCGACCCCTTGCTGATGAAATGGTGATAGATCAGTTCCACCCGGTCAACCTTACCGTTGATGAACAACCGCATCAGTTCCTGCGCAATCATCTGTGTAGCCTGATAGGAGGGTTTGGTGGCGATGGCTTCATAATCACCGGCCGGCGTCATTCCCATCTTTTGTGCCGCTTTGGCAACCTTGTTCCCGATGGGATAGATCAGGACGTTTTCCTCCCCCAAATGCATGTAGCTCTCCCTGACTGAAGAGAGCCGGTTGATGATGTTGTGATTGAAACGACCTGCCAGTCCCGTGTTGGAGGAGAATACCACGATGGCAACCCGTTTCACCTCTCGCCGTTGTGTGTAGGGCGACCGGAACAGCTCTTCCCCCTGCAACAGTTGCAGCATCAGATGGCTCAACTTCTGCTCATACGGATAGAGCGTCTCGATGAGCTGCTGTGTCTTCAGCAGCTTGGCGGAAGAGACCATCATCATGGCGGTGGTGATCTTACGGGTGGAGTGGACCGATTGTAACCGGCTTTTAATCTCTTTCAGAAGCGCCATTGTTGTTTAGTATTGCATCGATTCGATGGTGTCTGTTGCCACCTGTTCGATAATTTTACCGATCTCGTTGTTCATGATCCCCTCTTTCAGTGGGTTGAGCACATCATCCCGGTGTTTCAACTCCATGGTGGCAAGAAACTCCTTCTCGAATCGGTTTACCTCCACCAGCGGAATTTTCCTGAGCAGGCCGTGGGTGCCGCAGTAAAGCACGGCAATCTGATGCTCCACACTCATGGGGGTGTGTACCGGCTGAATGAGCAGCTGCTCATTCTTTTGTCCTTTGTCGATGGTCATCATGGTGACCGCATCCATGTCACCGCCAAACTTGGTGAAGGCTGCCAGCTCCTGGTACTGTGCCTGGTCGATCTTCAACGATCCGGCCACCTTCTTCATCGCTTTCACCTGTGCGTTACCTCCCACACGGGAGACGGAGATGCCGACGTTGATGGCGGGACGGACCCCCCTGTTGTAGAGATCAGCTTCCAGGAAGATCTGCCCATCGGTGATGGAGATCACATTGGTAGGGATATAGGCGGAGACATCACCCGCCTGCGTCTCGATGATGGGAAGCGCGGTGAGGGAGCCACCACCTTTCACCCGCTCCTGCAGGCATGAAGGAAGATCGTTCATATGGGTTACCACATCCTGTTGGGAGATGATGCTGGCGGCACGTTCCAGCAGACGGGAGTGAAGGTAGAAGATATCACCCGGATAGGCTTCACGTCCCGAGGGGCGACGTAGGATGAGTGATACCTCCCGGTAGGCTACCGCCTGTTTGGAGAGATCATCGAAGACAACCAGGGCATGGCGTCCTGTATCCCGGAAATATTCACCCATGGCAGCACCGGCAAAAGGTGCGATGTAACGCAGGGCAGCCGTGTCGGATCCGCTGGCTGCAATCACGATGGTATAATCCATGGCCCCATGGTCGGTGAGTGTCTTCACGAGGGAAGCCACTGTGGAACCTTTCTGGCCGATAGCTACGTAGATGCAATAGACCGGATCTCCCTCCTCGTAGTTCTTCCGCTGGTTCAGAATGGTGTCGATGGCGATACTCGATTTGCCGGTCTGACGATCACCTATGATCAGCTCCCGCTGACCCCGCCCGATGGGGATCATCGCATCTACAGCCTTGATACCGGTTTGCAGTGGCTTGTTCACCGGCTGGCGGAAGATGACGCCGGGTGCTTTTCGTTCCAGTGGCATCTCCAACAGTTCACCCTTCACGGCACCCTTGCCGTCAATCGGTTTACCTGTTGGTGAGATCACCCTTCCCAGCATACCTTCCCCTACGCGAATGGAGGCCACGTGGCCGGTACGTTTCACGATGTAACCCTCTTTTACATCGCTGGTGGCACCCAGCAGGATGGCACCCACGTTGTCCTCCTCGAGGTTCATGACGATAGCTTGCATGCCGTTGTCAAACAACAACAACTCGTTTGACTCTGCATTGCGCAGCCCATAGATGCGCACCACGCCATCACTGACGCTGATTACCTGGCCTGTCTCGTCGTATTTGATGTCGGTGTCGAGACCCTCCAGCTGCATGCGCAGAATATCCGATACCTCGCTGATTTTGATTCCGTTGTTTGCCATGATCACTTCATTGTTTCATCTTGTTTCAATAGCCGCATCCAGGATCCTGAAGCGGTTGCGGATGCGGGATAGTTCGCCTGCCACGCTGGCATCCCAGCGGTCGTCATCGAGGTAGAGGATGAAGCCTCCAATGATGGAGGGATCGACTACCGGCTCCACCTCCAGACTGCCACCCACAATCTGACGGATGCGTTCAATGAACCGCTTCTCTGTTTTCTCATCGATCGGCATTGCGGTGATTAGTCTGCCGTACTGGATCTCAAAACGTTCACGGTGGAGCTCCGCATACCGCAGAGCGATATAGTGGATCAGTTCCTCCCGCTCGTTTTCCAATATAAGCCGTATCATCCGTTCCAGCGAGGGGGGTAACTCTCCCCCTCCGCAGGCGGTTTGCAGGAGAGAGATCTTCTGCTTCTTGGTGTTCATCGTGCCTGCAAGGGCACGACGCAACGAAGGCTGTTGGGTGAACATGACGGCCAGGGTCTGCATTCTTCGATAGACCTGCTGTTGCTCTTCTGAGTCGATGGCATGTTCCAGCAGTGCTTTCGCGTAACGGGTGGAGATGAGTCCGCTGTTCATTGTTGTCAGGCTTTGGAGATGTCTACTTCATCCAGCAGGCGGTCGATCATCTTCATCTGCTCCTGTTCGTCGCCCAGCTTCTCCCGGAGAATCCGTTCCGCCAATTCCACCGAGAGGGTAGAGACCTCGCGCCGGATGGTGCGCAGCGCCTCCTCCTTCTCGGCTTCAATCTTCTTGCGCGCTGAGGCCAGCATCTTCTCCGATTCTGCTGCTGCCGCGGTGCGGGCTTCCTCAATCAGCTGTTCCTTGAGCCGCGTGGTCTCCTTGAGGATGGCATGCTGATCACGGCGTGCTTCAGCCAGCATCCGCTCACCGGTCTGCACCACCTTCCCCAGCTCCTCCTGAGCTTCACGTGCTGCCACCAACGACGCTTCGATGTAGTTCTTCCTCTTCTCAACAGCCTTCAGGATCACCGGAAACCCATACCTGGCCAGTATCAGAAGGACGATTCCGAAAGAGATCATCATCCAGAAGAGCAGTCCCGCTTCGGGTGTCAATAACGACATAGAGCAGTCAGTTTAAAGGATGAAACCACACACTACGATGGCAAAGAGGGCGACCCCCTCGATAAGGGCTGCCGAGATGATCATGGTGGTGCGGATGTCAGAGGCCGACTCCGGCTGGCGGGCGATCCCCTCGAGGGCCGACTGTCCGATCCTGCCAATTCCAAAGGCTGCCGCAAACACGGCAATACCGATTGCTACTGCCAATCCTAAAGTACTCAACGCTTCATGCTGTATCTGCAGCATCACTGATAAAAGTTCCATACGATTCGTTTATTTGATTATTGGTTGTTATATTTCTTGTAATTATGTTATTCCTATTTGTGTGCCGGATGATCTTCCGGGCTATGTTCCACGTTGCGAACAACATGGGGCTCCACCCGTGCCAGTCCGATGAAGACGGCTGACAGCAGCGTGAAGACATAGGCTTGTATGAAAGCCACCAACAGCTCCACAAAGTCGATGAAAACGGTGAACAGCACCGATGCGACTGTCATGGAAGCGTTGATGGTCGCTCCCAGGCTTACCGAGACAAAAATCAGGGAGGTGAGCCCCAATACGATGGCATGCCCCGCCATGATATTTGCAAAGAGACGAATCATTAACGCAAAAGGCTTGGTGAAAAGGCCTACCACTTCGATGATCGGCATCAGCGGAAAGGGAACCTTCAGCCATACCGGCACATCGGGCCAAAATATCTCACGGTAATACTCCTTCGATCCGGTGAAGTTGACCACCACAAAGGTGGCAACGGCCATTACCAGTGTGACGGCAATGTTGCCGGTCACGTTGGCCCCTCCCGGTAAGAGCGGGATCAGACCCATCAGGTTGTTGATCAGGATGAAGAAGAAGAGGGTGAGCAGATAGGGTGAGTAGCGCGCATAATCCTTACCTACGGCCGGTTTAACCACTTCATCCTCAATCATCACCACCGCCATCTCCATCAGCCCGCCAAGCCCTTTCTTTGGTTTCAGCGGATCACGACCGACACTGCGTGCAGCGGCGAGGACCAGCAGGATGAGCAGCAGGGAGCTGATGAGCAGCGAGGCGGCATTCCTGGTGAGAGAGAGGTCGAGTGGACGGACGCTCGTACCATCGGGCAGCGACTCTACGATTTTGCCGGCATACTTGCCTTCACTGGCAATGCTGAATCCGCGATAACTGACCTCACCATGATGCAGACGAGAGGAGAGAAAGAGATGCCACCCACTCTGCCTGCTGCGGAGAATCACCGGCAGTGGAACGGATAGATCCCTTTCTCCATCGCCTGTGATGTGCCACTCATAGCTGTCTGCCAGGTGGTGCAGAATCATCTCCTTCACATTGAGTTCCTCACCGCCGGCTGCCTCTTCACCTGCCGGAAGGGCAGCATCGGCAGGAATGGGAATCAAGTGATAGATGAAGATCAATATGATGATGCTCAATGGCTGTCTCATAATTCAATCTGTTCCTTTGGCGGTTTGTTGTGCTCTGACTTGTTCCTGATATACTTCTCCATTCTCAGGTAGATATAGGTCTCCCACACCAGGTCTATCAGGTAGAAGATGATGAAGACGATTGCGAAGCTGCGGATACCCGCCTGGTGTATGAACCAGTAGATGAGGATGGTGATGAAGGAGACGAACACCTTGATCACTTTCAGCAGCATATAGAGGTTAACCATCTTCGTGGGATGTGTGATGGCGGAATGGCGGAACTGGGTGATGAAGAGAATCCCGAGCAGATAAAAGAAGAGTGGAATGATATAATAACCTTTCACCAGTAGTGTCGGGAAGAAGGTTTCCAGCAACAACCAGATTCCCACACCGGTGACGGCCATCACCACAGTGTGAAATATGAGAAAATTGATGATCAGCTTTTTCATTTCTTGGCAGTTTCTTTGGTCACTGAGTCAATGCAGACTGTAATCCTGTTGTTGAGCACCTCTACAAATCCTTCCGCTACTTCAATCGACAGCAGATGCCCCTCTGCTGCGAACAGGATGGTTCCCTTCCGGAGTGAGGAGATCAATGGCGCATGGTTCTTCAGCACCTGAAAGGATCCCATGGTGCCGGGGAGCGTGATCGATTGCACATTCTCCCACAGATGGTTTTTCTCGGGTGAGAGTATCTCCAGTGTCATGGGGTTGCTTCTGTTTGTTCCATAAGAGCCTGACCCTTCTCAATGGCTTCCTCAATGGTACCCACGCTCATGAATGCGGTCTCCGGATATGGATCCATCTCCCCCTCCATGATCATCCTGAACCCGCGAATCGTATCAGCGATGGAGACCATCACCCCCGGTTGCCCGGTATATTGTTCCGCCATGAAGAAAGGCTGTGAGAGGAACCGCTGCACCTTGCGTGCACGGTTCACCGTGAGACGGTCCTCGTCAGAGAGCTCATCCATGCCCAGGATGGAGATGATGTCCTGCAGCTCCTTGTAACGTTGCAGGATCTGCTTCACCTCCATAGCCGTTTTGTAGTGTTCCTCTCCCACGATGGCGGGGTCGAGGATACGGGATGAGGATTCGAGCGGATCCACCGCCGGGTAGATGCCCAGGGAGGCGATCTTTCGGCTGAGCACCGTGGAGGCATCCAGGTAACTGAAAGTGGTGGCGGGTGCCGGGTCGGTGAGGTCGTCAGCGGGTACATATACCGCCTGTACCGATGTGATCGATCCATGTTTGGTGGAGGCAATACGTTCCTGCAGGGTTCCCATCTCGGAGGCAAGCGTGGGTTGGTAGCCGACAGCGGAAGGCATGCGCCCCAGCAGTGCCGATACCTCCGATCCGGCCTGCACAAACCGGAAGATGTTGTCGATGAAAAGCAGGACGTCACTACCCTCACCCCCTCTGTCACGGAACGACTCTGCCACAGCCAGACCGGTGAGGGCGACCGATGCGCGTGCTCCCGGTGGTTCGTTCATCTGTCCGAACACCAGTGTGGTCTGTGATGTCTTCAGCTTCTCGTAATCAATCGTGCTCAGATCCCACTTCCCTTCGTCCATTCCTTTCTTGAACACTTTTCCATATTTGATCACGCCCGAATCGATCATTTCGCGTAGCAGGTCATTCCCCTCACGGGTTCGTTCACCCACACCGGCAAAGACCGAGTATCCGTTGTGTCCCTTGGCAATGTTGTTGATCAGCTCCATGATGATCACCGTCTTACCCACGCCGGCACCCCCAAAAAGACCAATCTTCCCTCCCTTCAGGTAGGGTTGCAACAGGTCGATCACCTTGATACCGGTTAAGAGTACCTCCTCGGAGGTGGTGAGATCTTCAAACTTGGGTGCTTCGCGGTGAATGGGGTATTGCTGATCACGGCTCAGCTTCTGCAAGCCATCGATGGGGCGGCCCACTACGTTTAGCAGTCTCCCTTTGATCTGATCGCCTACCGGCACACTGATGGGGCGACCGAGAGCTTTTACGGAGAGTCCCCGGCTCAGGCCGTCGGTGCTCTCCATCGCTACCGTGCGGACAATGTTCTCGCCTATATGCTGTTGCACTTCAAGAAACACCTCCTGCCCGTCGGGTCGTAACACATAGAGTGCATCATAAATGGAGGGTAACCTCAATTCAGAAGATTCTGAAAAATCAAACCGCACATCTACCACAGGACCGATGATCTGTGAGATGCGTCCGATCAGTTTTGACATAGCAATAAATATAAATGATCAGCAGGTCGGCATGATGTCGGCCATATGCAAAGATACAAAAATAGGAGAAGGAAAAAAGTGTTCAGAAAAAAAAGTCCCGTTTCTCCGAAAGGAACAGGACAGATGTGATTGTTATGATCATTTGAGCCACAAGCGAGGATCGAACTCGCGACCTACGCGTTACGAATGCGTTACTCTACCATCTGAGCTATTGTGGCTTGGATTGCGACTGCAAAAGTACATAAAAAAATGAGATCTGCCAACCGGCACACTTATTTTGTAAAACAAAAACGGGTGGCATTGCTGCCACCCGTTCGATGAGATTATTATTGTCGTTTTATTTTTTTGCCTCCAGCGCTTTCTTCTGCTGCTGGTTGCGCATGATGGCGTAGGCTACCGGTGACGCAACGAACAAGCTGGTCACGGTACCCACAACCACACCAATCAGCATGGCGAATACGAAGCTTCTCACCGCATCTCCCCCGAAGAAGAGGATACAGATGATCACCAGAATGGTGCTGAGGCCAGTGTTGATGGTACGGGCCAGCGTGGCGTTCATTGAGTCGTTGAACAACTCTCTCAGTCCCCGTTTCGGGTAGAGTTGCATGTACTCGCGCACACGGTCGAATACCACCACCTTGTCGTTGATCGAGTAACCCACAATGGTGAGGATTGCCGCCACAAAGGTCTGGTCGATCTCCATCGAGAAGGGCATCACCTTCCATAGCAGCGAGTAGAGGCCGATCACGGCGAAGGTGTCAACGGCCAGGGCAGCCACCGTACCCAGTGAGAAGGACCAGTTACGGAAGCGACTCAGGATATAGAGACCCATACAGATCAGCGCGATGGTGAGTGCCAGGAAGGCGTTGCGCATCATGTCTTCGGCAATGCTTGGTCCCACCTTTTGTGAGCTCTGTATATGATCATCGATGGTCTGTCCCGGCGTCATGAACGCCTGGAGCCCTTCACCGAGCAATTCTCGCAATTCCACTTCCACGTTGTCACCCTCCACGTCGATCATATGGTTAGTGGAGATACGTACCTGGTTGCTGGAGCCGATGGTGATTACACGTACCGACTCACCGAAATAGGGTGTGAGGGCATCCTGCACCTCCCCGGTACGTACCGGCTGGTCGAATCGTACAATGTAGTTGCGACCGCCGGTGAAGTCAATACCCACGTTCATCCCGAGGGAGAAGAGTGAGATAAGGCTGATCACCACGAAGGCGGCAATTACTATCAATACCTTCTTGCTGTTATGGATGAAATCGAAACTGTATTCCTTGAAGATCGCCTTGGAGAAGCCGGTGTTGAAGGTGAGATTCATCCACTTACCTTTGGCAAAACGGTTCTCGTATACCAGACGGGTTAGGAAGACAGCTGTGAGGAAGGATGCGGTAATACCGATGATCAGTGTGATGGCAAATCCGCGTATGGCACCTGCACCGAAGAGGGCCAGGATGATGCCGGTGATGATGGTGGTAAGGTTGGAGTCGAGAATCGCCGAGAAGGCATTCTTGTAGCCGTCTTCCAGTGCGCGTCGCAACGTTTTGCCTGCTGCCAGCTCTTCCTTGATGCGTTCGTTGATCAGCACGTTGGCATCGACCGCCATGGCGAGCGAGAGGATCATACCGGCGATTCCGGGCAGGGTGAGTACTGCCTGGAAGGCTGCCAGCGCACCCAGTGTGAAGAAGAAGTTGAGCAGCAATGCCCCGTTGATCACCATGCCGGGGATAAATCCGTAGAGCATGATGGTGAAGATGAAGAGCACGATCAGGGCAATGATAAAGGAGATATATCCATCCCTGATGGCTTCCTGTCCCAGGGAGGGACCTACCACATCTTCCTGTACGATACGCACACCTGCCTGCATCTTACCCGACTTGAGCACATTCTCCAGGTCCTGTGCCTCCTGAGGTGTGAAATTACCGGTGATGGAGGAGCGTCCTCCGTCGATACGGTCGTTCACCGTGGGTGCGGAGTAGACAAATCCGTCAAGCAGGATGGCAATTGATTTGCCTACCTCGGCACCGGTGATGGTGGACCAGCGGCTGGCACCTGCAGCATTCATCGTCATGGTCACTTCCCAGGCCGATCCCTGTTGTCCCTGGTCGGCACGGGCGTTGGTCACCACATCCCCTTCGAGTGCGGGACCCCGTTTACTGCCGTCACCCTTCAGGGCGAAGAGCTGGAAGTAGGTTTCTCTTTGATCTACCGGCTTGAATCCCCACTTGAAGCGTACATCAGCAGGGAAGAGATCTTTGTAGCGTTGCAACAGGAAGTTTACCGCTGCGGTGTCGAGCTTCGAAACAGTTCCTACCATTGGACCTCCCACGCCGCTCATGGCGAAATAGGGTTCATTGAAATACTCCACGAAACTTCTGGTGATCTGGATCTCTTCCTCCTCTTCGGCAAGCAGAGTCGTTTCAGCTTCGTCGGCAGCAACCGTGTCGGCAGCAACTGCTGCTGTGGTGTCGGGCAGAGCCGAGCGCTTGGCCATCGCATATTCAGACGAACGGCTGTTCATCTCATTGAAGAAAGTGCCCAGCTCATTCACGTTGTAGGTCTTCCAGAACTCCAGGTTGGCACTTCCCTGCAAAAGGTTACGTACACGCTCCGGCTCGGTGATCCCGGGGAGCTCCACCAGGATGCGCTCGGCACGGTCGAGGCGCTGGATGTTGGGAGCAACCACACCAAAACGGTCGATACGGGTTGCCAGTACATTAAAGGAGTTGTCGGCAACGCTTGAAAGTTCACTACGTAATACCGAAATTACTTCGTCATTGGAGTAGGTGGGACTCACCCTCTCGCTCATGGTCACACTGTATATATTGGCCAGTCTGCCTTCCGGATTGATCTCCTCGTAGTTCTGCTGGAAAAGCGAGATGAAGTCGGAGGAGCTGCCCCGACGGTTCTCTTTGATGGTTTCACTCAGTGCCTGATTGAACTGGGGGTCGTCGGTGTTGGCCAATGAAGAAAGAACCTCTGCGGCATTGATTTCGAGCACCACGTTCATACCACCCTTGAGGTCCAGACCGAGTCCGATCTCTTTCTCCCGGATCTGTTTGAGTGTGTAGTTCAAATACACCTTTTCGGTAGACAATGAATCAAGATAATGATTCTTCAGTGCTAAGTCTCCATTTGCGTATTGATCCGCTTTCTTGTTGTACTGCCTTCCCACCACGGTGAAGGAGAGGTAGAACAAACAGATCGCCGTCAGGATAATACTGAAGACTTTAATGAATCCTTTGTTTTGCATTTCAATATTACTTTTTTATTTACAATTTGTTTTGCTTGCAGGTTGTTAACCGGTGTTCGTGAGATAAGATCCGGGCACAAAGCATGCCCCTACAATTTTTAGCGTGCAAATATACGTTTTTTTTATCTTTTTAAGAACAATATCGCCGGATTATTTTCTGAGAGCTAATCCGGCGATAAGCTGAGTGATAAAGCCTGGTGTGCTTATTCAATAAACCCTCTGTTCTTTAACAGGTAAACGGGATCGGGTTCCGCTCCGCGGAACTTCTTGTAGAGTTCCATCGGGTCTGCCGTGTTCCCTTTCGAGAGCACATGCTCACGGAAGAGACGGGCTGTCTCCTGGTCAAAGATCCCCTTTTCGGCAAAAGCCTGGAAGGCGTCGGCATCGAGCACTTCTGACCATAGGTAGCTGTAATATCCGGAGGCATATCCTTCCGGACTACTGAAGATATGCGAGTAATAGGTGCTCTTGTAACGGGGTATGATCGGGTCGATCAGCCCGATATTATCCATGGAGGCTTTTTCGAAGGCGTTCACATCATAAGTCTGCTCTTCTGTCTGGGTGTGGTAATCCATGTCGAGCAATGCAGCTGCTACAAATTCGGTGGTTGTAAAGCCCATGTTGAACTTTCCTGCAGCTTCAATCTTCCCGATCAATTCGTCGGGTATCACCTCACCGGTCTCATAATGCTTTGCGTACATCTTCAGTACTTCCGGCTTGAAGGCCCAGTGTTCCATAATCTGTGAGGGGAGCTCTACGAAGTCGCGGGCGACGCTGGTGCCTGAGAGGCCGTGGTAGGTTACCTTGGAAAGCATGCCATGAAGGGCATGGCCAAACTCATGGAAGAGTGTCTCCACATCATCGAGTGAAAGGAGTGAAGGTGTATCGGCCAATGGTTTGGTAAAGTTGCCCACGTTGTAGATGATGGGGCGGATATCCTCACCATCGCGGGTGGTCTGCTTGCGGAAGCTGCTCATCCAGGCACCGGCACGCTTGCTGGCGCGGGGGAAGTAATCGGTATAGAAAAGGGCGATGTGAGAGCCATCGGCATCCGTCACTTCGTAAGTCGCCACCTCGGGATTGTAAACGGGGATGTTGTCCAGTTTCTTGAAGTTGAGGCCCCACAGCTTGTTGGCTACCATAAAGACTCCTTCACGCACGTTCTCCATCTTGAAGTAGGGGCGTAGCTCCTCTTCGTTCAGGTTGTACTTCTCCTGACGCAGCTTCTCGGTGTAATACCACCAGTCCCACGATGCCAGCTCGATGTTGGCCCCTTCGCGGTCGGCGATGGCCTGCAGTTCGGCAGCCTCTTTTTTTGCCTGCGGCAGGGCATAGGCCCAGACGTCGTTCAGCAGCTTGTATACGTTCTCTTCGTTCTTGGCCATCCGCTCTTCTAGTGCATAGGCAGCAAAATTCTTGTAACCAAGAAGCTTGGAGCGTTCCAGACGCAGGTTTACGATCTCGTTGATCAAGTTCTTGTTGTCGAACTCGTTGTCGTTGTTGGCCCGCATATACATGGCCTTGTAGAGCTCTTCACGCAGGTCGCGGTTGTCGGCGTATTGCAGGAAGGGTATCCAGCTGGGCTTGTGAAGGGTGAAGACCCATTTGCCCTCCTCGCCGGCAGCAGTGGCTGCTTCAGCTGCCGCGCTTACCACGCTCTGGGGCAGTCCGGCCAGGTTGGCTTCGTTGTCGATTACCAGCTTGTAGTTGTTGGTCTCCGCCAGCACGTTGTTGTTGAACTGGATGGTGAGTGCTGAGAGTTGTTTGTTGATCTCACGCAGCCGTTCCTTGCCCGCTTCGTCGAGCATGATGCCCGACCGTACGAAACTCTTGTAGTTCTGCTCCAGCAGTCGGAACTGTTCCGGTGTGAGATCCAGCGAGTCTGCATTGTCGTAAAGCGTTTTGATTCGGCCGAACAGCTTTTCGTTCAGGCTGATATTGTCGCTGTGGGCTGTCAGTTTAGGCGACATCTCGGCTTTGATCTGTTGCATCTCCTCGTTGGTATCAGTGCCTTCCAGGCCGTAAAAGACCATCGAGACCCTGTTCAGTACGGCCCCACTGTTGTCGAGCGCCAGGACAGTGTTCTCGAAGGTGGGAGCCTCGGGGTTGTTGACGATGGCGTCAATCTCCTCAACCTGTTGAGCCATACCTGCTTCAAATGCAGGTACATAATCCTCAACCGTGATCTGGTCGAAAGGGGGTGCACCATAGGGGGTGTCAAACTCGCTCATGAAGATAGCACCTTTCTCGGTGGCTTTTTCCTGATTGTTACATGCCAGTAATGTCATACATGCAAATGTGAATAATAGTACTTTTTTCATACAATTTATTGATTGTTTTCTTCAGTGAATGGTTCTTGGCAATTAATTGCAAAGATAGCTAATTTTTCTTTTGGGATGAATCATAATCGGCACAAAATCAGGTGGTGCTTCTGCTCCGATCGGGGTTGGGTTTATCCTTTTTCGGAAAAAATGTTAAAGTTGCGTTTTTTTTAAGCAATTAATCATCCATGTGAAAAAAGTGCCTATATTTGTGATATCAAAATAATATCATTATAAATTTAATTATGGAGACAAAAGAGTTCAATTTTAAAGGTGCCAGAGTGAACGGTTTTCTTATGCTGTTCCTGTTACTTCTGTTGCTGGGTGTGGATGTATGGTTGTTTACACAACCCCTCTGGGGCATATTGACAGGTGCCTTTTTGTCGGTAGTCTGGTTCATCCTGCTGGCCGGATTCACCAAGTTGGAGCCGAACGAGGCAGTTGTGATGATCTTCTTTGGTAAATATAAAGGAGTATTAAAGGAGACCGGTTTCTTCTGGGTGCATCCTTTTATGACCAAGAAAAAACTTTCTATGCGGGCACGCAACCTGAACGTGGATCCCATCAAGGTGAACGACAAGGTGGGTAACCCGGTACTGATCGGCCTGGTGCTGGTCTGGAAGTTGAAGGATACCTACAAGGCAATGTTCGAGATTGATGCACAGACACTAGCCTCTTCCAAACCGGGTAAGGAGGGTGCAGCCACCTATTCGGTAAGCAAACAGATGGATGCTTTTGAGAACTTCGTCTCTGTGCAGAGCGATGCTGCCCTGCGACAGGTGGCAGGTCAGTATGCCTACGACAATAATGTGGTTTCCGATATTGAGCTCACCCTTCGCTCAGGTGGTGAAGAGATCAACGAAGATCTGCTGAAGGAGTTGAACATACGGCTCGATATGGCGGGTATCGAGATCGTGGAGGCACGTATCAACTATCTGGCCTATGCCCCCGAGATTGCGGCAGTGATGCTGCGTCGTCAGCAAGCTGAAGCCATCATCTCTGCCCGCGAAAAGATCGTGGAGGGAGCGGTGACCATGGTGAAGATGGCGCTCGACCGGATAGAGGATGAAAGCATTGTGGAGCTGGACAGTGACAAGAAAGCTGCAATGGTGAGCAATCTGCTGGTGGTCCTCTGTGCCGATGAATCTGCACAACCGGTATTGAATACCGGCTCGTTATACCAGTAAATTCAGGATTCGTTTAAATTCAGGATTCGTTTGCATTTCGATATGAACATGCGAAAATAAATTTCCAAAGTAGTGATTGATGCCTAAGAAGGAGAAGACAACCAGGAATTTTGCCCTGCGACTTGATGCAGAGACCATGGCAGCCCTTGAAAAATGGGCTGCCGATGAGTTCCGTAGCGTAAACGGACAGATTCAATGGATACTGGATCAGGCACTCAAAAAAAACGGGCGTTTGAAGTGATTTAAATTGATCGACAGTAGTGGATGCGATTAACTGCATGTATGACCGGCTGGAAATCAGCCGGTTTTTTTGCACAATTTAACGATGGTGCAGCGATAATTAACTAGAAGAATTAGTTTTATAACTAAAAATGTTAGTTATATTTGCAACATCGATTCATAAAACATAAAAAAGTATGAAAGAATTGACAGCAAAAGAGGAAGAGGTGATGCGTTTTTTTTGGGACAAAGGGCAGCTGTTCGTGAAACAGCTAGTGGAGTTGTATCCCGATCCCAAACCGCATTTTAATACACTCTCCACCTATGTCCGATCACTGGAGGAGAAAGGTTTTCTTTCGCACGAAAATTTCGGTTCGACCTATCGTTATTACGAAGTTATCAGTGAAGAGGCTTATCGAAACGGAACGTTGAAGAATCTAGTAAAGAAGCATTTTGCCAATTCCTACCTGAGTGTGGTCTCATCATTGATCAAGGAGCAGGATCTCACCGTGTCAGAAGTTAGGGACCTGTTGGATGAAGTGGAGAAGTTACACAATAAGAAGTGATTGCCATGGAAAGTTTACTCTATTATCTGCTTCGTGCATCAGTTTCAATGGCCCTTTTATACGGTTTCTACAAACTGTTTCTCGGCAAAAACACGTTCCACGCTATCAATCGTTTCGTGTTGATTGCGATAGCGCTGTTGACTGTTCTGCTTCCGTTGTGCCGATTCAATTTCATCCCGGATTTGGGCAGAGTGACTATTTCTGATTATCCATCATGGGACTTATCAGACATTCCTGTTTCCGAGTTTTCAAGTATGTCAGCAACGCAGCAGCTGTTCCCCTGGAGAGAGTTGCTTTTTGTCGTCTTTGTGGTTGGTTTTTTGATAGCTCTGGTGCGTTATCTGATCGGATTTTTTCAGATCATTGCCATTATTCGGAATTCGCACAAAGAAAAATTGAATGATGGTTCAACACTCTGTCTGAGCGTCAAAGATATTGCACCCTTCAGTTGGATGAATTATGTGGTACTGCACGGTAAAGGTGTTCCGGAGGAGAATCGGACAATTATTCAACATGAACAGGCGCATATACATTTAAAACATTCATTCGATATGCTATTTATAGACCTGTTCACCTCATATTTCTGGTTCAACCCCTTTTCCTGGTTGTTGCGCCGTGAGATACAGTCGGTACATGAATATCAGGCAGATGCGCAAGTACTTAATGAAGGTGTCGAAATAAAACAATATCAACTACTATTAATCCGCAAGAGCGTGGGTGAGCAAAAGTTTGCATTGGCAAACAATTTCCGTCAGCGCGATTTGCACAAAAGAATTCAGATGATGATGAAACAGAAAAGTGACAAACAGACGAAATGGAGTTATGTGGCAGTATTCCCCCTGTTGTTCCTGGTAATGGTCGCACTCTCCGTTCCGAAATTAAATGCAAGCATTCCCGATAAAGCAATTGAGAAATCACATGAGAAAGCAGTGAAGGAAGGTGAATCAATTATTCTATCGGAAGATTTTGTTGAATTCTCCAATGGTTCACTTGAATTGGGGAAGGTGAGAATTGTAGCAAAAGATGACTCCATTGCAGTTGCTGCTAAAGTGGGAGCTCAACCACTCTACATTGTGGATGGCAAAGAAGTTGCGTCACTCAGTGAGTTCGATCCTGAACAGATTGAGTCCATAGAGGTGCTCAAACAGCATGCTACCGATAAATTCGGCGAAAGAGGCAAAGAGGGTGTCATCCACATCACTACAAAAAAGGTTGTGAAAAAGACAATTGGCTTCAATGAGGATGATAAACCTCTTCTGATCCTTGATGGAGAGATGCAGGATGCTGCATTTGACCTGAATTCCGTTTCACCCGGTGAGATTGAGTCGATGGAAGTAATTAAGGGTAAACGTGCAACAGAACTCTTTGGTGATGAAGGGAAGAATGGGGTCGTGGTGATTACCCGAAAAAAAACTAATTAAACCTGTAGGCAGCCTTGCGCATCTCTGAGGATGATTTAAACGGGTGTGGAGGGTTCAGGTAGCGCTCCAGGAATTTGTAGACCGTGAAGCGGATATCGGTTGCCTCCTTTGTGTCGATGCGATCGAATCCGTGACCACCAGAGGCATCCTCAAACACCTTGTACTCAAACGGCTTTCCAAGTTCTTTTAACCGCTCGATCATCAGCAATACCTCCTCCACGTAAACATCGTTGTCATTGGTGTTGGTGTAAATCAGCAGAGGTTTGTCCAGGTTGGCTGCAAAGTGTGTGGGCGATCGTCGGGCATATTCGGCCGGGTTCTCCTCTATCGATTCACCGACATGATAGGAGGCCGTGAAATAATCGCTATAGCTCTGGTCGTGAGAGGCGAGGCGGTTTTCGAGGTCGCTCACAGGTACGCCGGCAAAGGCACACCGGTATCTATCGCCATGTTGCAGGATCTGCATCAGTGCAATCATCCCGCCATGGCTCCATCCGATCACGCCTACCCGTTCCGGGTCGACGATAGAGTAGTTCTCAATCATGTAATCGAGGCTGGCCAGCACGTCGTCGTTCTCCCGTCCGCCGTAATCAATATTCTCATAGCTTGTTTTTCCATAACCTGTGCTACCACGATACTCGGCTGAGACCACGAGATAACCCTGTGCCATCAGCTCCCGCACGATGTGGTAGTAATAGGTGGAGAAGTTGGCATGGATGCCGCTGTGAGGAAGCACCACCAGGGGGTATTTCCTGTTGTGCTCCACACTCTTCGGTATGAATACATAGCTGTAAAACTGTAGCTTGTTGTCTGCGAACCGGTCATCGGGATCTTTTGGTTTCCAGCGGGGAGAGCCGGTAAGACGCACCTTGTCGATGTGCGCCACATCGCCCAGTCGTTCAAACCAGAGCAGGTCGTCGATCTGTTTCTCCAGGATATCGAAGCGGTGATCCTGATCATCAATCCTTCTCTGCAGCTCTTCGGTTTTTTTTAAATGGATGGAGTCTGTTTGTGCTACTGATCCTGAGTAGGGAAAGAAACAGATCAGCAGTATAAATAATGGGGTGATGCTTATGTGTCTCATAGAGAAAAATTGTAGATCACCAAAGTTACTCATAATTTTGCCATGGGTGTATAGGCATCGTGGTAAAAGATCAGGGTGCGTTTCTCTTTTTTTGCCTTGTCGAGAAACCGTTTCTTCTCCTCCATGGCCACGGCCACACTGTTGTCGTATGCTGAGAGCCAGCTGAGGGCAATGTTGAGTGAGGTGGGCACCACGTCGCCCGGGAAGGCATACTTCTCTCCCTCCGTTTCGAAGAGCACCACGATCTGTCCCGGTGTGTGGCCGTCGTAGAGCTCCAGCCGGATCTGGTCATCCAGCGCCGTGTCTCCCAGCACAAACTGTAGCTGTCCTGCATCGTAGACCGGTTCGATGTTCTCCGGGAAGAAAGAACCCTTTTCGAAGAGGGTGGGGTTGCGGTAGTTCTTCCACTGTGAGAGACTCACCCGATAGGTGGCATTGGGGAAAGTGGGCTCGGCTTCGTTCTTGGCATTCAGCACCGTGCTTGCACCACAATGATCGAAATGGAGATGGGTGAGGATCACGTCGGTCACCTCTTCCGGTTCATAGCCGATCTTGCGGATCTCCTCTACCATATCTCTCTGGTTGTAGGGCTGAAAGAATTTCAGTCGTGCCTCATGCTTGTTGCCCAGTCCCGCATCTACCAGTATCCGCCGGGTGTCGGTCTCGATAAAAAGGCAGCGCAGCGACATCTCGCACATGTTCTTTTCGTCCACCCTGTACTTGGCCGACCAGTACTTTTTAGGCACGGGACCGAACATCACCCCGCCATCACCCAGAAAATAACCCGATTCAATAATATGATACTTGAGCATATTGTTGTATTTTTGTGGCAAATTTAGTGAAAAGTTTCGGGTGTCGTGACATCCGTCTCCAAAACCCTCAAGAATGAAGATTCCCGATAAACAGGAGAACATAGCCGAGTACCTGCTCTTCATGTGGCAGACAGAGGACCTCTTGCGTGCCTGTAACCTGGACATTGATCAGGTGCAGCGATCGCTGATCGATTCTTCCTATACCACGGACGAAGAGCGAGCGAAAGCACGCGACTGGTACGAGGGGTTGATCATGATGATGAAGCAAGAGGGTGTGCAACAGGAGGGTCACCTGCAGATCAACAAAAACCTGATTATCGACCTTACTGATGCACATCTTCGGTTGCTCAAAGATCCGAAAGAGTCTGAATATATAGCTCTTTACTACCACACGCTGCCCCATATCGTGGCATTGCGGGCCAAGGCGGGCGACAAGCAGCTCCCGGAGTTGGAGACCTGTTTTACCGCGCTGTACGGTTACCTGCTGCTGAAGCTTCAGAAGAGGGAGATCACCGGTGAGACGCAGGCTGCTGTGGCACAGATCACCACGCTGCTGCGGCTGCTGTCAAAGAAGTACCAAACCATTGATCAACAGAAGGAGGAATAGGATATGGCAATATTTACCGGGATGAGCAAAGCGCTGGGAGGCACTGAGAAAGAATCGCAGAAGGAGCAGTATTTCTACGGGCTGGTACAGCAGCAGGTGCTGGTCACCGGCAGTGACGGACAGCTGGGCTGTGCGCTCAAGGCACTCAGCGGGAGGATGAACCTGCCGTTCCGTTTTTTCTTTACCGATGCAGATGAGCTGGACATCACCGATCGGGTGCAGGTTGAAGCGTACGTCAGTGAAAGGCAGATCCGCTACATTCTCAACTGCGCCGCCTATACGGCTGTCGACAAGGCAGAAAAGGACCGGGAGAAAGCCTGTGCGATCAATGCTGACGGTGTGGAGAATATCGCCCTGGTGGCGAAACAGTATGGGGTGAAGTTGATCCATATCTCTACCGATTTCGTGTTCGACGGAGCATCCACTCTCCCCTACAATGAGGAGTCGGAAGCCCACCCTTTGTCTGTTTACGGTGAGACCAAGCTGAAAGGTGAGCAGTTGTTACAAGCAGTGGGTGGGGAGTGGATGATCCTGCGCACCTCATGGCTTTTTTCAGAATTTGGTTCCAACTTCGTGAAGACGATGCTTCGGCTAATGCAGGAACGGAAACAGCTTACGGTGGTGGACGACCAGCGGGGCACCCCTACCTATGCAGTTGATCTGGCTGAGATGATGCTTCATATCCTGCAACAGAGTGAGGAGAACGGATGGAAATCAGGCATCTACCACTTCTCCAACAGGGGGGAGACCTCCTGGTTCGGCTTTGCCGAAGCGATCAGGAGGATAGCGGGGATAATGCATTGTGAGATTGTGCCGGTGACTACGGAAGAGTATCCCACGACTGCCCGCCGCCCGTCATACAGCGTGTTGGATCTCACAAAGATCTGTGATCGCTTCCGGGTAGAGATTCCAACATGGGAAGAGGCCCTGCAGCGCTGCATCCGGAATATTCAAATATCTGACAGTTGAACGCTGACAGTTGAACGAAAATAATTAACGCTGAGCAGGATAAGCTTTCATTACCAATAGCTGAGAGCTGATTGCTGAGAGCTGATCGCTTAAAGAATATGTCATTGAAACAAGAGATAGAACGCCGGCGTACCTTCGCCGTGATCAGTCACCCCGATGCGGGGAAAACCACCCTGACCGAAAAGCTGCTGCTCTTCGGTGGCGCCATTCATGTGGCGGGTGCCGTCAAATCGAACAAGATCAAGAAGACAGCCACCTCCGACTGGATGGAGATAGAGAAGCAACGCGGCATCTCCGTCGCCACCTCGGTGATGGGATTCGAGTATGACAACTACAAGATCAATATCCTTGACACTCCCGGTCACCAGGATTTTGCAGAAGATACCTTCCGTACGCTGACAGCAGTGGACAGTGTGATCGTGGTGGTCGATGTGGCGAAAGGTGTGGAGACCCAAACGCGTAAGCTGATGGAGGTATGCCGCATGCGCCGCACCCCGGTGATGATCTTCGTGAACAAGATGGACCGGGAGGGGAGAGATCCCTTTGATATCCTGGATGAGCTGGAGGAGGAGCTGCAGATCGCCGTACGACCGTTGAGCTGGCCCATCGACATGGGAGACCGGTTCCGGGGTGTATACAACCTATTTCAGGAGAGTCTCGACCTCTATCAACCCAGTAAGCAGGTGGTGACCCAGTCGGTGAAGCTCGATATTGGCTCCTCTGAACTGGAAAGACATATCGGTGATGAGTTGTCGGAGAAGCTGCGTGAAGAGGTGGAGCTGATCACTGAGGTCTACTCCGATTTCCACCGCGAGGAGTACCTTGCCGGGCGACTGGCGCCGGTCTTCTTTGGATCGGCGCTTAACAACTTCGGTGTGAAGGAACTGCTCGACTGCTTCGTGGAGATTGCACCCTCACCGCGGCCGGTACAGGCAGAAGAGCGGATAGTGGAACCGCTTGAGGAGGCGTTTAGTGGTTTTGTCTTCAAGATCCACGCCAATATGGATCCCAACCACCGCTCCTGTATCGCTTTCGTGAAGGTCTGTTCCGGCAGGTTCGAACGGAATGTAAACTACAAGCATGTGCGTTATAACCGCATGATGAAATTCTCTTCTCCCACCGCCTTCATGGCGCAGAAAAAGGAGATTATGGATGAAGCCTTCGCCGGCGACATCGTTGGGCTACCCGACAACGGTAACTTCAAGATTGGGGATACTCTTACAGCAGGAGAAGAGCTGCACTTCAAAGGATTGCCCAGCTTCTCGCCCGAGATGTTCAAGTATATCGAGAATGCCGACCCGATGAAGTCGAAACAGCTGCAGAAAGGTATTGAGCAGTTGATGGACGAAGGGGTGGCACAGCTATTCACCAACCAGTTCAACGGGCGGCGCATCATCGGTACGGTGGGACAGCTGCAGTTCGAGGTGATTCAGTACCGGCTGTTACATGAATATGGAGCACAGTGTCGCTGGGAACCGATCAACCTCTACAAAGCCTGCTGGATTGAGAGCGACGATGCGGCGCAGCTGGCCGATTTCAAGAAACGCAAGTTCCAGTACATGGCGCACGACAAGGAGGGGAGGGATGTCTTCCTGGCAGAATCAAACTACATCCTGATGATGGCACAGCAGGATTTCAAAAACATCCGGTTCCACTTCAACTCGGAGTTTTAATCCTTCGCCATGTGTACGGTCATTTGCGGGAACGGGATGTTCAACCCGTGTGCGACCAATGCATCGTAAGCCTGTTCGTTCAAATCGAAGGTGACCGGCCAGAAGTCGCTGCCCTTTGCCCATACCTTCAGTGTGAAGTCGATAGAGCTGTCATTCATCTTCACCATCCGGGCGCTGGGTTCAGGATCGTTCAACACCTGCGGGTGTTTCTCCGCGATATCGAGCAGCAGCCGCTTTACCAGCTCCACATCCGATCCGTAGTCCACGTTGACCGTCAGATCCACACGCCGTGTGGCCTGTGTGCTGTAGTTGATGATGTTGCCCGTGGAGAGGGGACCGTTGGGGATATGCACCGTCTTGTTGTCAAAAGTGGTGAGGGTGGTGTAGAGGATACCCACCGACTGTACCGTACCTGCCACGCTTTGCGCCTCTATGTAATCACCACCCCTAAAAGGTTTGTTGAAGAGCAACATCACCCCGCCGGCAAAGTTGGCAAGGTTGTCCTTCACCGCCAGACCCAGGGCCAGTCCGATCGATCCGATCAGTGCGACCAGTGAGACGGTTTTGGATCCCACGATATTGATGATCAGGATGATCAGCGTGGCGAAGAGCGCTATGTTCAAGATATTCATCAGGAAGCTGCGCAATGCGATGTCGTCGACCTTTCTGTTGAGCATACGTTTAAAGACCTTGTCGATCTGTTTGATGATCCATCTTCCCAGATAGAAGATCAGGAGAGCAATCAGTACCTTTCCGAGAAAATCGATGCTGCCGGTAAGAAACTGATCAAGCAATTCTTCGAATTGGCCTGTTTTGATCAGTTGGGCTGCGGTGGGAGATTGTTCAACGATTGGGGTTACTGACTCTGTTGTGGCGGTTTCCGCCTGTGCTAATAAGATTTCGTTGGGCATGTAGAATGTTCTTTTTGATTTTACAGTGATTCAAACAAAGATAACAATTTTTTGTTTACATTTGCCCTGATAACATCACTTCATACCCTCTATGAGAAAATATTTTTCACAGATTATACTCTTTTTATTTTTCACTGTTTCACTTACAGGACAGGACTACCAGGTCTGGGTAGACAATGCTGCACGCCACATCGAGGCAGACCGGCTCGACAGTGCAGCGATATCGTTGCAGCGTGCCATGTCGCTCGATCCGGTGAATGAGAACAATCCGGTTTTGCTCCTCAACCTGGGGATCATTCAGCGACAGCTGGGACATACCGATGATGCCTATATCTCCTTTACGGCTGCACTGGCCAACAATCCGATACCGGAGGTGGTGCTGCACCGCAGGGCATCGCTGCTGAGCGAGATGGGTCGCTACGACGAGGCGATTGAGGATTACAGCTCTCTGATTGAACGCTACCCTGAGGATGTGGAAGCCTATTACAGAAGAGGAGTACTCTATCTGGAGCAGGACAACAGGCTCAAAGGAGAGGCTGATTTCGTGAAGGCGAATGAACTTAATCCCGATCACTTTTTCACGCATTTAAGCAAGGCGCTGCTCTTCAAGCTGGAGGACAACTGGGAGGCAGCAGAAAAGATCTATACCGGACTGATAGAGTCAGAACCCAATCCCGATCCCAGCATCCTGCTGAACCGGGCAGAATGTTACGTCCACACAGGGCAGACTTTCCGTGCGTCGGCCGATTTACGTACCGCGGAACCATCGCAGCGTGACAACCCCTACTTCTACTTCCTGCGGGGCCGCGTCCGCCTGGATCAGTTCGACAAGGTGGCTGCCAGGGCTGATTTCAACAAAGCCAGGGAGATGGGTTACGATCTACCCCTGGTAGAAGAATGGATTGACAAAACCAAATAACCTCAACCAGTATGAAATGGATTAACCGAAACGACAGCGAAGCCAACTACGAGGATCGCAGGGGCAGGGGACATGGAAAACGAAACGCAGCTGTGGGGGGACTGGGGGCGATCGTGATTGCGATCATCGCCCTGCTGCTGGGCCAGAACCCTTTTCAGGCAATTGATATGGTCAGCAGTATCGCACCCGGGGAATCGACTGAGATGGTGGATCCCTCCCGTGCGAACGAGAATGAGGATCTGAAGGTCTTCACCCTGGGTGTCTTCAACAGTGCCAACGATGTGTGGGCGGAAATCTTCCGGACACAGTTGAATGAGAATTACAACCGCCCCACCTTGGTCACCTTCACCGATGCCACGGTATCGGAATGTGGGGGAGCGACGGAGTCGGTAGGTCCCTTCTACTGTCCGGCGGACCAGAAGATGTACATCGACCTGGACTTCTTCCACCAGCTTAAATCGGAGTTCGGTGCCAAGGGCGACCTGGCGATGGCCTACGTCACCGCCCACGAGGTGGGTCACCATGTGCAGAAGCTGCTGGGGATCATCGACCAGATGAACCAGTACCGTGGTCGTATCAGCGAGACCGAATACAACCGGCTGAATGTGAAGCTGGAGTTGCAAGCCGATTTCTTTGCGGGGGTGTGGGTCTACCACGCCCAGCGGATGAACATGATCCAACTGGAGCCGGGCGACCTGGAGTCGGCCATCAGTGCCACCACGGCAGTTGGAGACGATACAATCCAGAAGCGCTCCATGGGATACAGCGTACCCGACTCATTCACTCATGGCACCGCTGCACAGCGCACCTATTGGTTCCGCAAGGGGATGGAGACCGGTGACATCCGCCAGGGTGATACCTTTAACGACCCGGGATTGAAATGAACTATGCTAGAATATCCATCTAGTCATCTGTGACGGCATACAATGCAAAAACCCACGTGGTCACTACCATGTGGGTTTTTACTGTTTTTAGTACACCCGGCGGGAATATAATCCATCAAAAATAAGAAAACAAAAACAATTATATAATTGATATTCAATATTTTGAATTTTATTATAATTTTCTTATTATCCCATTTTTACCCTTGTTTGGTCGTTTTTGGCGCCCCTTTGGCGCCCCGGGTTTAGAGATATATTTATATCTTTGTGAGGTAATTAAGCAAGAGAAATTATGAGAAAAATAGAAGGAAAAAGTACGGATAACCCTAAATTGATTAAGAAGGAATTAAAGAACGGGACTTATAGCTTGTATCTCGAATACTATTGGGGATATTCAAAGTCATATGATGATGAAAACGACACTGAAATTATTAGAAAAGACCGGAGAAAAGAAGCTCTACAATTGTATCTGTTGAAAAATCCACGTACGCCCATCGAGAGACAAACCAATAAGGAAACTTTGGAATTAGCCAAAAAGATTCGATTTGAGCGGGAACAACAACTGAAAGATACTAAAACCGGATATCGGCTGAACACCTCTAAAAAAGTGAATATTTTTGATTGTATGGATGCCTATTACGCCGATTACACAAAGAAAGATATCCGGATGGTGAAAGGAGCCATCAACCGATTCAAAGATTTTATCGCTATTGAATATCCGGAATGTAAAATAAGGATTTTTCCGGAGCAACTTAATAAAGATCTGATGATCAAATTTGTGGAATATCTTCAAAGTAGAGGACATGGTAGCGGTGCATTCACTTACTGATGTTTCGCAGTAAAAAATGAAGTTGATAATCAGAGGATAAGAGATAAAAAAAGCAGCATATTTAGCTAATATATCATTGAAAATGATTATCTTAGCAATGGAAACCAA
>Ga0334901_1000960_pt1 | contig 34068 bp, 34 predicted proteins | sample GraSluR3_MG_3_FD_207216 | JGI IMG/M metagenome (GOLD analysis project Ga0334901, IMG submission 207216) | Sludge microbial communities from methane-producing bioreactor in Wageningen University, Netherlands - Granular Sludge_15_08-R3 | ecosystem: Engineered > Bioreactor > Anaerobic >... | reverse complement strand
CAAGGCAAAACTCACTATGAGAAAAGCCTACGGTTTTAAGACCCTGAAATGCCTGGAAATCGCGCTATATCATGAACTTGGCAAATTGCCGGAACCTGAGTATCACCACAGATTTTGCTGACGAGCCACTATTATTTATCATGGCCGGCGCCGCCGGAGTCGGGGCCGCCGATCTTTCCTCAGTAACGGTCAAGGCCGCATCATTGGTTCCCGGAGAGGCAACACGTTATATTATAAAATTTAAGACCGAGGAACCGCTGTACTTATCCAAAGGTACGCGTATAACCATTGAGCTTCCCAAGGGTTTTAATATAAAACAGGATCATATCATGTCTGCCGATCCTGGCTGCACTCTGGCCAAATTGGAGTATAAAAACCCAGGAGACCGATTTTATTCCGTGGTTCGAGGCGCAACCAGCATCAAAAAAACCAGCAACGGCGTACAATGCACCTTCATACTCCGTGCAATACAGTCTGTCATTCCGCCCCATACCGATCTTTTTCTGACCCTGCCCGGTGTCGTCAACGCTCCCGTTACAGGCCGCTATCTTTTGAACCTGATGGTACAGGATGACCGTGGTGTCGGATATCAAGGTGCCGGCCAATTCATCCTGGGTTTGCCACCAACGGCTGCGCCCCAACAGGTGCAGCTGGTGGAGGCTTCATCCCATGAAATAAGGCTGGCATGGGATCCCGTGCCGAAGGCTACCCGTTACCGTGTTCTATTTTCCTCCCAACCCGCCGGCCACTTTATCAGTGCCATGGATCTGGCCAGAGAACCGTATCCGGGCGAAGATTGGGCCCTTACCGACACGACCCACGGTTTTAGGGGGCGCGGCAACGGCGGTCTTGTACCGGGGAGGACGTATTTTTTCAAAGTACAGGCGGGGAATGAGACAGGTTTTGGGCCGTCTTCAAAAATACTCCCTGTTACATTGCCGGAAATCAAGCCCATCAAGGACCTGCCGGGGGGCAAACAGACAAAAACCCTCATTTTACCCGGCAACATCCTTTTCATCAGGCTGGACCAGCCGGTGAGGATTGCCGATCAGGACGCCATTAAGGTTTATGAAAAAAGTTCCGGAGTTAACGTTAGAAACGTACATGTCATGGTGGACGAGATCGACAACAATAAAATCCGGATAAGTACCAAGGCTCCAGCCGGTCAAGAATATCTGGTGGTTTTTTATGAAGGCGCACTGGAGAGCCTGATCAAGCCCAATGTCGTCAATAATACTTTTGGCTGGACGGCTATGGTTGCGGATGGCGAATAGGAGGCTTGTAAAATGAAAAATTTATACAACTTACTCATATTGCCACCACTTTTCGTTTTGCTGGCGTTAATAAGCTTTCCCGTGATAGCGGCTTATAAAGCGCACGTTAGCACCCAGGACTCGATGTTGTTTGTGGATGAGTATCCACAGGCCAAAGGCACGAAACTGGACAACTGTTTTTTGTGCCACACCGGTGGTGAAGTGAAGGATAGATATCTTAATGATTGTGATTATTGCCATGCGATATACGGATACCGAGCCCCCCATCCGCCGGGCAGCCTTGAAAAGACCCTGAATGCTTACGGAGCGGCCTATCTTGAGGCCGGTAGAAACGCGGAGGCCTTCAGAATTATTGCCGGAATTGATTCAGACGGAGACGGCTTCAGCAATGAGGAGGAAATAAAGGACGGCTCCCTTCCCGGGGACAAGAACGACAATCCGGCGACCCAAGAAGCACCGGCCGTGATCTACAATAGAACCAAACTCAACCGCCTGCCGCGCACCAACCAGTTCATGGCGTTTGATACCGCCAAATTCGGTGATTATTATGCTGTCTATTCCGGGGTGAAGGTTTGGGATCTTTTGCTGGATGCAGGGGTCTTGGAAACGGCCACGGACATTACAATCTACTCAATCAGCGGTTACAGTCGTAACTTTCCCATAAATGAAATCAAGCAAGGCTTTGACCAAGGAAAATTCTTCTCGCGGTATCCATGGATTAAACACCCTGCCGAAGTGCCCTTCAAGGACGGACGGCCCATACCGGGCAAGCAGTTTTTTATCGTAGCCTTTGAGCGGGATGGTTTTCCTTTGCTGGAAGGCAAAATGAAGGCTGACGACAAAGGCCATTACCACATGTACGGCGAAGGTCCCTATCGTTTCATATCGCCATCACTGCAGCCGATCGTCCCTGATCGGTCACAATGGAGTATTGACCGGGACGAACCGCCCTATCCCTTCAATCCCGACAGGCCGGTTCCTAAAAACGCCGACTACTGCATTAAGTCCATTGTCGCCATTCAGGTCAACACCGCGGACAATAAATCATTTCGTTATAACTGGTCCGAAAAGCAGCTTCAAATGGCTGCAAACGGCGAACTGGTCGTGTACGGTGCCATCCGGCCCCGTGAATTGGGGCGAAACCGGTTTTCTTGGGTACAGAATTGACCCCCTGATGACCCCGGCCATGCAGCCCTTCGTGCACCAACGAATCGTCACCATCAACGATACTGATTTATTCGGTGTCGTTTATTACCTCAACTACCTGCAGTGGTGTGCCGAGGCGAGGGAACTGTTCGCTTTCAGGTTCGTGGAGGGTTTTCCCGAACAACACTTGATTGCCGTGGTGGATATGGACACCAGGTTTTTCACTCCGGCGCGATTGAAGGACGAGATTGCCATCCGGATCCACCTGGATTTTACGGAACGAAAAACTACCCATCACATGTTTTTCGACGTGCGCCGGGTGTCCGACGACAAGCAGCTTGCTGCTCATCGGCAGACCCTGGTTTTCACCACCCTGAAAGGAAAAATCATCAAATTGCCCCGCCAGGCCGTGGATTTGATTGAGCGCTGCCGACCCCGCTCATAATCGCGGTCCAACATGGACATCATTGAACAATCAACCTCCCCCCCTTCCATTGCGAGAGAACAAGGCCATGTCCGAGCTGCAACCGGCATGGCCTTGCAACCTCTGTCAGACTTTCACTTCCTCCGCGGAGGGCTTGGTGCGTTGGTGCGGCCCGCACAGCCTCACCGGCATATCAAGCCAATGTCCGAATCCGGCGAGTATTCCCTGCCTGATCCTGCTACAATGACCCCATGAAACAGCTCGATGAGGATATCTGCTACAAAGCCCTTTTGGCTCGCGATCGACGATTCGACGGCCGGTTTTTTACCGCCGTCCTGACCACGGGAATCTTCTGCCGGCCGATCTGCCCCGCCATCACCCCCAAGCGCGAAAATGTGCGCTTTTTCCCTACCGCCGAGGCGGCGATGGCCCACGGCTTCCGCCCCTGCCTGCGTTGCCGACCGGAGGTCACGCCGGGCCATCCCGCCGCTGCCGGGATCCATGCCACGGTGCGTCGCGCGGTGCAACTCATCGAGGATGGGGCCCTGGACAGGGGTTCCATTGAGGATCTGGCCGCCCGCCTCGGCATCGGCAGCCGCCACTTGCGTCGTCTCTTCAAGGAACATACCGGCGTCACCCCCCGGGAGCATTTCCGGGCGCGTCGACTGCTGCGCGCCCGGCAGTTGATCGCGGACAGCAACCTGAGCATGTGCGAAATCGCCGCGGTAGCCGGGTTCCGCAGCCTGCGCCGTTTCAATGCTGCGATGAAAACCGCTTACGGTCACGCGCCGACGGCCTTTCGGCGCGGCTTGCGATCCCCGCGGCCCGCTTCGGTTCCGGCCTCACCCGGACCGGCGGTTGGTCGTGAGGACCTGGTGCTGCGTCTTGGCGCCCGGCCGCCCTTCGATGCGACCTATCTGCTCTCTTTCTTTCGGGAGCGCGCCATTCCGGGACTGGAACAGGTGGGACCGGATTGGTATTGCCGGGGTTTTCGGCTCGGCGATGCCGTCGGACTGATGCACTGCCGGTTTACCCGGGACGGCAGGGGGGTCGAAATCGGCCTGCGCGGAGCGGTCTGCGAGAAGCTTCTCGAAATCAGCGGACGGGTGCGCCGCCTGTTCGATCTGGATTCCGATATCGCGGCGATAAACGCCCTGCTGGCCGATGATCCTCTGCTCCTTCCGTTGATCGAAACACGGCCGGGGTTGCGGGTGCCGGGCTGCTGGGACCGGTTCGAGCTCGCCGTACGGGCGGTGCTGGGGCAACAGGTTTCGGTAGCGGCGGCGCGCACCCTGGCCGGGCGCTTGGTCATGCGCCACGGGGAACCGTTGCCGGCGGCACTGATCGCCGACTGCGCGGTCACCCATCTGTTCCCCACCGCCGACAGTCTGATGAATCTGGATCTGCAGCCCATCGGGCTCACCGGACGACGCGCCCGCACCCTGTCCGGAGTGGTCGCCCTGTTTGCCGCTTTCCGCGCCCACGATCCCGTCGACGCATCGTTGCTCGCCGATCTCGCCGCGATCTCCGGGATCGGGCCGTGGACCCTGCATTATTTCGCCCTGCGGGGACTGGGCGAGCCGGATGCCTTTCCGGCGGCCGACCTCGGCCTCCTCAAGGCCTCCGCCCGCGGCGGCGGACCGGACAAGGCCGGGCTGCTGGAAGAGCACTCGCAACGCTGGCGACCCTGGCGGGCCTATGCTGCGCAATATCTGTGGTCGTCACTGGGAGACTGATGATGAAAAAGAGTGCTAGCGAGGCCACCCGCATCGACATCGCCTGGTACGCAAGCCCCATCGGTGCCTTGATTCTTGCCTCTGTTGGAGGAAAACTGGTGCATCTGGATTTTGAGGGCAATGAAAAGCGTCTGCGAACCATCCAGAACCGTCGCCTCAAGGGTATTGATTGGCGGCAAAACGGGGCGATGGCGGCCCCGATCATCCGCTGGCTCGATGCCTATTTCTCCGGCGAGATGCAAGCTTTGCCGATGACGGATGTGAAGTTGCGCGGCACCGATTTCCAGCAACAGGTCTGGCGGGCGCTGCTCGCCATTCCCTACGGGGAATGCCGGTCTTATAGCGGGCTGGCGGCCGATCTCGGTCACCCAGGAGCCGCGCGGGCGGTGGCACGGGCCAACGCCCTCAATCCGATAGCGATCATCGTGCCATGCCATCGCGTGATCGGATCGGACGGCAAACTGACCGGTTACGCCGGTGGTTTGGACCGCAAACGATGGCTACTCGACCACGAAGCAGGGATTCGCATTGCCGATGAGCGTACCGGCAGGGATGTTTCCTGCCGGCCTGCATAACGGGACCTTTCAGGTCGAGGGGGCATGGCGTCGGATCATGGCAACTTATTGAATATTCCAAAAAACATAAATTATCCCCAAAATCCCACTTATCCTCCTATTTTTGCAGGCAAAAGCATCGATTAGTCAACAGTTCGCCTACCTTGCCTCGGAGCGTATGGCCTGCCGATAAACGGCAGGCCATTTGTCCATTCATGTCCCGGATCACGGATTGGGTCGTGCCACATGCAATATGTTCCACCGCCAAGCCCGGGCAAGTGGGATCACGCGCCATCCCCACGACTGCTGAAAGGACACGGGGGATTTATGATTGACATTATAATATCATTTATGACATTATAATGTTCAGTTCGGCTTTCGGCCACCACAACTGCCCGGGGAAAACAACCAACCCAAGAATCTGCACCCCGTGTCGACCTCACCGCCGACATGACCGAATCTCCCGGCAAGACCGTTCCCATCCTGCGCCCACTTCGTCCTCCGCACCGCGGACTCAACGAAACCCGCATGATTCCGGTCTTTTTTTCAGGAATCGTAAGGGTTTTTCGTATTCGGCGCCAACGGCATGCGGCCGCCCCATGCTTCGGTTCCGATCTGTTTGCCATGTCATACCCCGTTCGTATCGACTTGGTTGCCGGGCCCGAACGTTAAACCAGCCTCCCTGACATGAAAACAACTTCAAAAAATGCATGTCCGCATGCCGTGGATGAATTATGGACCTACCCTTGATTGACTGGAATGAGATCTGGCGGAAACAGCAACCGCGAACCTTCGATGAAGAACGCAACCGGAGTTACTGGAACAAACGCGCCAAGACCTTCAGCCGACCGGAAAATGTCAGCCCTTATGTAGACCGGTTTCTGAACCTGCTGCAGCCCGAACCCCATTGGCGGGTTCTGGATGTCGGCTGTGCCGCCGGGACCCTGGCCGTTCCCCTGGCTTCCCGGGTCTGCCAAGTCACGGGCCTGGATATTTCACCGCACATGCTTGCCGGCCTGCAGGAGACCTGCAGGGCGCAGAACATTCAAAACATTCGTCCCGTCGAGGCGTCCTGGAACGATGACTGGCAGAGCCTGGGCATCGAGCCCCACGAGGTGGTCATCGCCTCACGTTCCGTGATCGTCCCGGACCTGCGCCAGGCCATTGTCAAGCTCAACCGGTTCGCCACCAGCAAGGTCTGCATCTCCATCCCGGTCGGCACCGGACCTTTCGATCCACTGCTATTGCGTGCCATCGGCCGCCCTTGTCGTTGCGGCGCCGATTATATCTGTGTGGTCAACCTGCTTTACCAGATGGGCCTGCGGGCCAGCCTCAATTTCATCACCTACGAGGAAGAGTCCGGCTATCAGGATGAGGCGGAGGCCTTTCGCGCCCACCAACGCCGCTTGGGAGAACTGACGGCCGACGAGGAACAGGCCCTGCGACAATATCTGCGCACCGGCTACATCCGCCGCGATGACCGCTGGCAACGAGCCGAACCCCTGCGGGTCAGTTGGGCGGTCCTGGACTGGTCTCCGGTTCCGGAGGCGCCGGACCGTCTACCCTGAACTTTTTTGCAGTCCTGGAGGGAACCTGATGCACAACGATTCATCCGCAAAACGAAACCGTTCGCCTTTTCTCCTCTGGCCGACCGTACTGCTTTACCTGCTGCCCATCACCGCCGGGGCCTCGCCCTTGGCGACGGAAGGGGTCTTCACTCTCGGCCGGGTGGAAGTCACCGGCGCCCGCGACGAAGACCCGAGAGCGTTGACTACCGAGCAGATCACGGAAGAAGACCTGCGCCGGTTCAACCGCGACGATGTGGCCAAGGCCCTCGAACTGTTGCCGGGCGTGCATTTCACCAAGGTCGGAGCCCGCAATGAAAGCACCGTTTATGTGCGCGGTTTCGATCTGCGGCGCGTGCCGCTGTTTCTGGACGGCATTCCGGTCTACGTGCCTTATGACGGCTATCCCGACCTGCGCCGCTTCACCACTTTCGATCTTTCGCAGGTAACGCTTGCCAAGGGCTTTGCCTCGGTCCTGTACGGCCCCAACACCATGGGCGGCGCCATCAACCTGGTGACCAAGCGGCCGGAGAAGGCCTTTGAGGCCAACCTCGGCGCCGGTTATGCCTCGGGACACACCTACCAGGCCTATTTCAACCTCGGAACCAACCAAAACTGGTGGTATCTGCAGACCGGCGCCAGCCTGTTCAATAGCAGATACTTCCGCCTCTCCGACCATTTCCGGCCGACCGTGGCCGAAGACGGCGGCCGGCGCGAGAACTCTTACCAACGGGATCGCAAGGCCAGCATCAAGATCGGCCTGACACCCCGCGGTGACGATGAATACGCCTTCAGCTATACCTACCAGCACGGTGTCAAGGGGACGCCGCCCTATGCCGGCAGCGATCCCGCGACCACTCCACGCTATTGGCGCTGGCCCTACTGGGACAAGGAAAGCTTCTACTTCAACTCCTTCACCGAACTCGGCATGAAGTCCTACGTCAAGTCGAGGCTCTACTACGATCGCTATAAAAACTCCCTGTTCAGCTACGACGATGCCGACTACGACAGCTTCACCCGCCCCTATGCCTTTCAGAGCGACTACAAGGATCACAGCTATGGCGGCTCCATGGAACTCGGAACCCGGCTGCTGCCGGGCAACGACCTGAAAATGGCCTTCCATTACAAGCGTGACGTCCATCGGGAACACAATTGGCCCAACCCCTACCAACGATTCGAGGATGAAATCTGGTCCATTGGTGTCGAAGACACCCTGGATTTATCCGAAAGATGGCAGTTGGTAACCGGTGTCTCCTATGACTGTCTCCGCACCTTGGCAGCCGAAAACCTGATTGATGGGGCGCTGGTTGATTTCCCCAAGGACCGCGGCGGTGCCTGGAATCCGCAACTCGGCCTGTTTCACAACCTGACCGAGACCGCCACCCTGTACGCCACCGCGGCGCACAAAACCCGCCTGCCGACCATCAAGGACAAATACTCCTATCGTCTGGGACGGGCCATTCCCAATCCGGACCTGCGACCGGAAAAGTCCTGGAATTTCGAATTTGGATACCGGGATCGCTTCCTCCATCGCCTTTCCTTCAATGCCGCCATCTTCTATAGCCGCATCAGCGATTTCATTCTCCTTACCACGATACCGGATCCGGCCAATCCCGGCACCACCACCGGCCAGAACCGCAACGTCGGCAAGGTCGAGCAGTACGGTCTGGAACTGGGACTGAGCGGCAACCTGACCGCGAACCTCGAGGCGGGGCTGAACTATACCCTGTTGGCACGCGACAACCGCAGCAACGACGACAAACTGACCAGCACCCCCAGTCACAAGCTGATGGTCTTTGCGCGCCACCGCCCCCTGTCCTGGCTGACCGTGCAGGCTGACATGAATTATTACTCCAATTCCTACAGTTCCTCCAACGGAGCACGCATCGCCGGGGAATTCGCCGTGGTCAACACCAAGGTTGAAATCGAGCCGCTGCCGAACCTGATGGTGGAAGCCGGCATCAACAACCTGTTCGACACCAACTACGCTTACGACGAAGGCTACCCGGAACCCGGTATCAACTATTTCACCAACCTCCGCTACCGGTTCTGAACGACGGCTTAGGGGAACGACAAAAACAATGCATCGGAATAAAAAGATATACGCGCTGCTGTTTCAGCTCATGCTGATCGGGATTATGAGCCTGACGCCCCGGACGGGCACGGCCGGAACAGTGACCGCCGGACACGGACCGTCGACCAGGGCCGCGGGGGAAATCAAGCGGGTCTATGGGGCCTCGCCGCCGGCCACCCTGCTTCTTTACGCCATCGATCCGACCCTGATGATCGGTTTGAACTTCCCCCTTCGGGACCGGGAGAAACCGTTCATTCATCCCCATGTCCACACCCTGCCGGTGGTCGGCGGCTATTTCGGCCAGGGCAACACACCCAATCTGGAACTGCTGCTGAAAATTCGGCCGCAACTGGTCGTCAGCGGGCGTACCAACGCCCTGCAGGCCCGGCTTGATGCCCGCCTGCGGCAAATGGGCATTCCGGTTGCGCGCTTCGACCTCGAGCAACTCGCGGATTACCCGCAAATCATCCGCCGCCTCGGCCGGTTGCTGCATCGTTCGCAGCGGGCCGAGCAATTGGCCGCATATGCCGACCGGGTGTTGGCGGACATCCCGCCTCGAACCGCGTCCATACCAGCACAATTGCGCCCCCGGGTCTATTACGCCCAGGGCCCTGACGGCCTGCGAACCGATTGCCACACCTCCTGGCATGCCGAATTGATTGAATTGGCCGGCGGCTACAATGTGCATCGCTGCCAGGCGCGGGACGATTTCGGCATGGAACAGGTCAGCATGGAGCAGGTCCTCATGTACCGGCCCGACATCATCCTGGTCCGCGAAGCCTCCGCCTACCACCGCATCACCACCGCGTCGGCATGGCGCCAGGTTCCGGCCGTGCGCCAGGGGCGGGTGTATCGCATCCCCCAGGTCCCCTTTGACTGGTTCGATCGACCGCCATCCTTCATGCGGATTCTGGGATTGCAATGGACCGCCTCCAAACTGCATCCGCAACGGTTTCGGATCGACCTTGCGGCGGAAACCCGCCAATTCTACCGGCTCTTTCTGCAGGTCGAGATCTCCGACCGACAGATTGCGGACCTGCTCGAATCCGGCGAGGTGCGGCCATGAGCCTTCGCACGGTCCTGCGCCGCTATTGCCCGCAGGGTCTGTTGTTGCTGCTGGCAGCGGCCGCCATCTGGTCACTGACCCTGGGGCGCTATCCCGTCTCGACGGCTGAAACCGTCCGGTTTCTGCTCCACAAGCTGTTCGGATTCGGCACGCCGGAAGCGGTCCAATACCAGCTTTGGCATAATGTGCTGTGGGAGATCCGCGCTCCGCGCATCGCCGCCGCGATCCTCATCGGCTCGGCCCTGGCCACCTCAGGCTCCGCCTTCCAGGCCATGTTCATCAACCCCCTGGTGTCGCCCGGCCTGCTCGGCGTGCTGCCGGGCGCGGCCGCCGGCGCCGCTCTGGGCATGCTGCTTGACCGGGGTTGGGGCACGGTCCAGCTCTGCACCTTTGTCGGCGGCCTGGCCGCCGTGGGCCTGGCCGTAAGCCTGGCGCGCCTCTACCGCGGCGACCGGCTGCTGATGCTGATCCTCGGCGGCATCATCAGCGGCTCCCTGTTCACCTCGCTGCTGTCACTGCTCAAATACCTGGCCGACCCCAACGATCAGTTGCCGGCCATCGTTTACTGGCTGATGGGCGGCCTGTCCCTGGCGGATGCCGAAACAGTGGCCATGGTCGCCCTGCCGATGCTCACGGGTATGGCCGGCATCCTGCTGTTCGCCGGCCATCTCAATGTTTTGAGCATGGGCGACGAAGAAGCCGGCAGCCTTGGTCTCAGGGTGCGGCAGGTGCGTTTCTGGCTGGTCCTGCTGGCGACGGTGATCAGTGCCCTGACGGTGGTCATCGGCGGCCTCATCGGCTGGGTCGGGCTGGTCATTCCCCACAGCGCCCGCATGCTGGTCGGCCCGGACAACCGCCGACTGCTGCCGGTGGCGGCGGTCCTCGGCGGCCTGTTTCTGCTCACCGTCGACAACCTGTCCCGCCTGCTGCTGCAGGTGGAAATTCCCCTGGGGATTCTTACCTCGCTGCTGGGCATTCCCTTTTTTGCCATGGTGCTGAAAAACGCCAGGAAAGGCTGGGGGTGAAACATGCTGCTCGAAGCCCGCGATATCAGTTTCAGCTATGATGACCACCCGGTACTGAACAAGGTTTCCGTGGGGCTGCCGCGTGGCGGCCTGGTTTCCCTGCTCGGCCCCAACGGCTGCGGCAAAACCACCCTTTTGAAGGTTTTGCTGGGCATCTATCCGTTCCGCGGCGGCGAGGTGCGTCTCGACAACCGGCCCCTGCACAACCTGTCGCGCAAAGCCCTGGCGCGGGAAATGGCCTATGTGCCCCAACTGCACCGCGCCGCCTTTGCCTACCAGGTCCTCGATGTGGTGCTCATGGGCCGGTTGCCCCATAAAAGCTTTCTGGCGCCCTTTTCCCGCCGCGACCGGGAGCTGGCCCTGGCCGCCCTTGAGCGACTCGGCATCGCCCATCTGCGGGAGCGGACCTACACCTGCATCAGCGGCGGCGAGCGGCAACTGGTGCTCATCGCCCGAGCCCTGTGCCAGGGAGCGCATACCTTCATTCTCGATGAGCCGGTCACCGGCCTGGATTACGGCAACCAGATCCGGCTGCTGGAACAGCTCTCCAGGCTGGCGTCGGAGGGCTACACCTTCGTCAAATCCACCCATTTCCCCGATCACGCACTGTGGATTTCCAGCCATGTGGTATTGCTCAAGGACGGCCGGGTCATAGCGGAGGGCAAACCGGAGCAAGTCATCAACAAGGACACCCTGTTCCATCTCTATGGTACCGAAGTCGACGTGTGGCCGTTGCTCGAAAATTTTCGCATCTGCGTGCCGGAACGTATTCGGCAACGCTTCTGTAGCTGCCATGACAGTCGGCGGCCGGTTCATTTTTGTGAAACAGGAGGAAAACAATGCTGAAAGTGGAAAATCTGCAATCCACCCTGGAACGCTGCGAGGAGTATCACGGTCATCTCTGCACCGGCCAGATCATGGGGGTGCGAATGGCCAGAAAAGGCCTGGAACTGGTGGCGGCCGAAGACATCAAGGATCTCATCGTCTTCGTTGAAAACGACCGCTGTATTACCGATGCCATCACCATCGCCACCGGCGTGCGCCTGGGCCGACGCAGTCTGAAATTTCTCGATTACGGCAAGATGGCCGCCACCTTCGTCAACCAGCGCACGGGCAAGGCCTGGCGGGTGGCCAGTCGCGGTCACGCGGAACTGCCTCCGGCAGAGGCCAAGGCCAGGGCCCTGAAAGAAGACGATGAAATACTGCTTACCTGGCGGCCGGTCACCGTATCCTTCAACCCGGGCGATCTGCCCGGCCCGCCGGCACGCATTGTCCAATGCGCCCGGTGCGGTGAAACGGTTCTGGATTACCGCGATGTCACTCTGTCGGGAAATACCGCCGAGCCGCTGTGCCGGGCCTGTGGCCACGGCGCCTATTACCGGACCTGCGATACCGCCCCTGCGGCTGCCGAAGTTTAAAGCACCCCACTCCCCACCCGGGCCGCGCCTCCTCGGCCCGACAGCCATCGGGGCTTGACACCCCCGGGCGGCAGGTGCCGCCCTGGGTCTTTTTCCTTGTGCGAGCCGGCTCTTGACAGCAATCGCTGTTCGTTATATAAGACGCTAAATAACGGAGGAGGTCCAATAGTGGATTTCAACCAATGTGCCTGTTCGGGAAAAAATCTGGCCCGTCTGGTTCGGCCGGCCGTACTGGCCTTGCTGACTCGCGGTGAGACGCATGGTTACGACCTGATGCAGCAATTGTGCGGATTGGCCATCTATGCCGATGCTCCGCCCGACACCAGCGGCGTCTACAAGGTTCTCAAAACCATGGAGCAGGAAGGGCTGGTTTCGTCCAGTTGGGAACCGGGGGGCAGCGGACCGGCCAAGCGGCGTTATGTTCTGACTCGGGATGGCAGGGAGTGTCTGCGACGCTGGATTGAAACGCTGGAAGGCTACCGCTCTCAAATCAATGGCCTGCTGGCCATTCTTCGGCCGGATGGCAAGTCATCGCCAAGCATTGGTTAAAGCAGGCGGCACAAGGCGAAGCGGTGCGGCAATCAAGGAGCACTATCCATGTACCACCCTTCTCTCGACCCATCGCCTTGTGACCACAAAACCCAAGCCGAACTGCATTTCCGGATGAATGATGCCCTGAGGAGCGATGAGGGCCTGACGCTTCGTCCTGCAAAACAGCCATGATGTTTTTTCCCCAAGCGCTTTCCACTGCTCTTCGACCCGGTGGCGGAAGTCTCTCCCGGCCGGTCTGGGGCATTTCCGCTGCGGTGTTCGGCATCGGCCTCTGGCAGCTGGTTGCCTGGCTGGTGACGACCCGCCGCGGCGTTCCTTTTCCCACGCCCATCGAATGCCTCTGGGTTTTGCGCAATCTGTTGATGGGCGCCGTCTTTCTGGAACACAGTATCTACCATCATCTGCAGGTGAGTCTGGTCCGCTGGGCCGAAGGTTTCGGCATCGGCCTGGGCGCCGGACTATTCTACACCTTGATCGCCGGCTGGTGGCGCCCGGTGCGTTTGCTGACCATGCCGACCGTGGAGGTGCTGCAGGTCGTTCCGGGTCTGGCCTGGATTCCCGTGGCCATCCTGCTGTTCGGACTCAACCAGACCGCCACCGTGGCCATGATCGCCGTCACCGCCTTTCCGGCCGTGGCCATTGCCGGGGTGATGGGAGTGCAGAGCGTGGACCGGCGCTACGTGCGCGCCGGTCGGATGTGCGGCGCCGGACCGCTGTCGCTGTTCGCCACCGTGTTTCTGCCCGGCGCCCTGCCGCATCTGCTGAGCGGCCTGCGCATCGCCCTGGGGGCGGCCTGGCGGGTTCTGGTGGCGGCGGAGATGATCGTCGGCTCCGGCGACGGGCTGGGCTATGCCATCATCCAATCGCGCTGGACCATGGACTATGTGTCGGCTTTTGTCTGCATCGCCATCATCGCCCTTTTCGGGCTGGGGCTCGAACGCCTGGTGCTGGCGCCTCTGGAGCGGCGCACCGTCAGACGATGGGGGCTCAGCCATGAGCACTGAAGCGGCCCTGGTGCTCCATCAGGTGGGCAAGATCTTCCCCGGCCAGGGGCGTCAGGGCGGGATAACGGCCCTCGACAGCCTGGATCTCGAGATCCGCCGGGGCGAGTTCGTGGCGGTCGTCGGCCCCAGCGGCTGCGGCAAGTCGACCCTCATCGACCTGCTGGCCGGCTTCACCCGGCCCACCTGCGGCTCGATCATGACCGGGAGCCGGCCGGTGTCGGGCCCCGGGCCCGACCGGGTGGTGGTCTTCCAGGATCACGCGGTGTTGCCCTGGTACACGGCCCTTGGCAATGTCGCCTACGGCCTGCGCCGCCAGGGAGTGCCGAAGGGGGAGGCCAAACGGCGTGCCCGGGAAGCCCTGGTCCGGGTCGGGCTGGAGGAATTCCTGCATGCCCATCCCGCCGCCCTGTCGGGAGGCATGCGGCAACGGGTGGCGCTGGCCCGCGCCATGGTCCTGAATCCGGAAATTCTGCTCCTCGACGAGCCTTTCGCCGCCCTTGATGCGGTGACCCGGGCCCGCCTTCAGGACGAATTGACGGTTCTTTGGCAGGAGTTCGGCTGGACGGTCATTTTCGTCACCCATACCCTGGCCGAGGCGGTTTACCTGGCAGACCGGGTGGTCGTGCTGGAACGCCCGCCGGCGGGACTGCGCGGCATCGAAACCATCGATCTGCCGCGCCCACGCCGGCGCCGCGATGGGCGGATCATTGCCTGCACGGAACATCTCGATGCGCGCCTGAGCGGCGGCCTTGATGAACTGGACGGCGAAACCTGCATTTGTGCACGACTCTGAACAAGGAGATGTCATGAAATCGAAAACAGCCCTCGTCTGTTCCGCATTGGTCGTTTTGTCCCTTTTCGCCGTGCTGTCCATGTCCGGCTGCGACAACCGCTCCGAGGTCAAAAGCGATGCCGTCGTGTGTCGCCTGGCCTATACCTCCAAGGGCTACTACGCACCTCAGTTCCTCGCTTCCCAAAAAGGCTGGCTGGCCGCCGACGGCGTGATTGTCGAGGATGTCAAACTGGGCATGAGCGCCGGTATCGCCGCGGCCGAAGCCCTGGTCAGCGGCAGCGCCGACGTGGCGGTAATGGGTGACGTGCCCGCCCTCATCGCCCTCGCCGGCCCCCGTGACTGTGTCCTGGTGGCCGCCTACGGCGGCGGGGAGAACATGCACTCCATCGTGGTCGGCGACAAGTCGGGAGTTGCCGAACCGGCAGATCTGGCAGGAAAACGCCTCGGCGTTCAGTTCGGTTCCAGCACCCATGGTGCGGTTTATCTCTACCTGGAGCATCACGGCATCGACCCGGCGACGGTCCAACTGGTGAACCTGTCCCAGAAGGATCTCATCGAAGCCCTGCTCAGCGGCTCGATTGACGCCTTCGCCGCCTCCGAACCGACTCCCATGCTGGCGCAGGAAAAGGTGCCGGGAGCCCGCCAACTGGCCGACCTGTCAGGTCTTGGCAATGACTACCCTTCCCTCATCGTCGCCTCGCGGGAATTCGCCGACGCCCATCCCGAAGCTGTCCGGGCCATTGTCGCCGGCACCCGCCGGGCCGTGGACTGGATCAACGCCGACCCGGACGCAGCCGCCGCCGAAACCACCCTGGTGACCGGCGTGCCGGCCTCGCTGGAAGCCGCCATGTTCCGCAAGATGGAATGGCGGGTCCGGCTGGATGAACAGGTTACCAGAAGCCTGAATATGACAGGGGAGTTTTTACACCGCATCGGCAAACTGAAGGAAGTCCCGGATGTGGAGGGTCGTTCGCGGCCGGAATTCCTGCAACCCCAGGTTGGACAAGGGCGCAGGGAGTCCTGAGCGGAGCTGGGGGAATTGAATGCCTGCCGATCGGTTTTAATGGTTTGCGGATGGGAACGCCGGGCAAGTTCGCGTTGTTCAGAACGACGCACGGGATAAATGTGTTCAGCAAGCGGCACGCAGCCGCTCCGCAACCGATCAATAAAGCCTGCGAAACGCCGAGGCCTTGATCGCCGCCATCACCTCTGTGCCGGGCGCAAGCCCGAGTTCCTCGACGGCTTCGCCGACGACCTGGCCGACCAGCGACTGCCCCATGCAATCGAGTTCCACGCCGACCCGGCTGCCGACCTCGACAAGCTTCCTGACCCGGCAATGCAGCAGATTGCGGGCACTGGACGCTTCCGGATGCCGCTTGAACAGGGTAATGTCCTTGGAGGAAAGTTCAAACATGCCGGGGGCCGGGTCGACTCCGTTGAGCAGCACCAGCTCCTGCCCGCCCCAGCGATAAACCGTCAGCTCGCCGCGGGATCTGGGTTCTTCCAACTCCAGCAGATTCATGAAACCCGCCGGGCTGCTGCCCATGCATCGCAGAGCCAGTTCATCCACGGCGGTCTGGGAGCGGAATCGGCCGTTTTCGAATTCCAGCACCTGCTCGGCCATCATCTGCATTTCATTGAGGGAGTGGCTGATAAACAAAAAAGGTATGGCGAATTCTTTGAAGACGTTTTTCAGATAGGGAATGATTTGATATTTCAATCCGTCATCGAGGCCGTTGAGGGGCTCGTCCATCAGTATCAACCGCGGATTGCCGAGAATGGTTCTCCCCAGCGCCACCCTTTTGGCCTCTCCCCCGGAGAGACTGCCGACGCCCCGGTCCAGCAACGGGGCAAGATTGAGCACATCGATCAAATCGTCCGCTTTGATCCGGGGCCGGGAGCCGGCGACCCGCCGGTGGCCATAGAAAAGGTTACGCCTGACGGACATGTGCGGAAACAGGTTGGAACTCTGGAAGACCACCCCGACATGACGGTGTTCCGGACGGAGATGAACTTTCCGGGAGGCATCGAACAACGTCTCGCCATCCAGGCGGATAAACCCGGAATCCGGTCGGAACAAGCCGGACAACAGGCTCATCAGGGTGGTTTTGCCGCTACCGGAAGGACCGAAAACTCCGATGCGACGGCCCTCGGCAGTGAAATCGGCGGCAAAGGAAAACCGTCCCAGCTGCTTTTTCAGTGAAACTTCCAGCTTCATCGCCGTTCCTCCCTGTTCAGCCTCCGGACCATGCTTTCATTGAAGATCAATACCACCAGGGCCAGCAGCACGGATACCAGGCAAAGCCCGAGGGCCATGCCATCGCCGCCCGGGGTACTGGAATAACTGTAAATGGCCAGGGGAATGGTCTGGGTCACTCCGGGAATATTGCCGGCGATGACGATGGTGGCGCCGAATTCACCAAGACTGCGCGCAAACATCAGGGACATGCCGGCGAGTATCGAGCGACCTGCAAGCGGCAGGGTCACGGTCAGAAGGGTGTCATGCCAACCTGCGCCCAAGGTTCGCGCGGCGTGCAGCAGTTGCTTGTCGATCCCTTCCAGGCCGATGCGAATGGAGCGTACCAGCAGCGGGAAGCCCACCACCATGGAAGCGATGACCGCTGCCTTCCAGGTAAAAATAATCCGGATACCGAAGCGTCCCAGCAGTTGCCCCAGCCAGCTGTTCCCGCCCAGGGCCAGCAGCAGCAGATAACCGACCACGACCGGCGGCAACACCAAGGGCAGGTTGATCAGGCCATCCACCAGGGCCTTGGCGCGAAAGCGGCAGAAGGCCAGCAGATAGGCGACGCCGATGCCAAAGGGCAGGGACAGCAGGGTGGCGGCACAGGCCACCCATGCCGAAAGCTTCATGGCCTGCCAATCAGCGGGTGAAAAATCCAACATCTTGCGCACTCCAGAAGGCAGAACCGATGCGGCCCGGGGGCCCTTTACCTGATAACGAACCCATACTGCTCAAGGATCTTTCCTGCCTCGGCCCCACGCAGATATTTCATGAAGGCCTTGACTTCCGGTTTGGCGGCACCCTGGATGGTGACTCCCACCGGGTAAGTAACCTGATCATAGAGGTCTGCCGGCACTTCATAGAGGATGCCGGCACTCTTGGCCAAAAGGGCATCCGTCTTATATACGAAAGCGGCGTCGGCTTCGCCGCGATCCGCATACAGCAGGGCCTGCCGCACATCCTGGGCCATGACCAGCCTTGCGACCAGACTCGAATAAATGCCGGCCGCCTGCATGGCCTGTTCGGCATATTTCCCGGCGGGGACGCTTTGCGGACTGCCGATGGCGATGAGTCTGAGCTTGCTCAGGTCCTTCATGCTGGAAATTTTCAGTTTTTTGTCGCCGACCACGACCAGGGCATTGTATGCTAAAACCTTGACATCCCGGGGCGCGACAAACCCTTTACCAACCAGGTAGTCCATCCAGTCGGTGCTGGCGGAAATAAAAATGTCGGCGGGCGCCCCCTGTTCCACCTGCTTGGCCAAGGCGCCTGAAGCACCGAAATTGGGCAGAATTTTGACATCGGGATGCTTTTGTTCATAACCCGCGATCATCTGCTTGACCGCATCGCTCATGCTTGCCGCCACGGACAGACGCACCTCTCCTGAAAAAGCGGCAGTGACGGAGAAGAATACGCCGAAAAGTATCGCCAACACGGTTCTGGCTGCCAACATGATGAGTTCCTTTCTTCCTGATGCAGGATGCATGAGCCGAGGAAAGTTTTGCGAACCGAGCGAGGATGCGGTGGTTGCAGAATGGACAAAATAATGCCATATTGGATATTATCATGTCAAAAGAAAACTTGACGGTTCACAATTTCGTTCGTCGCTTTCGCGAAGAGCGCGGCTGGTCGCAACAGGATCTGGCAGAGCGCGCCGGCCTTTCCCGAACCGGTATCAGCGGCATTGAAGCAGGACGCCTGATCCCGTCCACCGCCGCCGCCCTGGCCCTGGCAGCCATATTCGGTTGCCGGGTCGAGGATCTCTTTGTCCTGACCGGCAACGAGGCCGCCCAGTGGGCCTGGCCGCCGCCCGGCAAAACCTGCCGCTACTGGCGAGCCATCATCGGAGCCAGGCATTGGCTCTATCCGGTGGAGGTCAGCCCCCTCGGCACGGTGCCCCATGACGGTGTCTGGCGGGACGGGAAATGCAACGATCACGAGTTTGCCGATCCGGTTCGCACCCTGGTGGTGGCCTGTTGCGATCCCGCGGTTGCCGTCCTGGCCGCGGAATATGCCCGGCAAACCCCTTTTCGCATGCTGGTGCTGCCGCGCTCCAGCCGCGCCGCCCTGGAACTGCTGGCGGCCGGCCTGGTCCATGCAGCGGGAGTCCATCTGGCCGACGCGGACAGCAAGGCAGGAAACCGCGATGCGGTGGCCCAAACCGTCCAAAATCCCTTCCAGTTGCTGCGCATCGCCGATTGGGATGAAGGCTTGGCCCTGGCGCCGGGCCTGGCCACCACCGCCATTGAAACCCTGATTGAGTCGAATTTGCAATGGATCGGCCGCGAACCGGGTTCCGGCGCCCGCCGGGTGCTCGATGAGATCACGCAAAACCGCATTTCTCTTTCCCACTTGGCCAGAGATCATCGGGGGGTGGCTCAGGCGATTCGCCATGGTTTTGCCCAGGCCGGCGTTTCCCTGCGCCTGGTCTGCGAAGAGGAAGGCGTCGATTTCTTATCCGTATGCAGTGAAGCCTATGATTTCTGCATCCTGCAATCGAGCGTCGACGACCCCCGCATCCGAGGACTGGTCGACGTCATTCAATCGACGGTTTACCGGAACCTGATCGGTGAGTTGCCCGGTTACGACAACCGTCGCACCGGCGAAATGGAGTCCACCGACGGGTAGACGCATGGGGGATGATGGCAGGACGTATACTATGGCTATGCAGTGAAGAAGTCTGTTTCGCCGGTAGCGGTTGCCGTGTCAGGAAAGCAGGATTTCGACGACCCATTTCGCCACGAGGCCGCTGACACGGGCACACTGGTCCTCGCGCAGCTTGGCGAACATCAAATACTCGCCGGCATTCCAGAAATTCCAGGTGCGTCCGCTGAATCTGTGCTGCAGATGCTCGCAGGAGGTGCCGCCGAACTCGGCCTGGAAACGGGCGACCAGTTTCCGCCCCACATTGAAATTTTGAAGGCCGGGGCCGGAGCCAAAATGGTCGGGATCCCGTCCATGCCAGGCGCCCAGTGCGAGTAAGCCGCCCGCCAGGGCACCGCACATACCGCTGCCCATGAGGGCGCCGCCGCCGGACAAACCATGGCTGGCCTTAATCAAATCGTCAGTCACCTTGTCCCCCATCACCGTTTGGACGGCGCTCAGGACACATTGGGGACAGCAGCCATATTTCAAATCCAGATCGTAGGCAATGTAATAGGCCTGATCTGCCAGTTCCCGACGTTCTTCATCATTCATGGCACGTATTTCCTCTTATGAAGTTTCCATCTTTCCATGCAGCCGGTCGGTGCCAAGGCCCCGGCCTTTTTTGGATCAGAATCCCACGTTATTAAAGACAATCAACCATATCCTGTCAAGAGATACAGACGCCATCCGTGGGTTGCGGATGGGCACTTCGACGGATTTGGCCTCGAGATTTTTCCCTGGCCATACCGGGAAAAAAGGCAGCGGACGGGAGTGGTAACGGCTGCGACGCAGAGCAGGCGGCCCAGGCCCAAAAGGCAGACAATGACTATATCTATTCCGGGATTGAAAGCGATGGGAAGCATGCGCTGCCCAAGATGAATTGCGATTCCGGAGAAGGTCGCCAGATGCTTCAGCCATGGACGGACGAAGATCGACGCCCTGATGTTGGCCGACCTGTGCATGGCCGCGATTATTCTTTCCCTGCACAGGCCCGTTCGAGGGCCGCCATGTCGAATTTCTTCATCTTCAGAAAAGCCCGGGTCACGCGGGCGCGCTGTTCGGGGGTGCCTGCCATCAGCGTGGCCAGTTTCGCCGGCACGATCTGCCACGAGAGTCCGAACTGGTCCTTGAGCCAGCCGCACTCCTCGGCCTGCGGCACCGCCGAGAGTTTTTCCCAGTAATAGTCGATCTCATCCTGGGTATCGCAGTTGACCACCAGCGAAACCGCTTCGTTGAAGGAAAAGTCGTGGGGGTGCGCCGAGTCCATCGCCGCGAACCATTGCCCTGCCAGCATGAAATCCTCGAACATCACCGTCCCTTCCCGGTCCGGTTCCTGGCCGGGGCCGTAGCGGGCGACGAGGCCCTCGCGGGCGTCCGGGAAGACGGAGAGATAGAACTTCATCGCCGCTTCGGCCTTGCCGCTGACCTCTTTGGTGAACAGCAATGACGGAACGATATTCGGCCGCGGCTCGCCTTCCGGATCGGAGAGGATCAGCTGCCAGGAGACGCCGAATCTATCCTGAACCCAGCCGTAGCAGGCACTGAAGGGATAGCTGTCGAGGGGCATCAACACGGCACCGCCCTCGACCAGTCTGCCCCACAGGGCATCCAGCGCCTCTTTCGCGTCCGGGCGCCGCGACGGGTCGAAGTTGACGAAGAACGACACCGACGGATTGATCTTGAAGGCGGGGCCGGCACTGATGGCCGTGAACTGGTAGCCGAGGAGCCGGAAACCCACCAACTCCACGTCGCCCGAAGGCGTATCGGCAATGGGCGTCACGCTTGTAACCGCCGAGTCGCCGCCAAAGGCGGATACATAGAACTCGGCCGCGGCCTTCGCTTGTTTGTCGAACCAAAGAAACGGGATGATCTTCTGGGTAGCCATAACGCCTCACCTTTCAGCATCTCGCAGCAGGCGGCGCCCCTCGGCCGTGAACAGCCACCAGGGGCGGGCTTCGCCGCTGTCGAGAAAATGCCTGGCCGCCAGCAGGGTGTAGAGCACGCAGGGGTCCTGACGCTTTCCCATGACGGCGCCTAGGCGGAGGTAGACGGACAGCGGCGCCAGCTCGGCCAGCTGCCGGGGCTCCATGATGCCGACGGCACGCAGGTCGGCGGCAATCGCCCTGCCGATGTTCGGCAACTCTTCGAGTTCTCGGGCCTGCTCCGGTCGCCGGGCTTTCATGTGCGTCTCCATCGCGGCTGTCCATCCCAACATGCGGTTTTTTCCTATTTTAGCACTCGTTGGCGTTACCATTGAAAAAAGGGCGACAGCGGCGATATAACCCCATAACCCGGCCACCCCGGCGTAGAGGGTCCCCACTATCACATCACCATCTGGCATGTGGATCCTGCCAAGGCCAGGATGCAATAGCATACCCGCGCAAATCCGTGACAGATCCTTCTAAAATTAGATCTATCCCGGTTTCATAGGTTTTTCGGGAAGGTGATTCTTCTAAAGATGCCGGTTGAAATCCATTTTTTGGTGCAATATCCGCACAACATCGATTCCGTCAGATAGCACTTTGAAGAAAATGACGTGAGAACCGGCGTATACTTTTCGGTATCCCGGCCTCATATCTGCAATATCTATAGAAGTGGCGAGATCGGTGGCCTGTTTTTCAATTACCGCCCACAGTTCACGGACATATTTTTCTGCCTGGTCCATACCCCATCGGGCAAAGGTGAAATCCCAGATATCGTCCAAGTCTCCCTTGGCCTTGGGCGTTAAGGTGACCCTGCTCATACGGAAAGGGACTTCTTCTTGTCCGCGATGAAGGCTTCAATGTCCAAGCCCGTAGAGGGGCCGGAATTTTCTCCCTCAATCAAGGCCCTTCTTAATTCTTCCAGCTTGAGATGGTCTCTCCGAATCAGGTCCCGCACATAGTCCGAGGCATTGGCATACCTTCCGGACTGCACACATTCCTCGACCCATTTCTTCATCTGCTCGGGCAATGAAATATTCATCGTCGCCATGGGGCTCTCCTTTTTATCGGGTGATGACTACACCCTATGGCAATCTTTGCCATTTGTCAACCGGAGGCAACCCGTTTGGGAGGGGTCCATTACCTGGTCTCCAGGGTGAAAGTGGCCCTCAGTCTTAACGGAGGTACTCAATCCAGGTTCGGCAGCCACGATGGGCGGCGAGAGAGCAGGCATCCTCACCGTAGTTGGCGGGGCAAACTGTCGGCACCGGCTGATTTTCCAACTTGTCGTCAACGTTCATAAAGGAAAACAGGAGGAGTTGGAAAGAGCCTTGGTGGTCCGGTCGCGGCTGATGTGTTCGATGTTGGCTTCCCCGTCAACAGGCCGTGGAAGCCCGGCTCATCCTGGGCCGCATGGAGGCCGGTGAGCATGATAAACTCCGCCTTGTTGCGCGGTTCCCGCAACAGGACCTGCTGCTGTTGTAAGCTACCACCGAAGTCAAGCAAATGTTTGCAAAGGATAAGGCTGGGAACCTCCGCAAGGCCGCGGAAAATTGGGTCAAAATGGAATCTGATATGGCGGGATAGTCCATATGCTCACAGCAAGGCCGGCGACTTCCATCGACAAATGGCCTTCCGATGAGCGGAAGGCCATTTGTCTAATCATGTCCACTGTGTGTGGCGAGTGTTTTTTGCCGCCACATTCCGTTGCAGTTAATCCGCCTGAGGGATCGCGGCCGCTTCAAATCCGTAATCCCGCAGAATGCCTTGCCCCTGGGGCGACAGGATGAACATGGCCAGCCGCCATGCCTCCTCGGCGGCCCCTTTCCTGACGATGAGGCCGTAATCGGCACCCACGGACAGATTGTCCGGCACCCGGACAATCTGAAGCGCCGGGACTTCCTTTTGCGCCAGCACCGCATTGGTGCAGTAGGTCAGAAACACATCGGCCTGCTTTTCGGTCATGACCCAACCATAAGGGTTGCGACCTTCGGGAGCCTTGGCGCTGTCGGGTCCGCCGGTCAACTGCAGGGCCTTGCCGGAAAGGGTGTCGAAACTCCCGGTTTTGATGCCGTCAGCCTTTTTAAAGAGTTCCCACGCGTAGTCCCCGCTCGGATCCGCCTTCGGAGTCGAGGTTCCTACCCGAATCTTCCTGTCCATCATAACCTTGTAGAGATTGTCGGTGGTCACCGCCAGACCGGGCTGCGCCAGACCACAGAGTTGATTCCGAGTGAACAGTACCACCGGACTGCCCCATCCGGCGGCGGCCAGGGTTTTCGGATGGTTCATGTCCGCAGAAGCAAATACATCGGGCTTTTCACCTGCTTCGATGGATTTGCGCAACAGTCCGCTGGGGCCGAATTTGGTGGTCACCTTGGTGCCATAGGCATTTTCATAGGCGGCCACCACATCGCTGAGAGCAGCCTTCAAGCTGCCCGCGGCATAGAGGGTCAGGGACTCGGCCGACACGGCCAGAGGCGCAGAAAAAACCAGCAGAGCCACCATCGTCAGGAACTTTTTACCAAACTTCATAATTTCCCCCTTTTCTTAAACTGCCTGATTGACCAAAGAACTTTTCGGAAATCTATTTTTTCCCACAATAAAAAGATTTTTATATGCTTCCAAGCGCTTCCTCTCGTCACATCACAAGGAATCGAACCACCTCCTCAAATTCCAAGTCTGAAAAAGTGCCAAGGTGCATTGTGGACATGCTTGTTTGAGCCGATTGGGGCACCAAATAGAATTGGGGACAAATTAAGAATAGACCAATGAAATATCTTGCCAAGCCGAATCGAAATATATTGAATTATATAGCGTAGTCTGCAAAAATCTACAAGAAACGATATCTATCGAACGAATGCTCCCTGGCCAACATTGGTACCATGCTGGAAATAATGTTGCATTTAATCGCCAATTCGTCATTTTTATGCCGTGGTCGCTGGTCTCCCAATCCCCTTCAACATGAAAGGAGTTTTCGATGAAGCACGTCTTGAATGCCGACCCTTTTGGAAAAATCGCGTTGCAGGGCTACGATCCGGTGGCCTTTCATTCTGCCGGCAAGCCGATGAAAGGGAATCCTGCAATTCTGGCTGAATATGCCGGCTACAAGTTTGTCTTTGCTTCCGAGGAGAACAAGACCGCATTTGAAAAACAACCCGAAAAATATCTGCCGGCGTTCGGTGGTTATTGTGCCTTCGGTATCTCCATCGGGGTATTGTTCCCGGTCGAAATCGACACCTGGGAGATCATCGATGGCCGCCTGGTGCTCCAATACACCACTGAAGTAAAGCAAATGTTCGAACAAGACAAAGCAGAAAACCTCCGCAAGGCCAATGAAAACTGGGCCAAAATGGAACCGGACATGGCGAAATAGTCTCGATATCCCTGGAGCACGGTCAGCGACTGCCATGCGAAAAAGGCCCCTCACAGAGGGGCCTTTTTTGCATGGCAAACTAATTTTTCGGTCGTCTTGGGCATTGTTTCAAGAAGGTGCGGCAACTTGGTCCGTGCCGGAATCTGCAAGCAGGCGCCGCCGGCGCTGCAAGAGATAGCAGGGCAACCCGCTCAGGGTCATCAACAGCCCCAGCAAGGCAGGTCCGGGTCGATCCCGGACAATCTGGACCAGAATCAACAGATACCCGCCCATGAACAATAGCGGCACCAAGGGATACCCCCAGGCCCGATAAAGTCGCGGCGTTTCCGGCCTCCGGAAGCGCAACACGAACAGGGCCAGACCGCAAGCCAGGCAGGACAAGACCATGACCGCCACGACGTAGCTAAGCAACTGGTCGAAGGTGCCCAGCACCAACAGCAGGATCCCCAACAGTGCCTGGCATGCCAGGGCGACGGTCGGGGTGCGGTATTTCGGATGCAGATGGCCAAGTCGCACCGCGAAGAGTCCGTCTCGGCCCATGGCATAGGCGACCCGCGATCCGGTCATGACTGTCGCATTGATGCCGGCGGCAATAGCCAATATGATGGGCAGGGAAACCCATCGCGCTACGCCCGACCCATAGAGCGACTGCAGGACCACTTGAGCGACGTTGGTGGCCCCGGCCAGCTCGGTCAAGGGCAGGGCCGTCACATAGACCAGATTGATCAACAGGTAAATGACCGTCACCGCCAGGGTGCCGAAAATCAATGCCCGGGGCAGATTGCGCTGTGGATTGCTGATTTCGCCGCCGACATAGGCGGCGGCGAACCAGCCGCTGAAGGTGAAAAGAACCGCGATCATGGGCCCGCCGAACATGCGCGACCAGCTTAACGGCATTGGTGCGACGCCGGTCAAGAGTTCCCAATTCACCCCCGGTGCCGCCAGACCCGCCAGCACCAGCCCCCCCAGAAGCGCCAGAGTTCCCATGGCGAACAGGTTCTGGGTGGTGCCCCCGGGACGAATGCCCAGCCAGTTGATGGCCGTAAAGATCAAAATCAGCCCGCCGCCAAGAACCATTTCGGAAACGCCGTTCAGCAGCGGCAGCGCCATCCGCAGATAACTGGCCAAGGCGATGGACAGGGCAGCAATGGAGCCGGGATTGATGACCCAGAACGCCACCCAGCCCAACAGAAAACCGGCCCAGGGTCCGAAAGCTTCCTTGAGAAACTGATAATCACCGCCGGAGCGGGGAAACATCCCGGCCAACTCCGCATAGGTCAGCGCGCCGCACAGGGACAGCACGCCTCCCAGTACCCAGATACCCAGAAACAACCAGGGATGGGACAGTTCGCCGGCCAGAAAACCACTGGTGGTAAAAATGCCGGCACCGATGACATTGCCGATAATGAGCAGCACTGCATCGACCAAGGTCAGGCGACGACTCAAACTCACTCGACCATCCCTTCCGCAACCAACCGCGGACCGATATAGACCAAACCGAGGGTTTTTTCCGATTCGGCCCGCACTTGGTTGGCGGCCTGATTCAGGTTGGTCCTCACCAGTTTTTCGCTACCGGCAATACCTGCCGAATAGACCAGGGCCACAGGGGTTTGCCCGTCATAGTAGCGTTGCAGGAGGGGGACCAGTTTTTCGAATTCCCACATGGCCAGAAACAGGGCCATGGTTTCGCCGTTGGCGGCCGCCGCCTGCAGCAGTAATTCGTTTTGGCGCAACCCCTCAGGCCCGGAAATGATGATGGATCCGGTGCCGGTGATGTCCCGGTTGATAACGGCGTTGGCGGCGTTGAAGGAACTCATGGCCGGAATGGTGACGATTTGATCCTCGTTGAAATACTCCCGCACCCAGCGACTGCTGCCATAGATCATGGGATCGCCCCAATCCATGAAAGCAATACTGCGACCGTCGGCCAGCACCTCCTTGAGCTTTTTGATCTCACCGGCCCGCAACCGGGCCAGCATTTCGTCGAGTTGCTCTTCCGGCAAATCCGGCTGTTGGCGCCGATAGACGCCACGAATGAACTGCAGGGGATCAAAAAGATTTTCCTTGCCCCTCAGGTAATGGCCGAAACGCTTGACAATATCGGCCGGCGCCGCCATGACGTCGACGCGGGCCAGAGCCGACAGGGCCTCCAGAGTGATCAGATCCGTATCACCGGGGCCGACGCCGATGATGTACAACTTGCCCGGTTGCCGCAAATCCACTACCTCGATGCGCACCACGGCCTGGATATCGCGATCTTCGGTCAGTTCGTCCGGCACGATCATGGTGAATTTACCGCCGGAATCCTTGAAACTTTGCCCGTTTTTGGCCGTGGCAACAATGATGCGCCGCCCCTCGGGCGAAAGAAACAGTTCCCCCATGGCGAACAGGGCTCGATAGCCGTCGGGCGCCGAGACCAGCACGGCCTTTTCCAGGTCCGGTTGTACGCCGGCCTGTTCCAGCAACTTCACCAGGGGAACGCCCCGGTACCGGTGCAGGCCCCGGAAACCGTGACTGCCGCCAAACAATTTCTTATGCACCTCGATTTGCGGATGACGAGACAAGTCCTTCAGTTCCAAAGGCTTGCCGACTAAACCGTCGATCCGGAAAGAATCGGAATAAAGGCGTGCCGAACGATCGATACGAATGTCGGGGTGCAGATCCATAACCTCGATACTGACCACATCCTCCAGGTAGCGCTCGGTATAGAAATCCCCGGTCAACAACAGTTTCGGCAATCCGACCCGACGTTGGAGGGTGGCCAACTGCGCCTTGTCGCCGGGATGGCGCGGAATGACTGGGTCCGCGCTCAGGGCAATGGTGACCTCGGCCGGGTTGCTGTAATAGACCTCGCCCCAGGACAGCACCACCTGGCGCCCCTGACGATCGCGAACCCGGATGGCCACATCGATCGGCTTGGCGAAATCGGACGCCTCCTTTTGGATATGCGCCATGTCCAACAGGGTTTTCAGGGGTACCGCTCGGTGCTGAAAAAAGCCGTGGAAGCGTCCTTGCCGATCCACTTCGTTGGCCTGTACGGTTACGGTCTGCAACCGCCCCAAGTCTTCGAGGGTCAGTCGCTGGGGATTTTTGACAATGCCGCTGATCGCCAGAACTGCCGGGGCGGCGGGCTTGTCATCGGCGGCCCAAATCGGCGCAGCCGTCAACAAAGCAATCAGCAAAGTGAATACGGACCATACGTTCCAATTCTTCAATGCAATACTCCCTCACACAAATTCTTCCATCCCGAAAGCCGCATGCAGCCTTGCAGGGTCCGAGGTCCCTCACAGACAATCAGGGCCAGGCTCCGGCTTGGTGCGCCAGCGCCGGACCGACATAAATCAGACCGAGAAACTTTTCCTCTTCGTCAGCAAGTTTTTTGCTTACTTCATCGAGGGTGGTCCGTACCAGCTTCTCCCGACCGGAAATGCCGGCCGCATAGGCCAGGTTGACCGGCGTGCCGCCCACATAGTGTTTCCTGAACAGAGGCAGCAACTCCTGGAAATCCTTGAGACCCATGAATATGGCCAGGGTATCGCCATTGGCGGCCACAGCGCGCAGCAGGTCCTCGTTGCGCCGCAAACCGTCAGGCGCGGAAATGATGATGGAGCCATTGCCGCCGATATCCCGCGCAACCATGGCATTGGCCGCATTGAAGGAACTCATGGCCGCCACGCTGACGATTTCATCCTCCTCAAAATAGTTGCGCACCCAGCGACTGCTGCCGTAAATAAGGGGATCGCCCCAATCCAGAAAGGCCACGCTGCGCCCTGCGGCCAGGGCCGCCTTGATCTTCTTCACCGGCTCCTGCCGCATGGTATCGAGCCGGCGGTCAATCTCCTCTTTGGACAACTGGGGATTCTGCCGGGTGAATAGCGGACGGGCCATCTTCAGGGGATCGAACAGCTGCTCCTTGCCGGTAAGATAGGGAGCGAAACGCTTGGCGATATCGTCCGGTGCCGCCATGGCGTCGGCTTTCTGCAAGGCGGACAAGGCCTCCAGGGTAATGAGACTGGTATCGCCGGGGCCAACGCCGATGATGAACAATTTTGCCCGTTGCCTCAAATCGACCACTTCGATACGGTCGACAGCTTGCACGTCGCGGTCATCGGTCAACTCGTCGGGTACAATCATGGTGAACCTGCCGCCCGGGTCCTGAAAGGGCTTGCCGTTCTGGCTGGCGGCCACAATGATGCGGCGTCCGAGGGGAGAAAGAAACAGTTCGCCCATGGCAAACAGAGCCCGGTAACCATCAGGGGCGGAAACCAGCACCGCCTGGTCCAGTTCGGGCTTGACGCCGGCGGCTTCAAGGAGCTTGACCAGCGGCACACCACGATAGCGATGCAAACCATGATAACCGCGCCCGGTGCCCACCACCTTTTTCTGGACTTCGATCTGCTCGTAACGGGCCAGATTGCTTATCTCCATAGGCTTGTCCACCGTCCCGGCAATACGAAATGATTTTGAGTAGGGTTTTGCCGAGCGGTCCACACGAATGTCCGGATGCAGATCCAGGACTTCGATGCTGACAACATCCTCCAGGTTTCGATCATTGAAAAAATCACCGGTGAGCAACAATTTGGGGAATCCCACCCGCCGTTTAAGCACGTCCAAAGCCGGCTGGTATTCGGCGGGGCTGTGGCAGGAGGCGCAGTTGGCGGCCGAGTGTCTGGGCATGACCGGCTCCGCGCTGTAGGCAAGGGCGATCTCCCCGGGATTGCTGTAAAATATCTCCCCCCACGAAAGCACCACCTGGCGCCCCTGGCGATCCCGCAAGCGGACCGCCACATCGACCGGTTTGGTAAAATCCTGGGCTTCCTTTTCGATCAGGGCCATTTCCAGCAACGTTCGCAGCGGCACTGCCTGGTATCGGAAAACACCATGGAATCGGCCGTCCCGGCTCACTTCGTTCATTTGCAAGGGAATCGATCGAAATTTGGCCAAATCATCCAGGGTCAGGCGTAAGGGATGTTTGACGATGCCGCCAACGGTCAGCACCGGGGGAGCAGGGTCCGCGGCCCGCAGCCGCGGGATGCCGATGAGGGCAACCAGCAGCAAACCAAAGGCGGCGGCAAAGGCGACTTTTTTCATGGGTCCTCTCCTTTGCGCAATTTCAAAATTCCGGGGAAATACCAGAGCATCAAAAGACACAAAACGCCATTGCCCAACAGAATCAGCAGCATGCCGGGATCACGCTTCACGGTGATGCCCATATCCGGAATCCGATAGGGTTGGTTGTCCTGCGGCTTGCCGACCATGCCCAAATGCAGGCTGAGGCCCTGCCAGTACACCGGCTCCAGAATTTCCACGCTGCGCCACTCGGAGCGACCGTTGGCCGTCAACTCAAGATCCGCCCGGCATTGTTCGAGACTGCCGGGCGGCAGGGGGGCTCCGGTAAAACGGCATTGATAATCCAGCACCGCGATGTGTCGGCCGGCCAGTTCCAGCGAAGCGCCGGCCCGGGCCGGCAGACCGGTCTTGACGCCGGTAAAATCGGTCAGGGCATGGCCCATGAGCAGCAGCAGGAAGCAACCATGCATCACCGAAGGCGCCAGCAACAGGCAGAACAGGTAGGGCTGATGCTGGCCGCGTCGCTGCCAAAGAAACAGGACCCGGTTTAAGGTACAGGCGAAAGTGTTGATGCCCAACAGGGTCAGCAGGGCGAGCAGGCTCAGCAACCACCAGGCATGCCATCCCGAATGCTGCATGAACCAGGGCAGCAGCAGATTGCGGTTCAGCAAATCGTAAACCGGTAGGAATTTGGCGTGAAAACTGCCGATGAACAGGTTGAGGGAGAGAAGCACCAGCAGCCAAAGGGTCAAGCGGAGGCCGGCCAGCCAATTCCAAAATGTTCTCATGATCAGCGCTCCTCCCGGCCGGTGGTGTTCATGGCTTCGATCGCCGCGGGCAACTCCGGGCCCGCCGCCTCGACAACCGTACCGGTTACAACCTGTTCCGGTTTTGCCTTGGCTGCGAACAGGGTCATATAGGGCACCACCTGCAGGACATAACCGAAGACCAGCATCAGGCCGGCGCCGGTCAACGCCCAGCGCGCCTTGTGGCGCAAAGTCACGGCACGATCGAAATGGGTGTGGAGGTAGCCGCAATAGCAGCACCAGATGGCCGCCGACTGCAGGTGCCGCTCACTCCAGTGAAACAGGGTCGCCCAGCCCAGGTAGCTCCAGATGGCTCCGACAATCTGCGCCAGGCTGTAAAGGATGAAGCCCCAGATGGCCAGGCTGTTGAACAACGTGCCCTGGTAACGGCCGCGCAGAAAGCGCCAGGCAAACCAGCCGGCCAGCAACCAGCAGGCCGTGGCCAGGACTTCGAGAAAGAAGAATGCCGGGGAAAACAGGGTCGCGCTGAACGGCCCCGGAGCCGGCAGGGAGATGGGCAGCAGCAAGCCCAGCAGGGCGGCAATGGCGGTGGGCCAGACGATGGAGGCGGCGTCCTCGCTTTTTTTCCACAACAACAGCAAAGCCAGCAGCGCAAAGCACCAGGGCAGGAAATGGCTGACGTTGAACACACCGTTGAGGGAAAACACGCCCCAGGACCAGGAGCGGGTCAACAGAGACAGGGTATGAAAACCGAATCCGGTCGCCAGCAGAATCGTCATCCAGGCGGACCGGCTTGGGCGCAGGCAGTGAAAAATCAGGCTGCCGGCGTAACCGCCGACAGCCCCAATCAACAACATAGAGGAGGCATCAGTTGTGCTCATGCGTGTTGCCCTCGCTTGCGCGGCCGGGTCGGGTTCCGGCCGCGCTTGCCTGTGAAATACAATTGGCCTTTGCTCAGTAACGGAAATTGAGTCCGGCCATAAAGTTGCGGCCGGGGCGCGGAACTCCGACTTCCCAATAATCTCGGTCGGTCAAATTCTGGGCCTCGATGTAAACGCGGCCTTCGACACCGAAAAGTTCGCCGAGTCTTTGCTCCGCACGCGCATTGAGCAGCAGAAAATCCGGCGAGCGCGTAAAATTATTAGACACAACAGAGTACTGACGAACTACGTAAGAGAGTTGGGTGCTGAGGTTGAGGCCGAAGGGAAACTTATAGCGAAGATCCAGATTGGTACGATGACGCGGCCGCCCCTCAAGCTCACGGTCGAGATCTTTGTCTTCCGTGCGCATGAACGTATAGTTGAGCCCGGCCCAGAAGTTGTCGGTGACATCGGCGCCAAGGGCTAACTCGACCCCTTGTGTCGTCGCCTTGCCAATGTTGACATAAATGGGAACAAGAGTACCAATTGGACCTTCCGGATCCTGTACGTCTTGTCGGCCAATCAGATTCTTGATGTCGTTGTAGAACGCCGATACCGACAGGACGATGGCGGGACTGAAGGCATGCGTCAGGCCCACCTCGTAGGAGATGGTTTCCTGGGGATTGAGGCTCGGGTTGCCGCCGGCAATTGCGCTGTACAGTTCCTTAAGATGGGGAAAGCGGGTTTTCCGGCCGATGGAACCGTGCAGATTGGTGGATTCCGAAAGGGTAATGACCACCCCGCCCTGGGGGTTGAGGGTATCGATGGAATCGGTGACTTCCTTGCCCGTGGCCTTGCGGGGCTCATAATAGTCATAACTCAAACCCACTACAAACGCCAGCCAGTCCAGGGGCCGCACTTCGTTCTCGATGCCGATGGTGTAGGTGTCGGCCTCAAGAGTTTCTCTAATGCCCTGGGGAGCACCCGTCGTGGCATTTTTATTCTGTTGCTTGGCATGATCCCGCAAATAGGTGGCGCCGATCTTGAGGAAGCTCCAACGACCAAAATCCATAAAGGCCTGCAGTTCGCCGCCGACTGTATGATTTTTGTACTCGGACAAGATAAACGGCTGTCTTCCAAAGCGAGCGTACAGCGTATCCTGATGGTCGACGTAAAACCCGCGTGCCTTCAACCGCAGCCAGTCGTTAACTGCTGAGTGCCAGGACATCGTTAACAAAAAGATGTGCCAAGACATCGTTAAAAGTTCTCTGACAATCGAATAGCCACCTGTCATTCTTTGGGGCACCACAATGATTTGGAGGTGTCCCCATGAAGGATAGTATTGAGCAGGAACGCATTCGTGCTGTACGCCGGTTCCATAACGGAGAGAGTGCGCACTCTATCTGCGCTTCGCTCGGGCGATCAGCCGTTTGGCTGTACAAGTGGCTCAAGCGCCACAATGCTGGCTGTGACGATTGGTATGCCAACCAATCAACGCGTCCCCAGCATAGCGAAAGAACCCCTCACGAGGTCGAAGAGATCGTCAAGCTGATCCGTCTCAACCTTTATAACCAAGAGGTGTTCTGTGGCGCTCAGGCGATTCTCTGGGAACTGGAAGACCTCGGTGTCAATCCGCTGCCCTCCCTGCGCACGATCAACCGCATCCTTAGCCGCAACGAGCTGACGCATCGGCGCACTGGCAAATACGAGGCCAAGGGAACGCCCTACCCAAAGCTACCGGCAACCCGTCCCAATCAGACTCATCAAGCCGACTTGGTCGGCCCTTGCTACCTGAAAGGCCCGTTGCGCTTCTACGGCCTCAATGTGGTTGATGTGGCGACCGTCCGCTGCGGTCTGCACCCGTCGGACTCCAAGGCGGGGCAGGATGTCCTCGATGGCTTCTGGGAGATCTGGAAGCGCCTGGGCATCCCGGAGAACATCCAGATCGACAACGCCATGTCCTTCTTCGGCAGTCCGGCGCATCCCCGTGGCATGGGGCCGCTGATCCGGCTCTGCTTGCACCATGACTCCGAGCCCTGGTTCATTCCGATGTCCGAACCCTGGCGGAACGGTCTGGTCGAACAGTTCAACGACCTGTACCAGCAGAAGTTCCTGGCCAAGGTCGAGATGCTGTCACCGGACGCTCTCCGCAAGGAAACGCTGGCGTTCGAACAGCGGCACAATAGCCGATTTCGGTACAGCAAGCTGCGGGGCCAGACCCCCTTGAAGGCCTTGGCCGGGACAAACAGCGCGTTGCGGTTCCCCAAAGATGAGGTTGCACCTCGCCATCGCCTGAAGAAGCCTGAAGTGGGGCGCTATCACCTGGTGCGGTTGATCCGCAGCGATCTGCGACTCAATGTTTTCGGCGAACTCTTCCCGGTTCCGCCGGAAGCGATGCTCGAATACGTGGTGGCTACTATCGATGTCAAAGAACAGAAACTCAAACTCTATCTGGGACCAACCCAGATCGAGGAGTTCAACTATCAACTACGTTGACGACCGAGTGTTCACGATGTCCTGGCACAAAAATGTGTTAACGATGTCCTGGCACTCAGCA